>Ga0307375_10000353_pt1 | contig 59964 bp, 75 predicted proteins | sample TR1MG_FD_202531 | JGI IMG/M metagenome (GOLD analysis project Ga0307375, IMG submission 202531) | Soil microbial communities from Risofladan, Vaasa, Finland - TR-1 | ecosystem: Environmental > Terrestrial > Soil > Coastal area > Acid sulfate soil | place: Finland: Risofladan, Vaasa | collected... | reverse complement strand
TATAATGCATGGGCATATCGTCATATAATAACCCAAAACGTGCGCTTCCAATAGGAGATTTTATATAGAATTTTTCATCTTCTTCTTTATAAGAAAATTCCATATCATCCATGTTTTCAAAACAAGACGTTATTATTTTAACAGTATTCATAGCAAGAATCTTTCTTCCAACTTTGCTTCCTTTGGTTTTTAATTCTATTAAACTATAATACAACTGAACTGGAGTATAAGCAAACAAAGATATTTCCGATCCTTCTATATCCATTAAAACAGTCTGTGTATCACTTACAACTGAACATGCTTTTAAATCTCTTATAACATTTTTTGGCATTGGTTTCCAATCTGCATCAAAAACAAAATTTGAAAACACATCATCACTATACAAACGAAGTTTAGCTTTAAAACTTCCCTGCTTAATAACCAAATCCTCCTCGTCTTTATCCTTTTCTTTAGTAATTGTTATTATTCCTGGATATCTTGACCGTATTATTTTCAATATCTCTTGTGTTTGAACTACTATTTTTGCTCCTTCCTCTTCTTCCTTAATTTCTTCTGGTTCATAATAAAAATAACCATCAATATTTTCTCTAAAAACAGACATTTTTAGTTTATCATTTTCTACTTTCAATTCTACATAAGCATGCAAAGGTCTCAAACTTTGAGGTTTCCCGTCAGGTGAATCGGCTACCGAAATACTTTGACAAATTTCTAACATTTTAGTAAATTTTTCTTTATCTACAGTTATCATTTATCTTCTCCTTTTATTGTTGTTTTAAATTTAACCACAATTCTGAAAGAGGTATCCCTCCCTCGCCAACTAAAAATGTTTCATTAAGTAATTTTGATTTTATTTTTATTGCTTTAATTTTGTTATTTATTCCCATTAATTCTGAACGTACTTTTAAAAAATCAGCTATTATATAATCTTTCGCCATAGGTCCTCCGCCATGTAAAACGTATCCTGGATGAAATGTTGGCATTACTTTATAATTTCCACATTGAACCAATTTTCCCCTCACATTACTCATTGTAGACATAACATCTTTAATAAAAAAAGAAGTTGCAAACGATCCTAAAGATATTATTATTTTGGGTTTAACAATTTCTAATTCCTGAAACAACCATGATTGGCAAGATAAGGCCAAATCATTAGTAATCTCATTGTTTGGAGGATTACACTTTACAATATTCGTAATATAAATATCTTTCTTTGGAAAAACCGCATTCAAAACTTCGGTTAATAACTCACCAGATTTCCCGACACAAATCTTTCCCATCTTTTCCTCTTGTTCACTAGGCGCTTCACATACTAAAACAATATCACACGGAAAATTTCCTTCTCCCAAAACCTTCTTGGGTTTAGAAATTTTACATTTCTGACAAGCCTGAATTTGTTTTACAAGTTCATTCATTTGTTACCTCGTTTACAACTTTTTTAATTTCATTATAAGTTTTTTTCAAATCATTTTTTGACAAAGAAAAAAAATCCCTTAATTCCTTTTCTATTGATAATTTTCTTTTATTGCTATTTTTTCGAAGGGTAGCATAAAAATCTTTAGAATGTTTATTCTCCTTTTCCCACATAATGCTTGCAACTTTTTTGGCAATTGGAGATAGGCGTACAAGAACATTTTCCTCTATATCCTTTTTTTCTATTAAATTATATATTTCATAAGAATCATTCTCAAATCCAAACTTGATATTTTTTTGGTTTCTTTTTCTATTATAAAAATAATTACGAAGAATAAGATAACTCCAAGATGAAAAAGAAGCTGGCATATCCTCATCATAAAACAGGGCAGCATGTATCAATTTTTCCTTCACATCTTGAATAAAATCTTCTTTTTCATAATCAGGAATATTTAATTTGCGTCTCCATTTTAAAATCCAAGGTTCCCACTTCTTATAAACCTCTTTAATATTATCTTCCATTATTAATAACTCCGCATTCTACAATCTGAAATAAGTTTCTCCCAGCAAACATCACAATGAATCCCCGCTTTCAATCCATTATCAATTCTTTCTGTTCCTGGTTTGCCGCAAGCACATGAGTTACTTAATTCTTTCATCATCTTTTTACATTTTTTAACTCCCATAAAATCTCCTTTATTAAAATTATTTTTATTTACATTCTATACTATAACGTATTATTCGAGAATGTCAAATCCCTTATTTCTTCAATACTTTTTTCACCAGGATCTCCAATTTCTAATTTTATCTGGTCTGTTTTACAACCCATCAACAATAATTGATACTGTAACAAATCAGATTGTTCTTCTGCATCTGCATCTAACATAATAACATATTCTTTACATCTTCCATTTTTTATAAAATCTTTTAATCTGTTCAATTGCGATCCTGAAAATTGTTTTGTAAATGTTGCCAATGCACTAAATCCCGCCCTATTGACTGAAATTGCATCCAATACTCCCTCTACTATAAAAACCTTATCTTTCAATTTTAAATTCTCACCATACAGATAATTCATGTGAGGACTTTCACTCGGATAATAATAATCTCTTCCAGAAGCTTTTCTACTTGCGTAACTTATCAATTTTCCATTTTGTTCATAAATAGGAAAATATACCATAAAATTAGAAAATTTCCAAAAAACATCAAAAGGCTCTAAATCTTCTGCTGAAAAACCCCTGGATTTCAGATACGGAGATATTTTTATCCTACAAGATATCAATCCTTCGGGCAATTTGATATTAACTAATTTTTTCTCTTTGTCACTTTTTTCATAATAAATACCAGAACATTTCTCTTTTGCCTCTCTCCAAGAAACTTTCTCAAAATATTTGTATAATGCAGTAAAATTTCCCCTTTTATTACAGCCAAAACATCTCCAGATTCCAGATTCTAAATTAATTGATAGAGATGGCATAGTTTCTTCATGGAATGGGCATTTTATCATTATTTCTTCCCCTCCCTTACGCTCTCGTCCTTCTGGAAAATTTATTAAAATATAGGTTCTAATATCGATCATTATTGAATCCTTAAGGTTTATTTTTGCGGCCTTAATAGTTTAATCTTCCAATTCTCTCCACAAATTATCACTTTCACGAGACACACACATTCGTGTTAATTCATGATTCATAGGGATATTTTTTGTTATTAACTCATCGTCTCGAAAAAATACTGGCGATAATCTAATAATTCCTTGCTTAAACTCTTCATCTGTCTGATTAATAGCTATTTGATTATCACAAGCTCTTAAAATTCCAACAGAACCTGCTGTATCTGAACCTTTTAAATCGTTTTCATCTTCTGCACCTTTAACAGATTGACAAGCAGATATCATTACCATATCTTTCAATTTTCCAAGATTTTGCAGATCCCAACAAACAAGTTCTATGCGTTTGTAATCATCTTCAATATCTTTCTTTTTACAAGCGGGAAGATTAATATAATCCAAAATTACTACATCAGGCGCCCAGCTATGAACATTTTTAAGTTTAATAATTCCTTTTTCTACCACATCGATATTATCTTCATACGGAACACATAATTGAATTTTTAATCTATTTGGTAATTTTTCTAATCTTTCAAAAACAGTTTCCATTAATTCTTTTTCTTCTATAGAAATTAAATTTCTAACCATTCTTTTGTAATCGATCATAGTAAAACGAGAATCATATCTATCGCCAACCTGTTGCTCTGTATTTTCATAACTCACATGCAATACGTTATATCCTTGCAACAATGCAGCAAATCCACAATGATGAAGCATAATAGATTTATATCTTTTATAAGGACCCTGAAATAAACTAAGTGTTCCTCTTTTAAAAGTTAGCTGATCATCTAACAATGGAATTCCAAGTTTCAAACCCTCAGAAATCAATCCTCTTCGTGACTCTCTTTTTGGACGTTGCTCCAACCAATCAACTACTCTATCCGGATTTTTACCATATCTTAATCTTTCCGAATCAACCAATCCTTCTGTTATTTTGGAAAAAAATAAATTAACATCCAGAGTTCTTTGAAATAAATCCTTTCCTTCTTCGTATGATTTTTCCAAACTTTGAGAACAAATGAAGTCTATAAATTGATCTTTTGCAAATTCCTCAAATTTTTTCTCATGATTTAAAAGGGTTTCTATAGTAGATAAAATAATTTTTCTTTTATCTTCCTGTAATTCATTTTCCGCTTTAAATGCCCAATATTCATTTGGCGGCAACCCCTTGTAATCCTTATTCCATTTCAAAATTTCTATGCGAATCCATTCAATTGGAAATGACAAACCTTTGTATTTTTTTAATTGTTCTGAATAACTTTCAATATAATCAGCATCTTGCAACAATCTCGCAAAAAATTCAAATTCTAATTCTTGTGAAAATTTCATTAATACCTCATTTTCTCTCAAAATGCTAGTCCGCACCATTTGCATCTGTAATATAATGTTCTCTAAATCCAACATTACTATTTATATCTTTGAAATTTCGTTCAAATTTTTTAATATGGTTTTTTATTTCATTGTATAAATTATTAAGCTCATCACTATTTAAATTAATCTTATAATAACGAGTTTTTGCAACTTTTACAAACTCCTCTGCGTAAGCCATTGTAAACTTATCTTCGACCATAGAACAAACCAAATCATCTATAACTTCAAATTCATAATATTTAAAAAGACTTTTAATTGCTTTTACATCTGGATGGCCTATCTCCCTTATCACATCAAATCTACCTGGTCTGTTTGCAAGCGCCTCACACAAAGAATTCATTTCATTAGTTGTCGCTATAACAATCACATCATCTATATCAACAACACCATCCAAACCCTTTACCAAATTATGTAACTTCACTGTGGCGGCATCCTCTGTTCCTGTACCTGTTGTAAACTTATCAATATCCTCAATATAATAAATAGTTGGTTTTATATCCTCGGGATAAACATAATCATGAATACTTTTAAATGGATCCATAGTTCTATGTTCTTCTATGAAGAGTTCCCCGTTTCGACATGCACATTTCATATCATAAGTGTGGAGATCATAAACTTTTGCTAGTGTTTTAATCAATAATGTTTTTCCATTACCTGGAGGACCATAAAACATATAGCCTCTTTTCCACGGTAACTTCAATTCCTTATTATAAAATTCTCTACTCTTCAAAAAACTTTCGAAATCTTTCTTCAACTCATCTTTCAAATCCTTATTTAAAAAAATCCTATCCCAAGATAAATCTCTCACTGTAGTCTCTGGTTCTCTACAACCACCATACTTTATATACAAATTAGCTAATGTTTTAAAAGATTGTTCTTGATAACTCTTCTGAATTAACAACCCACAAAAATTCTGATGTTGTCGGCCACTTAAATAATCCATATTAAAATATAATATACACAAACTACAATTCCCAATTGAATCTTTAAACTTCAACTCGTACAATCCTGACATTCTTTGCTTACTATTATTAAATCTACAAAGATCACAACGAGACTTTACAAAATCAAAATGAGACAGCATAACGGTGTTCATAGGATTTGAAAGGTAAACATAAATATAATTCCCTGGATCACCATTAAACCCAACTTCTTTCAAAACTTTATAAATTTCAACAGGTAAATAATCACCAAATCTAGGTTCCATCCCAATCTCCTTTCTTTTTTTTTATCCTTTTTGAAAAAAATCTACAATACCAATGAGTCTATAGTTTCACTTGTTCTCCCCAAGCAATATTCTGTGTTATTTCTTTTATTTTCCTACAATCAGGTCCCTCTAATTGAACTTCTGCAAATCTCCCCGCCATTTCAAAATCAATTTTTGTCTGTTTTATTCCCATTAAAGATGCTATTTTTTCATTATACTTGTTTTCTACATCAGAAGGTTTAACATTGGAAGTAATAATTGTAGCCAAACAATGTGATATTCTATGACGTAAAAACATTTCATACAGCTTATCAACATACTGCGGATTTGCCTGGGATTTATATTCATTACTTAAATCATCCAATACAAACAAATTACTATCAAACGTTTTGTAAAATTCTTTTAATTCTTCATTATTATACAAACGAGACTTCATAACAAATTGCGAAGCTTCCATAAAAGTTACTTTCAAATCATACTTATATTCACAAAGACCTTCGGGACTAAAAGCACTAACAAATTCTTCTGCTAACCAAACAGAACAAAAAGTTTTTCCTACTCCCAAGGGACCATGAATATACAAACTTAATCCATTATCATAAACTTCTTGAGGATTTTTTATAAAAAAGTTTATTTTTTGAATATCGAAAATATCCTTTGGTTTTTTCATTCTCAATAAATCCAAAGGGAATCCTCCTAGTAATAGTTTTACTCCCGCTTGGAATTTTTTATTACATTCACAAAGGCTATAATCCAAATAACCTGTTTTCTTGCATTTTTCACATCGACCTATTGTATCTTTTTTTAATAGTTCAATAGCCCTATCATCATTCATTAATATCTCCTACTCTATTTCTTGCGCATGACGCCCGTATATGTTTACATTTTCATTATCTTTCTTCATCTTCATTTTCATTCATCAACTTGAATCTACAATTAATTGCAATTGGTAATTCAAAATCACAAGTAGCAAACTCATCTTTTTTCTTTTTCATGCAAACTAAATTATCATTAAACAAGCAACCTAATAACAAACAATCACCGCTGCACCACCACGGGGTCGTAGTTGGATAACTGTCATCGTTATCGTTAGTATCTTCTATTATTGCATTTAATGTTTTCATAATCCTATCTCCTAATTAATTTTCTAATTGCCGTATATCTTTCTCTTGTAATATTACTTCCGTTTTTTCGTAAAACCTCATAATCGGGAATCTGAGGGTCATCGTCATACCATTTATCTTTAAATTCGTGAAAATTCTCTGGCGTCACATAAAGTGCAAAAGCAGAATTATCATTAAATTGAAAACAAGCTTCATAGTTAATACCTTTCGCCCAATAACTACTATCATGAATAAGTATTATATCTTTTAAGCTTCCTCCACTTGCTTCATGATTTTTTGCAAGATTGAATCCTAATGGAATTCCTCTTATACATTCAATTTTTATGTTTTCATTTAAACCCAAAAATTGAATTATCTCCTTCCATGGGTGAACTTTTTCATCATGCATTTTAAACTTTTTAACTGATGGCCTTACTTGAGAGGTGCTTCCAATGTGTTTAGTAGAAAAATATAAACCTCCCGCATCACCTTGTTTTTGTTCTTGAAAAACCATAAAAGCATCATACATAACTTTTACATAAACTGATGGATCAATTTCATATCTAATACACCAAACTGCGGAGTTCAACAAAGGACCAAAATCTGAATATTCATAACTTCCAGAAATCATTTGTATTGATTTCATAAAAGGCTTTTTTTGTAAAACTTCCGTACAGAAATGAATATATTCTTCATACAATTGAGTAACAGATAAAAATATTTTTTCATAAGAACCAAATACTGTTATTTTTTCATAAAAAGATTCCCATGCTTTAAGATACTTTACACTATGTAAAAATTTTAAACCTTTGGAAATAGATTCTGAATCAGATTGGAAAATAGAAGAATATATATAATCATCTTCTCGTTTTGGATTATTTAACTGATCCAATGCCATTCCCAATCGATACATATTTTCCAAACGTACTTCAGATTTTTCACTTTTCGTCCAACTTGGTTTTTTGATATTTGAATCCCATACTGCAAATTGTTTCCATCTTTCCTCACATAAGATACAAACATCATCATAATTATTAAAAACCTTCTTGCGTATTCGGTCTGATAATGTATAAACACCATCATTCATACAACTAATTGCCAATGGAGTGACAACCATTTTTTTCAGAATTCTCACTTGTTATCACCTCTTTTAAGAAGGGAAAACAATTCAGATAATACATCATTGTTTTTAGTTAATTCTTTAAAATCTTCCGGAACCAATCCTAAATCAACCGCATCTAATTGTTCTTTAAAGTCTTTATAGCTATACATTCCCCTAGAAATAATCTGATTTAATATTTTAATACTCTCGTAGATAAACTGTTGTCGGAACACTCCATCCTCATTTTTATAATACTTAAATAGCCGCATTAAGGACGACAACGGATATGAACTCCCAGTAAACCATGTTCTTCCTACAACCTGAGATTCTATATAATCCGAAGACATGTACATATCATTTGAAAAAATCTTTCCATTATTGCAAAATATTTTTGCACCTATTTTAATATGGGAAAAATCAAAAGATTCTACCAATTCTTCCAAACTATCAAAATGATAATTACAGAATTGAATTATTCTATCCTTATGTTTTATAGTTAATGCATTTTTTGTTGAAGATTTTATAGAAAATTTGTTCTTAAAAACCAAATCTTTAATTTTTATAAAATCATTTTTCCTAATTGGAAATAAATCAAGGTCGTTAGGTTTTCCAATATTAAGTGAATTTCCAGCTATATAAAATTCAGTTAATCCGAAAACAATTTCCCAATCTATTTTTTCCAATCTATTTTTTATTCGTCTTTCAATTTTCTCTTTAATTTGTTCTAAATTAATTTCCATAAAAATTCCCTTTTCAATTCTTTTATTACTTTCATTCATTCTTTTAAGAAGAATACAAATATTAGTACTAGTATTAGTACTATTCTACTATACAGCATTTATAGTTATTCCCCTATATTTCCCTCATCGCTATAATATCTATAAAAAACACTCTTTAGCACCCTTCAAGAATTAAGTTAATTTTTGAAAATTAACAAAATTTTTAACTTAAATTCTTAAAAGATGTATAAAAATTAACTTAATTATGAAATAGCTTTAAAAAAGTTAAGTTAATTATTGATTGTTAAAAAGTAATAATTAAGTTAAACACTTCTCTCTTCTTCAAATCTGTAATATTAACAAGCCTACACAATCAAGCCACAAAACTAAAGATACAAACAAAGTAAACAGGGTAGCGCCTGTACTCCATTGTTCTAAACTAAAATTTCTATCGTACCAAACATGCTTTTTCGGAAACATTCTTTTTAATACTAAATATATCAGCCAAGTTGGTATTAAAAAATATTTTATCATTTGCCCTCCTTAAAATAAATAATTTTTTACTATTTTTACGCACAACTCATCAATCTTCTTTTTGTTTGAAGTATAAGGTAAATCAGAATGCTCGTATAAATTTTCAAAGGTTTTATCAATATCTCCAACAATATCTAACAAATCTTCATAATCGTATTCTCCATTCCTAATCTTTAATATAAACTCTGCATCAGGTCTGGGAAATGTTATACGACCTAAAGTCATTAATTCTTCACCCTCTGTTAACAGACGATATAAATGACCGCCATGTTTAGTATCAAACCCATACTTCTCTTCCAGCATAGCCCTCTCTGGATTTCTACTCTTCTTCCAATTTTGATATTGACTCCACTCTCTTTGGGCTTGTGCATATCTTTTCTCTTTATCTAAAATCTCCAATAAATTATCACTCACGGGCATTATGTTTCTAACCACAGACAAATCAATCTCTTTCATACTTTGAACAATTCCTAAAAAATCTCTGGTTTCAGTCATCTCATCTAACTGCTCCTTGAGAGGATGGAATTGTCCAATATCTTCTAAATACATTGACAACAATTTATTAAAAGCACCCAACTGCTCTTTGGGAACTAAGGATCGATCCTTTGGTAATTTAAAATACTCTCTTTTGGGTTGTTCTTTAGGTGGGTTTAATAACCATTGTCGGTGCTTTTTTATTCTATTCAATTGTGAGAACGCATATCCGGAAAAAGTCCACCTGGCTTTCTTTGATAAAAAATATTGACGATTCTCTATAATACTCTCCCACTCCTTTGTACTCCTTATCCAAATATTATCTGGAATAAATAACAACTCAATTATATTGGGGTTACAATCTAGTGCCAATCTCAAAAACTTTTTAATTTCCCAATAAGTAATATCATCTTTTTTATTCTCATACTGCTCCACATTGTTCAACCCTAAAAAATATTCTTCTGTAGGTATAAATACTCCACGAATATCTAAATCCGAACTAGGTGTATTAGTTCCATATAAATAAGAACCCGCAACAGTCTCAAATATTAACTTAAACTTTTCTGGCAACATATTTACCTTGTCCCACACCAATCATTCAATAATTCATTATATTGATTATCTGAAATAGCTCTTAAATAATTTTCGATGCCAAAAGCTCCATAATTCTTAGCAATGGTAATTGCCGACTGTCTGAATTTCATTTCCTGATAACCATGTTTAATCCGCCAGCTTTTTAATATTCTCAAAACTCCTTCGGATGGTATTATCAAAATAGCTCCTTCAGATATACCAATTTTCAAATATTTTATTTCTTAGTATTGATATGTCATCGTTTAAAAAGTATTCAACTGCATCAATAAATCCCCAAAAAAGCATAATCGCTTTAAAACAAACACAATCAGGATTTGTTTCAAATTCTCCTTTAAGTGAAATCCTTTGGTCTAGAGTCAAATCATTATATTTCATTTTAATTATCCTCTCGAAAAATTCTAGGTACTCCACAATAAGTATCATCATTATCTTTAAATTTTATATGTCGAGAAGTAATAATTGCATAATTACGCTTTAATTCTTCATCTTCTCTTTTTTTGGCTTCATCTGCCAATGTTTCTTCAATGTCCAAAATTTGCAACAATTCCTCATTCCATTCTTCATTATCCATAATTTCTCCCTTATTTAATAAGATTACCTTTCTTAAATTTTGACAACAATCACTTCGGTTCCCTGGTTCTTATTCCAAACTCATGATTACAAGCAGGACATTTATAAACTGATCCCACCAACAACCGTTTAATGATTGATTTATGGGATAGATGCTTCTTTTTACATTTAGGACAATATACTTGTAACCATGCCATCATCAATCCTCCTTCTGGTTAGGTTTATTATTTAACTACATTATACCATAAACCTATAAAGAAGTCAAATTTTTTCTGGCTTAAAAACACTGTAGAATAAGAGCCTTTGCTGGCTCACAAACCTATTTAAATTCCGCCAAATCTGGCTCTGTAGCCTCTTTTCCAGTAACTCTAGTAGCTTTACTCGCTTTGCCTTCCAAATATCTCTGTAGCCTAATGTAACCTTTTAACTATATTATACACTTTTCCTTCAAATAATGAATTTTCCATCCCTGTAAGCTATAACCTCATTGCCATCATAAAGTTTGGCCGTAACTGTTTTCCTCTCAGTATTTATTAAATCCCAATGTATTGATGAATCATTAAAACCTAACTTCTTCTTTTTTGCTTTTGTCATTGTTTTGAGATTACCATCATAAGTATCAGTATATGAATCCCCAAGAGCTATGTGCATGCTTCCATACTTCCCGCCATAATTTTCATCAAACAATATATCTGCCATAAAAGCATTAATCTTTGAAAATCTCTTATCTGTCAAAGCAAATTCCCCAATTCCTTTAGCACCATTATCCGTTTCCAACTGACTCTTCAAAAACTTTTCTCCTTTTTCGGCAGTGGCTTTAACAACTTTTCCTTTTTCAAACACAAGTTTTACACCTTTTACATAATTTCCATTTCGATAAGATGGAAAATCTGCATTATAAACTCCCTCTGTTCCTCTCCAATCTGGAGAAGTAAAGATCTCAAAACTTGGAATGTTACAACCATTTGATCCAAGCCACTTTCTATTATCACCAATAGTTATCACCATATCAATGCTTGGTGATTTAATATGATAAGATTTCACTAGCATGTGATTTAATCTTTTCTGAATACTTTGAGATGATTTATACATATTTTCCCATTCTTGAACTGGGTCAATTGTATTAAGATAACAAGCTCTGACAATTTGATTTGTATAATCTTTTAAATTCATGCACGCTCCGTCAGCAAGTGCTTTAGTTGGTAAACAACACAATGTCCAACCATATTCACATTCTTGGACCCTTCTCTCGAAAATATCTTTTATAAATTTTCTGGATATCGCAGATTGAGCAATCTTCTTTGAATCAACATCTTTCAAATAAGTAAGATCTTCGGGAGCATAAAGATAAATACCACCATTGATATTTTTTGCATATTTTTTACTCCAGGGAGAATTCCAAACTAATTGGTCATTATTAGCATTCATATAAAAGTCACAAATCATTGTTTCAGTTCCACTCATTTTAATAAGAGTGTTCAATCCTATCTGTAACAACTTTACTTGCAAAATCTCAGCAAGCCTAAGTGCTCCTAAATCAAATTGTACAACAACAATATCACCTTTTTTATATTTTTTCTTTCGAGCTTTCTTAAGACCCCATATTAACACATCAGCATATTTTTGTAATTGTTTTTCTGTTAACATTTTATATATCTCCATTCTCTTTGATTTTTATGTCCTCATAAGGGACGATCCACCGCCTATAAAATTCCTTACAAACACAACCTAAGACACCATCCAACCTGTTAGCAAGTTTATAACAAAGTTTTTTTCTTCTCATGCATCTTACTAATATGCTTGAAATTACATAATTTAATTCTCCAGCAACAGGGCCATCCTCTAATGAACATAATCTATCAACTAATTCATTAATTGATTCATCAAACCACTTTCTATCTTCTTTCTTAATATACGGCATATCACACCTCCTCCTGCTCTCTTGCTATTCTATTTAAATCATTTAAACTATATCTTTCTCCGTCAATTATTTTACCACCTTGATAAATACGATTAATATCTTCTAAATCTAAAGTTGAATAAGAAATCTCAATCATTATTGAATTTTTCTCTACTACAAACTGATGTAATAATGGAGGATCAATAACCAATGATTGTCCATCCTTTAAAATTGTTTCTCCCAATTCAGTAACTATTTTAACTTCTCCAGTTATTAAAATAAACTTATCTGACTTTGCACTATGATTATGAAAACTTGAATAAGTACCCACATCTAATCTCAATAAAGCAACTAAAACATTATCATTTCTAAACAACTCTTCCCGACTTCCCCAAACTTTTAAAGTTTTCATCTTAAATATCTCCCCGGTAGGTAAAAGTTTTTTTCTTCCAAAGATTTCATTTTTTTTCTATAATAAAATCCCGCCAAAATCCAACCCAAAATACAACCCAAAGTACCAATAATAGCCATCATAACAAACCCCATTTCTATTTTAAAAAGGATAACAAATATTCTTTGTTTTGTTCTACAAGTAAATCATCCGATGTCAACAATGCTTCTTTTAAATTTTTCTTTTTCTTTAATATCTCAATTAAACCTTCGTCTATTGTATCTTTTGCAACTATGCTAATAATTCTTACTGTTCCTTTGGAACTTCTTCGATGTATTCTATCTTCACTTTGCAATCGCTGTGTTAGTGAAAACATACAATCCACATAAATTGCAGTTTGTGCTCTCTGCAAATTAAGAGCAACTCCACCAGCTTGTGGATTACATATTAACAAACGAGGTTTTTTATCATTATTAAATCTTTTTACTATATCTCCTCTATCTTGTATTTTAACATCACCGAAAATACAATCCGCACCATAAAGTTTATTGTAACGATTAAATAACAATTCAATAGCTTTTCTATATATTGTCCATAAAATTACTTTTTCTTCTTGGTCACACATTATTTCATCCAACAACTCGTCTAGTAATTCGTATTTACATGAGTAATTATGTCCTCCAAGAATTGCTGGATTGTTGATGATCTGCATAAGTCTAACAAATTTGTTTTTTACATTAAAAGGAGTTCCGCTTGCTTTTAATTGTACAATTTCTTGTCTGGTCGCTGCTTTAACTTTCTCATAATTTTTCAGATGCTCTTTATCCAATACAACATATTTTTTAATTTCCATTTTTTCTGGAAAATCTTCTACTTCAGATTTAAGTCTTCTTATGCCCACAAATTCTATTAAATCTTTTAATTCTCTTAAATTTTTATATCCCGCAACCTCTCGAATCTTTTTGCGGAATGCTTTTCCTCCGTTTTTGTTTTTTACATAAAAAAATTTATCTTCATATACACAAAATCTACTAATAAACCTACTATAAGAAGATACAAAACCTGGCATAAGCATTTGTAAAACAGAATAAGCTTCTTCTGGTCTCTCAGCTATTGGAGTACCTGTCATAATAATTACTTTTAAATCTTTATTTTTTTTCTCCCATTCATTAATAAGAAAAAACAATGCCTGTGTTCTAAGGGATCCGGGAACTCTAGAATTTCCTATATTTTTAAAAAAATGATATTCATCAACAAAAATAAATCCTGGATTTAATTTCATTAAATCTTCAACAATATATCTCAAACTATCCATGTGTATTATAAACAAATCACGTGGAGAAGTTCGCATAAAAGAAATATCTCTTTTACATAATTCAGTTCCATTTCCTATTTCAAAATGACTAAAATTAGAATGTTTTTTAATTTCATCTGTCCATGAAAATTTAGCAGTATTTGGACATATTACTATCCCACCGCTTTTTATCATTTTATGATCTTTCCAATATTGCAATGTATCCAAAACCTGTTTGGTTTTACCTAATCCCATTTCATCAAAAATACCGCTTTTATTTCTTTGCAATAAATATAACGATCCTGTTTTCTGTTCTAAAAATTGTTTTGTTTTAAACTTAACAGAATCCAATATAAAATTATTTTTTCCTGTTTTAATAAATTTTAAATCTTTCTCTAGGTTAGAATATTTAACAAATTCTTCTATAGCAACATCATCTATAATTCTATCTGTAATTTTCAGAATATCAAGATTATCTACGAGTTTAGAAAGTTCTCTTAAATCAAAAGACCATGTTTTCTCTTTTTTAGAAAATCTGGCAGATATCAAAGAACTAAAAACCAGTGCCAATGATTTTCTCTTTTCATGCCAACATTTCAATCTATAATTGTCCAAATGTTCAATATAAATCATAACTTTTTTAAATTTATTTCCTCATCTCTTCTCAATTTATCTCTAAGCTTCATAAGAAGTTTTCCTAACTCATTCCTTCCGGCCCCTTTGCATACACCCCAAAAGGTGTCGTTCCAATTATTTCCTTCAACTAACTCATTCTCTCCAGTATGAAGTAATTGAATTTTGAGTATGTTATCCTTAAATTTTTCTTGAAGTCCTCTTTCCATTAATGATATTTTGATATTTTCCCAATCATCTTTCAGTACTACTGTTCGACCAATTCTTTTCGCCTTTCCAGGCGATCGTGCGTTTATAATTTTACTAAATTCTTCCAAGTTATTAGTCTTCTGGGCTTGGAAGTAATGTTCCATTGTTGGATATGGTATTTCATCCACACAAATCTCATGTTCATAAAAGTTACTTAAAAATCTATAATTACCTGAAAAGTTATTTATCATATTCCCTCTTTTCTCATATTTCATAAAACTTTTAAAAATTCTATTGCGCTGTTTTTTGCTTGATCATAAGTTTTCCATTTTTGCTTACCATCAACCACAACATCCGTGCCACCTAACTTGGCGTACCAGTGTTTTCCACCATCCCACTGTAAAATCTTAATATCATTTTCTGTACATTCTGGAAATATACATTCATCTTTTTTTACAAAATCAATTTCTTCAAATGACTTACATTCAGGAGAATAACCACCAGCCTTGTTTATATACAAAATAATTCCTTTGTTTAGCTGTTTAGTTTTATCTTCCAACAAAGTCTTGGATAAAAATTCTATTAATGAAATAAGACCAACTTTTTTACCTAATGCAAATTGTTTTTTTGCTTCGAACAAAAGTATTTGGCCGTATGCTGTATTGTAATGATTTTTTTTATGGGGTTTATCCGATATAAGATAGTGAAACTCTTTTGAAGCTAAAAAATTTAAGACACCCCAACCAACTATTCTTGCCTGTACTTCCATGTACCAATCATAAAGCTGCAACCAATTTTCTATTTTTAACCACCAACCCCAGTCACCAAATCCCTTATATTTTATTTTTACAAATGTATATTTTTTCATTATTTTTTAATCCAAAGAATCAACTGCATCTTTTAAAACATTTTTTGCTAAATCTGAAGTTTGGTAGGCTTCTCCCAAATATAACATTTGATTCAGAGAAGGTTGTGGAATTGATTTTTGCCATTCATCAAATAAGTCTAGCTTTTTTAAACATTCAACACATATTTGTGCCGTTCGAGTAAAAGAATAAAACTCTGCTACCATTTTATGTAAAAATTTTGATATATCCTTTTTCTTTACTTCAATTGTTACGAGGGTTGGAACATTCTCCAAACTCATTTCTTTTTTTAGCTGAAAAGGCATGTTTAGAAAATCAATTTGTTCTCCTTTAAGTTTGATTTTTTCCATTCCAACTAACATTTTGTAATACAATTCCTTGATGTTAATTCCTTTTTTACAACAAACCCAACAATGATTCTGAACAAAATCTTTATGTTTTTCCAAAGATTCTGTTGTCAAAAATCTATTGGTTTTCTTTAATTCTTTTTTAATTAATTCTTTTTTCTTTAATTCATTCTTTAATTCATTCTTCAATTCTTCGGACTTTTTTATTGTCTCTTTATGAAAATGGCATGCCCTTAAACCATTTCCAATTTGAAGTGTTTGTCTTTTGTTTACTTTATATCCGCATATAGAACAAACAACTGTTTTAGGTGGCATAATTGAAATCTCCTTTTCTTTATCATTTTTTTATTATATCATCCTTAATAAAAAGACCAATAACCGATAACACTTCTCCTTTGAAAACTTTTTCTAATTGAGACCTCACATCATCCTCAGTAATGGAACTGTAACCAAATTCCTTTAAATCTTTAGTTCTTGCTACAATATAATCTTCTTTGTCGACTAACACTTCTTTATCATTTATTTTAATTTTAATATACATAGTTTCCCCATTAATAAAAAATACGCCGAAGCTTTAGTATTTTTAGCTAACCTATGTTGTATATTTTTCCTTTCTATTCTTTGTACCACCACATTTTTTTTCCTTTTCTATTCTTTCCAAATCCCTTATTTTTTCTTTAAACTTATCATAACATTTCAAGGAAGCAGCGTTGGCTATGTTTTCAAATGCACTTGCTCGTTCTTTCCGTTTAGAACGTCCGCATCTTTTTTTCCTTATTTTTTCTTTGGCCTTTCCCATTAGATTAACTCCTTTCAAGTTTTTAATTAGTGGGTAATATTATTCCTTCCTCAAAACAGCATTGTTGTAAAGCACAAAAACCTATTTCTTTGCATACTAAATAATACTCACAAAACTTTGTAACATCAGTAGGATCTCCACCTAAACATAATTTTATTCTGGCATCAGCCAATTCTCTTCGATAAAGCCTAGTTTCAATATTTTCTTTCGGTGAAAGTCTATTTATCATTTTTTCCTCAACAATATTTGTAAAACTTTTCATTTTTTTATCCTTTAAAAATAGTTTACTATTTCAAGCCCTTGCCATTTTTTTGGAATCAATATTTTTTAAAATAGCTTCAAATTGTTGTTCCTTTCTTAATTCTTGTTCTATTAAAGGAACAAATTCTTTAGCGACATTAGTTGCATATCTCTGTCTTCCTGATAAATTTACAATTTCAGACGGAACTCCTATTAAAAGTTTTTGTTTTTTAGGCATTTCCCATTGCCAAGGCCCATCAAAAGAATCAGTTTCATCATGAACTTCAACATGAATATTTGCATCCCTTAAAATACGATCAATTTCAATTCCCATTTTAATCTTATCCGCTCCCAAAAATGGAACCATTATATATCTGTTATCTTCTTTATAAAACCCACATATAGCTTTTGTATCCGCCCTAAAAACTACTGTTTCAGCGTTACGTATAAGAACTAGCATCCCGTACATATAAGACATTATACCCATTTTTCCAGCGGGAGTACTAATACCAACATTAGAATCCAAAATAAAATTAGAATTCTTTTCGAAAATCTCCTGAATTAATTTTAATTCCTTTTTTGCTTGCTCGGTCTTGGTTATTAATACTTTATAAAAACCTTCAATAGCAAATTCTTGAGTTTCTTCAATCAAATTTTTCATTAAATTTTTCATTTTTTTTCCTTCATGTGTGCTTCAAGTTTCTTCCATTTATAACAAGAAAATCGGCTTTTAAATTCACTTCTTGGATGTATTTCTAATTTTGCAGATAGCCTTTTTAAAACCAATCCTTCATTAAGATTAGTTTTAATTGCTTCCTTATAAAGTTCTTTAAAATCTGTTTCACTATTGTAAAAAATCTTTGATAACTGCAACTGTTCGCCATCGCCTTTTAACCAATCATATTTTGTATCTATATCTTTAAATTGATATTCTAAAATTTCTCTCCGTTCTGCAAAAGTTCTTTGATTTAAAAGCTCATTATCCCAAATCATAGTATCAAAAAAGAATAACTTTTCTTTTTCTTCTTTTTTAATCGTCCTTCTATCCAAAACCTCTATTTGAACGGAGCACAATCCCTTCCAAGGCAATCTATTTAATTCTTCTATATAAGGCTCGATTCGAAGAGAAGATTTTTCCCCATGCCTATTCCAAGCTTCGAAAACACCGTTTGCTTGTCTAACCAAAATCCATTGCCAGCCATTCTTTTTATACTCGGCAACAACATCTTTATCGTGGCACATTTCTAACAATAAAGAACTACCTTCCCAAACTCTTTTTGGTTGTGCTGGAAAATAAAATTTGAATTTATCAAGTTTCATAATAACCTCAAATCTTCTATTGGGATTCGTCTGATATTATGAAATGCTGTATCCATAACTTCTACTATCGCCATCACCGTAGGAGGAACTGTGGACCAATCATTCTCCTGATGTTTTATTTTCCCACTTCCTCCGCGGATATGTTTTACAATGTCACCGTTTTTAAATGTGCTTTTTATTCCCGGCATTTCCATTGCTCAATACCTCCTGTTTTGTTAGTTGTCTTACTTTGTAACAACGGATGCTTTTGCTTGTTTGGTAAAACGAGTTGTTATTTCATTTCTAACATCATCCTGCAAATCAAATTGGGATTTATCAAAACCTTTGGATGGCGAAACCACGTTTGTATATTCAAACATACTTTTAAAAAAATCAACTCCGCCTTCTTTTCCAAAAGTCTTCTTAAAAGAATCCAACATTTTATTAAGATTTTCTTTTGTAAAAGCTTCAGACTTTGTCTGGAGACTTTCTTTTGTAGTAAAAAAATTATCAAATTCCAGATCCTTACTTTTACAAAATTCTTTCAAATCCTCCACATCTTCTTCTGCTATATTACTAAAACGGTCGCTGCAAGTTACTCTAATTGTTTGGTCACTTCCTTCCAAATAATAAGTCTGGATATAATTTCCTCTTTTCGCATCGCCTTCTCTTTTTGCTCTGACACCTATTTCTAAATCGTATTCTTTTTTGGCAATATCAGTATTAAGATTATCTCTTTCCTTTTTTAATGATACAATATCATCAACTACTCTTTTCTGACAGGGATAAAATACTTTTTCTTTACCGTTACTTTTCTTTTCCTTTGTTACTTTAACTTCATTTAATAAACTTTCTATTCCAGCCATTTGCTTTCCTCCCTAAATTAATTAACAATTGATTACATTATACCATCTTTAAAATTGTTTGTCAAGTCTTTTCTTTTTATAATGCATTCAAACATTTTCTAAACCATTTGTAGCAAATAGGACACAATGTATTGGAATGCTAACAGGTTCTTTGGATTCAAACTTTTCTAAACAGTTTATAACAAACAGGACATAAAGCATTACAATACTTTTTGGTATGTTTCGCACCACATTTAAGACATATTCTGTTTTTTATTTTTTGCAAATATTCCGCTTTCTTTTCCTTTGTTATTTTAACTTCTGCCATTTGCTTTCCTCCCTAAAATTAATAATTGTTTTTATCTTTATCTTACTATTTCTACACTCTTTTCTACACCTTTGTTTTGTCTGGTACAAAATAAACCAAACTCTCTCCGCTCCAAAACTGTTTCAAGAGCGTACATTTTTGCTATCATAGTAAGTTCTGTCGCCATAGCATCCAACCGCTTTTCCATTTCAATTTTAAGCTCTTTATCTCTTCCTTTAAAAATCTTTCCAAAACCAGCGTTTATCATCGCTTTTTTGTATAACTTTACAAATTCTTTTTTAGTTATAGCCATATCCACTACTTTAAAAGTTGTTGTTGCTGTCATCGATTTTATCCCGCATAAACTTCTCTTACAACCGCAATCATCATCCAAACTTTCACTCCCACATTCAAAAAATGGATATATTACTATTTCATTTTCTGGTACAAAACAAAAATCATTATTTCTCTTTCCTTGGGTATTTTTCGTGCTAACTAAAATTTTCATAATAACCTCCCTTTAAAGTTTATCTTTCTTATCGGCACAATGCTTTAAAAACTTTAGCTTTTTTTATTCTAATTTAACTACATTATAACGTAAATTTAAAGCGAAGTCAAGTCTTTTCTTTAATAATTTCTCTATAAAAATTAAACACTTAGCCTGTATTTAACAACACACAAAGGGCTTTCATAATAATAATTTGATTTTCCATAATTACAATCAGTTCTGTTCCTGAAAGTTCTCCAGTAGGGTCAATTTCTTTCAACAAGCATTTTGTATTTTCAATGCAATTTTTTAAATCGTCCATTTTATCTCCTTTTTAAAATGTTAAATTATCTTCCAAATCTTCATATAACCCCTGTATTTCGTCCATTCTTTCGTCATGTTTAGAAACATTCATTATCTCTCTTAAATTCCCCTGAATTATAGGAAACTTACTATGTCCTACTTTATAATCCTTTGGTTTAATTAAGCTCTCTTTTTCATCAACCACATAAATACGCTTCCAAGTGTGCCGTTCCAGCACACCTTGTGGAGTAGTTACAAACGATTGTAATTCAATTACATCACCATCAACAACATCCAATTCGGCTACAAACCATAAATTTCTATTTCTCTCCGCAAAACTTGTAGCCCAACTTCCCTCGGCGTTATTCCATGAAATAACTTCTCCATTTAACTTAACTGAAAGAACTGTTAAACATCCAAACCCTTTCTTAGATCTTCCTACTTGCGCCAAAACTTTTAATTCTTTTTGTTTACTCGTCATCACAAGAATCCTTATATGGACAATAGAGACAACCGTCTCCTTTTATTTTTCGATAATTAGATTCGGAAATATCCTCTAAACATTTCTGAATTTTCATTTCAGCATTACTTTCAGACATATTACAAACTGCATATATGTCATAAGATACAAAATACAAAGCTAAATCTATTTGTGAAATATCTATTTTCAATAATTCAGATACCATGCAACCATAAATATACAATTGCATAGAATTTTTTAAAATCGTATCAACATCATTTATGTTTTTTATCTCCCATGATCCGGTTTTCCAATCGGAAATTAAATACTTATCAGTTTCATATTTCTTTTGAAAAACACTATCAATATAACCTTTGAAATCATGCCCCATAATAAAAATATTAAATTCTTCTTCAATTTTCTTTGGTATGTATTCTAAAATAATTGTAGCCTTATACCACTTCCACCAACATTCAATTGCTATATCACCAATCATTTCAAAATGTATATCGTTTATTACTTTTTTATTTTGCTTCCAAAGTTGGTACAACCATTTTTGACTTCTATAACTACTTTTTAAAAAACTTTTAACAGTTTTATGAAAAGATTTTCCCAAAAGTTGCGCAGAGGAAGGTGGATCATACCGATAAATTTTGATTTTATACATCAAATACCATCGGTATGGACATGTCTCGTATTGAGATAATGAAAAAGCAGAATGTACTATTTTTCCCATAAAAATATATAGTTATCCTTTCTAGGAGTTATAATTACTTTTTTTAATTTTAAACCTAAATCTAAAATTTGATCGGATAAATATTCACAGAAATTTATCATGCAAAAGGGTTTAATAATACAATGAATATCCAATGAATAACAGTTGTGTATTATATTTCTAATTTTTTTAACATATTTTTCAAGCATAAGATTCTTATTATCTGAACAAACATGTAATTCTATGTCCCAATACTCCATTCTTTCTTCATATAAGATTTCCCATTTTTCTTTTGGAGGATTATGCGGAAGGGATTTTGAGCCGTATTTTGAATTACAACAATGAATATCAATTGATTCTTTTAAAATTAATGAAACAAAATTTTCCATTATTTCTCCTTGTTTTTTTTCAAATTTATTTTCTTTTAAGAACTTTCCTACGAAAATTCCCTTCATTTTCTTCATATAAGATTTCCCACTTTTCTTTTGGAGGATCATGCATCCATTTTTTAATCTGTTCTACTGTATACTTATCTTCTGGATACATACAATATCTTGTACATGCGGGATGCATTTCAGCTATTTGTTCTCTTTCCCCCTTGTTTAATAATAACATAATAGGAACTTCTTTTCCATCATATACTTTGTCACCGATTTTTACTTTCATTCTTTCTCCTTTCATTTAATTTACAAACTCAATCTCCTCTATGAATTGCTTTCCCAAATTCTCTTAAGAAATTTGGAATATCCTCTGCCCATTTGAAATCAAGCACTCTAAAAGATTCTTTTAAAAATTCTTTTTTGGCTCTCTTAAAATTTCTTTTATCTATGTACCAATTATACCAATCATTGTACACTATTTTCTGAAAATCATTCAACATATCTGTTGATGTAAAAATTGTTGTCAGCTTTTTAAATAACAAAGCAAGTTCCCAATTTGATACAATTTTTTCTGTAGATTTCTTCTTATTTAGTTCGTTAAAATCAAAATTATCCATCGAGCCGTATTTTTTAAGAAGGGTTTTTGCCGTCTTTTTGCCTATACCTGCAATACCAGGAATTTTATCAGAAGTATCTCCCGCCAGTGCTTTAAAATCAATAATTTGCAAAGGTTTCAAACCTTCTATTCTATCCAAAGCCAATTCATCAAACACCTTATGCTTTATAGGATCATATTGAATAACCCTACTTCCTTCAATCAATTGATACAAGTCGTGATCGGATGAAACTATTATTATTTTTTCATAATCATTCATTATTTTTTTATCGTTTATAATTATTCCAAATAAATCATCTGCCTCAACTGCCTGTATCCCCAGTTGAACAATTCCCATATCATCCAATATTTTTTGGAGCATTTCCAATTGACTACGAAAATCATCTCCCAAAAGACTAGGTCTTTTCTTATACCCTTCATACAAATCACATCGATAGCTTGATTTGCCAATATCCCATAATACTATCAACTCATCTGGTTTCCATGCATTACATAAACCTTTTAAAATGTTAATTACACCATAAATGACTCCTGTCGGATATCCTTTGGTTGATAAATTATATTTAAAATAAGCCCGTGCCGCTGTATGATTGCCATCCACTAACATCAAAGTTTCCATATTTCTCCTTTATCAAATTTCATAAAACAATCTCTCCACCAAAATTTTATTGGAAGTTTTTTTAAATTTCATTGCATTCTCTGTCCAAGCTAATAATTCATACATTTTTTTTGCTTTATTCCATGACATATTTCCCGACCTCTTCAAAGTTTCTTTTAAGAAATAGGGATGAATTTCAAGCATCTTTCCAATCTCATTATCATTAATTCCCAATCCTTTTAATTTTTTACAATTAATTATCTTTTTTAAAGAGTTTTTAAACATTACAACCATTACAAATTCACTTCCGGAATTTTCTAACAAATCATTAAACAAGTTTATTGCTTGAGTTTTATTTCCATCCAATAAAAAATTAATTAATTCAAAAATTGTCCCCATTCTTGATTTTTCTAAAACTGTTTTAATATCTTGTACTCCTATGTAATCTTTTTTACCAGAATACATTACCAACTTTTTAGCTTCATTGTTAATAGTTAGCAAGTCGCTGCCCAAATAAGAAATTATTAATTTTGCTTCTCGTTCACCAATTAACTTTCCATGTGTTTTGAAAAGCTGTATTATTATTTTATCTAATTTATATTCTGGAATTTTTTTAAAATTTTTCGCCTTTCCCTTCTTCTCGAAAATTTTCTTTATTTTTGCAGACAATTCATATTTGGAAGATATAAAAACTAGAGTAGAATTTACAACTGGATTTTCAAAATAGTGAATAAAGACTTGCCAATCCATTTTTTTAAAATTTTTAACTATTATTAATTTGTTATCCCCAAAAACAGAAATAATTCTTGCGGAGGTAACAATCTCGTTCGGAGATACATTTCCTTGAAAAACAATAAGATTTTGTTCGTTATTTATTATTTTTTTCTTGAGCAATTCTACCGCTTTATCAATATAGTAGAATTCATCACCATATAGATAATAAAATGGTAAAATTCCTTTCTTTAAAGATTTTGTAAAATCAATCATTATTTTTTATTTAAATTTTTTATTATAATTTCTTGAAAATCAGTTAGGTTTATTTCTTGATTAATTATAGCTTCTGCAATTTTTGATAAAACAAAAGCATCACATATATTGTTATTCTCAAAAGTTTCGTTATACCTTTTGTATGTATGTAATAAAATTACTTCCTTTTTAACTCCTCCCTTCCCACAAACAAATTTTTTCAACTCATGCGGTGTTACCAATTTAAAATTATAATCATTTTTCCATAAAAAATGTTTTATTATTCCCGCCAATTCTCCTGCTTGAGGCAAATTAAATTTTGAACCAAAAGAGTAATTCTCTATACAAATTAATAAAGGTTGCATTTCTTCTACCAATTTGGTTATGGTTTTCAATATAAAATCCAAACGAGCCTCTGCTTTCAAAGACGTTTTAATTACTCCTTGCTTTTTTATAATTGAAGAAAGAGAAGTTTGTCCAACTTTTAAGAAAACATAACCAGTTTCTGTTAAACTTAAATCAAAACCTGCTACTATCATAAGATAAGATTCTCCTCTGCAGTATTTTTTATCCGCATTGCTATTTTTTTCAGAACTTGTTTTGAAAAGGTCTTTGACAAAAATTCACTTAATTTTTCAGCTTTGTTCCTATCTCCTTCAAGTATTAAAATATATTTAAATGGAAGTACATATTCCCATGCAATAATCTCTGCATCGGATAGATGAGATTCATCCTTATCTATTCTCCACATCTTTATTCTCCTTTTTAAATAATTTAATCTCCTAAAATACAAGTGAATTTTCTTCAGGTACTATTGACATCACACTTATATCCTTTGGCAATCCAAACTCTCCTTGTAAAATATAAGTAATAGTAAATGAACCCATTTCCCCTGTATATAATTCCATATTAGGATCATATTCTTGTAATACAAGAACATCATTAAGTTTAAAGTCACGATCGTTTTTTCTGACTTCGAATGTTTTAAAACCTTTTTTAATTGATTGATAACTTTCAGGCCAAGTTTTTAAAATATGTATTTTGCTCATATCTTTTTCGTTTAAATAATTTTATAGTAAGCCTTTTTAATACTAATCTTGTAATTATGCGCACATGATCCACTGCCATTATAATATTTCACAGCATTCCAAGGATTTTTAACCAAACGAGCCTTTCGATAAAGAACTTTTTTAGCAACAATTAAATTCTTTTCTATTAAAAGCATATCAGAAGCTGCGTAACCATAATTTTCTGCTTCATTCGGCATTATCTGCCAAACACCTACAGCGCCTTTTTTACTAATCGCTTTTGGATTTCCAGAACTCTCCTTATTTGCCATAATTATTAATAATTTTCTCAGATTAATTTCTCCATGCAAACATTCTTCCCGAGGAACATGCTTGATAATGGCTGAAACTATCTCTTCTTTATAATCTCCACAAACATATTTAATTAATTCTTTTCTTTCTTTCTTAATAAAATTATTAATATCCTTTTCAATATCATTCGTCAATCCAGGAGATGCAAGAAAAGAAGGCATTATCAATAAACAAAACAAAATAATAAACTTCTTCATTATTTTTCCCTCCATCAATTTTTGATAGGAACAAAATTTGCAAAATTTCCGCCGTCTGCTTTATGGCTTCTTAATTGTGCAGCTATCTTTTTACCTTGTATTGTAATTTTAACATACCCGTTTATCATACTCATTATTTCAATAAATCCAACTTCCTCCAACTCCTCAAGGCAGTCCCAATCATCATGCCCATCAATAACTCCTTCTTTCATTCTCGTACAATATTTGGGATCCCATTTTGGATTCATCTCACCTTTTAATAATGGATGTCTCTCTTCATTACAACTCAATCTTATTCTATCTAACCTTCCAATTGTGTCAACACAACATGTCTCCACATAAACAAGAAGACTCCAGTGGTCTTTTCCCCATTTAGTAATATCCTTAATATCCTTCATTATTCTCCTTACATTATCTCTACATTATACCATAAGATTAAAAGGAAGTCCAGTCTTTTTTTAAATAATTTTATATAGTTTCTCTATAAAAATTAAACACTTATGCTCACAAAACCTCTTTGATTTGCTTTTTCTCTATCAATTCATCTAATTTTTTAATAACTCTTTCTAAAAATTCTGAATGTTTAACAAGTTCTTGTTTTGATTTAATAGTGGTAATAATTTCCCTCGCCTTATCAAAATCATTAATATCAATTGCTGATTTAATTTTTATAATTTCATAAACAATTGGATTGAGATTTAAGCTCATTTTTATTCCTTTCCTATATTCTTTATTTTATCCCATAAAGCCATCTCTTCTTCCTTCTTTTTGGCTTTTTCTTCTCTTACTTTTTTCATTTTTTTCAATTTACTAACAGAAGTTCTTATTCCATATTTATTTTCTATCATATTTCTTTTAATCCTTTTAGATACACTTCCCATAATAAAATCTCCCAAAAAGTGTAGGGAGAATCTCTCCCTACACTTTGGTTAATATTTAAATATTTTTGTTAATGGTTTTGATTACTGAATGGCAACAATCACAAACATCTACATTTATTAAATTCCCGATGCGAGTTTGAAGTTTTCTCACTTCATACGGATCGTCTGATTGATGTGAAGCATAAAATGTTAAAAGATTTGACACATCATACATATTTTCAAGAGGTTGCCTTCCAATTTCCTGTAAAAGCAAATTAACATCTTTTGAACCAATCCCCATTTGTTTTGCCATTGAAGTAATGGCAGAAACTGGATTTGTTACTAGAATATGTTTCTTAGAAATAAATCTATCCATGAGTTCCTTTCCAATGTCCTTGGCTTGACAAATATAATCTTCTGCCGTATCTGGAAAAGTATCATCACTTATATCCCAAGAGTGTTGCTCATCATCAACTATCATTCCATTCGTACAAACAAGACGATGAACATACGATGCTATTCTATCTTTAAAATCTCCAAGCATTGAATGAACAATAGAAAAACCAGCGTTTAACAAATCTCCTTTTTCTGCACCCTCCGCCGCGTTTTTCTGAATATCATTAAATACAATACTTAAAAAAGAATCATTAGGATGGATTGCTCCTTTCACCAAATCACCATCCCATCCCTTCATATCAAAGATATCTGAAACTTTTTCAAGCATGTTACCAGTAGGAATTAAAATTTTGTCTTGTTTGCACAAACCAGCTACTTGTTCATTTTTAACGGCTACACTTCTTTTAGCCAAAACATCCTCAACTCCCATCCAATGTTTTATAGTAGCATTGAACAAATCTTTATCTGATTTATACAACTTTTTCAAATATCCTGCTGGAATGCCACAACTATTGCCAATAGCCGCAATGCCTTCTTTTGTAAAACCTCTGTCAAAAATCTCTTCAACATTTGTTATTGTTATTATCTTAAAATCCTTTTCTTTTTCTAACTCGGTAGTCAATCCTGGCATTTTTACATTAAGCATAATCTTTCTCCTCTTAAAATTGTTTTGGTTTTCTTGCCATCTTACTTTGCCATCTAAACTTTATTTTCACCTCCCTTTTTTATTACATTTTTAATTATCAACAGTTTCCAAAACTGTAAAACCAATTTGAGGGATTTTATCTCTCTTTTTAAAATTCACTGGCTGAAACCAATGACAAATTCCTCGCTTCGATTGTATAGCTTTTCGATTATCTCTTATGCCTAACAAAATCGCCAACAATTGGGCTTCATTAGGCAATAGAACTCGTCCTTTATGTCCTACAGAAAAATGCTCCATAATTGTTCCAGATGGCATCCACTCATACGAACAAGCAAACTCGTATGCACCTTCTTTTCGTCTCGACACAAATTTTTCCAAATGAATTTCATAATAATCTTTTTGCAAAAATTTGGAAGATGCGAAATCTATTAAATCCTTTCCCTTTGCTTCCTTTCGCATTTCCTCCGCCATGTTGCGAATTTTTATAATTGACATCATGCCTACTGGCATGCCTAGTTTTATTCCGCCCATTTAAAAAACTCCTTTTAATAATAACATTATAACACCAATTTAAAAAATGTCAAGTCTTTTCTTTAAAATTATTTTTTGCGCATAAAAATAGTTAATACAGAAAGGCTGAAAAGATCAACAATTAACAATGTCTTCGCCTTTTTCTCAGGATATTAACAAAAAATAACAAATTATATAAATTTTATCCACAACAGGCGAGATCTCTGTCCAAAAGTAACAGTCAGATATGACTGTTTTCAGCTTTTTCATCCATAAAATATGAACTATTCTGCATTAACTAAGCACTTCTCAAATTTAACCTTTATTTAATTGGTTCCAATAACACTTTCACATCTGCTTCAATATCTATTTTAGTTTTGGCATTTGATTGTTTTATTTTCGAATCTGCTTCGTACAAAAAATTCTGCAAATCTGTAATCTTTTTATCAACTTCTTTTACATCATATTGTGGCTCTACTACACCTGTTTCTTCATTACCAAAGAATCTTCTTTCTCTTTTACTAACTTCTTTCCGAATTTCGCTTAAATCATTAATTCTTTTACGAACAATCGACATACAAACTAATAATTCATTTATTGTCTTCTTTTCTATTTTCCAAATCCCCAACTGGTTTCCCTTGGCCATAATCACCTCCTACTGTATATTATACACATTTTTATTCATTAAATCAATTTTATTGTTATAAATTTCTGAATTGGAGGAAAGTTTAATGCTGTTACAATAATAGAACATTCTACTGTTTCATCAACTGGAGTCCATTCTATAATTCCAGACTTTTCAAGAACATTTGTACTTAATTTTCCTCTAGTGCAGTCTATGTTTATATTATTTTTATCAGGATCAAAATTTTCAGGAAATTTAAAAAGGGGTGGAATATAAGGAACACCGCTTATTTTTATTTCTATTTCAATTGGTTCTCCACCAATTTTTATTTTATACGCACCATCAGTTTTTTCCATTCCTGGAATTGATACATCAATATCAAAAGCATTTGTTATTTGTTTAGTTTTAATTTTCTTAATCCCCTTTTCCATACAAACTTCAAAATTTATCATGGATACTCCTGGAGGTCCTTCAATCAATTCACAGTCAGGATAATCTTTCATTTGAACTGGTATTTCAGATTCAGCCAATATTCTATATTTATCAACTACATAAAACATTTTCATTCCTCCTTATTAGTTTTTAACTTATAGGTTTTGGATTAGTTGCAGTAATTTGATAATTTGCATGTGACCCAAAAACATTAAAAATTGAGAGAATCCCACTTACCGTACCAACAAAAACCAACATTATCAACCATCTTCCCCAAGCAATTTGTCCATTTAATACAGCATTAAATAACAATAGCCAATTTTTCCAAGCTGCAGTAAAACTAGCTGCGCTGCTTCCATCGCCCGTCCATGCCGAATCATTAGTTGGTTGAAAATCTCCTCCCACTCCCAAACCAAATGTTGAACAACAAAAAACCCACGGAACTGCAGCCGCCGCTGCGCCCCATACAAAAGCTGGACTTACTATCCAAGAACATTGGTCTTCTGAAACTTGCGTAACTCCATCTTTCCAAAAACCACCATTTAAATGGTTATCTGGTAAGGGTACAAAAGTCAAATTTAACATGCGTCCACCCGAATGCATTATCTCCTGTACTTGAGGACATTCTCTTGCCATTTCTGTTTTCATCAAAGCTGCTAACTTATCAATGGCCGATTGAATAGTTTTAACATCCTCTGGAAACAAATCTCCATAATCCTCTCCTTCTTTATCAATCATTGGATTCTTATAACCTACCAAATTAGCTCCTGAAATTGAACCTACTTCATCTGGTTCAGTTGATTGGGGCGCATATAGTAAAGGTTTAAGATAAAATAAATCTCTCGGATCTTCAACATCGTGGTAATGTAGATGATCAGCATTACTATTTGGACCTTTAACCAATGCTTCCAATGTCTGATCATCGCCATCGGCCCATAAATGTTTTTGTCTAACCGCACCATCGTCTATCTTTTTATGAGTAATTGCCTTATCTTGAATATTTCCTGTTGCTGTAGTTCCAAATTTTCTAAAATCAACCAAATTTCCTAACAATCTATTACCGCCGCTCACTGTCACATCAACACTACAAAGTATTAAATAATCATCTTCATCAAAAGCCAATAAACTTTTGTGCAATTGTTGATCAGTTCCCAAAGCTATAAACCATGTTCCTGCTGGATCGGTTATATTCCACACCACACTTGTAATTCCTTCTATTGTAGAAAATCCCAAACCATGTACAAAATAAAATTCATTTGCTCCTGGTTGTGAAACTAAAACTGTTCCAACATTTATTGAACATGCTAAACAATTGGAGGAACCTGTTTCTTCCCATGTTTGCGAAACTATACCATTGGCATGCATTAAATCTTGATGCTTTGTCACATCTGTAAAACCACCAGTTAAATCATCATACGTCAATCCATGCGGATTGTTTGAAGTTGGCAATCCTGTTCCTATTTTTGTTCTATGCAATCTATCTACTGCAGTTGCAGTAGGAGTTGGATATAATTCTGTAGAACCTTCTAAAGGAGGTTCATATAATTTTGTAACATTTGTTGATACTGTTAAACTAGCAGTGGGCATCATAATTATAATAATTCTAATTCTACACCAGAAATCTGTATCATTTGATTCTAATAAATAATCCCCATCTCCGACCAATGTTACCGAAGCACCGTAATCTGTATCATTCGGAGCCATGTATTGAATTTCTCTTTTTTCACTGGAATAAGTATATTTAAAAGAAGCCGATCCTCTTTCAGTATTATCACTAAACCTTAATAACCAAACACCATCAATATCTATTGCCGTAGAAGTAATTATAGGTAATAATTCAAGACTGGTCTGAATTCTATTTTGAGATAATGCCAATCCTGGGCCGTTTGCTCGAACAATTCCTACAACCACTCTGTTTTCTTTTTCTTCCTGTGACAAACTTCCATAATCAGCTTCAGATAAAATATTTACTACATAGCTTTCTGTTGCTCTTGTAGGATAAGTATTTCCATCAGATTCATGTTCTTTATAATCACTTTCCACTTCTGTATAAACAAGAGTAATAAAATTATAAACATCCATAGTTTCATCTGCCAACTGTTTATCCAGTACAGCCGAAGGTACTTCTATTCTTTCTCCGTTTTCACAATAACATATACCACCCGGACCCGCTACTCCAATATCTATATGAGAAGGAGTAAAAGTATTAGGAGTAACTCTCAATCCTGCAATTGTACCTGACTGAGTAAAACTTTTTTGTCTTTCTTTTATAGCATCTGCCTTTGTTTTTTCAGTGTTGTTTAAATCCTCCATGTGAACTTCAACACCATCTTGATATTTGCTTCTTTTCATTTTATCATCTCCTTTTAATTATTCTATTGGAAAAATTGTAGGATTTTCGGGATTTAAAACCCAATCAGAATCATAATGATTATCAGGGTTATTATAATCAATTATTTTATTTAAATACCAACCATTAATATAATTTCCATTTTCATCTCTGTAACTTCCGTGATCTTTAACTGATGTTTCTTCCTCCTCTCCAAACCAATGAGTTCCCACAATAGTATAGTTAGCATGAACAGCAAGTACAAAAAATAATGAAGAGAAAAGACTTGTAGTACCTGCACAAAGAAATTGAATTAACCATCTACCGTATAAAATATTTCCATTTATAATTCTTGTAAAAAAGTAATGCCATTGTTCCCAATTCCATTTTGTTCCTTCTTGTGGAGGTGGATATTCCCCTCCTGATCCAACACCGTATGTTGAACATGAAAAAACCCACGGAGTTGGAACTCCATCTATTCCCCATATAAAAGATGGACTTACTATCCACGAACATTGAGATTCTTTAACATTTGTACCATCGTACCATTTTCCATTAGTATGATTATCCGGTAAAGGTACAAAAGTCAAATTTAACATTCTTCCTGAAGTATGCATTGTTTCTTGAATGGTTGGAAATTTTCTTTCCTTTAAACCTTTCATCAAAAGAGACAACGCTAAAATGGCTTCATCTACATTATCTATATTCCAGGAAGGTTGTAACGCTGTATTACTTTTTACTTTATAACCAACTAAATCTGCACCTGCCTGTGATGTACTTTCATCAGGAGGATTTTGGGGTTTATATAAAGATTTTTTATAATACCATCTTTTTGCCCACATATTATACATATCCAATATAGCTTTATGCCCATGAAGATCATCAGCAAAAGTTGTTTCACCTTTTACTAAATTTTCTATAGTTCTATCATCTCCTCTATCCCATAAATTTTCTTGTCGTACTTCACCATCGTCTATTTTCTTTGGAATAATTGCTTTATCTTGAACCACATCTTTACAAATTGTTGCGAATGGACGAATATCCTCACATTCAAATGTTGGTGGAGGCGTGGGTTCGGACTCATACTCAACTTCAATCCAATCAACATAAGATTTGAATAAAAGATTATCGGTTGTTAAAAGTCTAAAATCAACACTAATCCATCTTCCTACATAACTACTCAAATCCACAGGAAATTCGTGTAATCCTCCAGGTTGATAGCATCCATAATATTGATAAGAAGTGGCTAAAGTTAAATCCTCCACAGTTTCTGCAAACTTAAAAGTCACTTGAACAAGAGTGACATGGGGAGGAACAATTGGTTCACATTCACAAGATATCCTTGACTCAATCCACTTGCTTAAAGGAATGCCTGAATCATAATGGTAGATCACATGTCCTTGTCTATTTCCTCCCTCTGTTAATTTACCATCTGGAGTTATTATAATAACAGCATCCTTGGAAAAATAAGTCTCCCAATCTGCTTTAGAATCCCACCTTTTAATCATAAAAAATTCCTTTTAATTATTATAAACTTACTTCTAAAATAACATCAATACCCAAAACACTAAAAGTCCAGTAGTTTAACTCAAATACACCCTAACAATTGGAATATATTTTTTAGTATTATACGAATCCTCAAAAATATGAAACTTTTTATCCGGACCTAAAACTACGTACCACAAACCTATCCCAAAAGTATATTCCCACGGAAACGTTTCATCAACATCGTCAAATACCACACCATTTATATGATAATAATCATCAATCCCTAAATCATTTGTAATTGTGACTTTTTTATTAGCTTCATCACAAACTGGTTTTAATACATCTGATTCGCCCGTTAAAAACCATTCTTTTGCAAGAATACCATTACAATGCATCAAATCCTGATGTCTATGAACATCGGCTTGATAACCTGTCAAATCTTTGCTATGCATTCCATGCGGGTTTTTTTCACTGATGCCGCCATCTTCATCCACTGATGGTGGATATATTAAATGTGTTCCTCTATGAAATCTATCCACTGAAGAAGATGTTGGTGTATTGTAACCCAATTCCATATCACCTTCAATAGGCGGATTGTATAAATCTCTTACATTAACCTCTGCATCGGCATTTTCAACAGGCAATAAAGATGATAAAATTTCTACATACACCCAATAATCAGCATTATAAGATTCTAGCTTTATATTCTCACTATCTATCCAACTCGGTGTTATTATTTCCCATGCACCCCACAATAAATCACTTGGTGCTTTATATCGTATACTCATTAAAGACCTGTCAAATTCAAAATATCCTATTCCATCTAAAGTCTTTTCACTATATTGTCCAACCCATACACCGCTTATATCAATTACACTGGAAATAGGAATTCTTGATAAATCATGTCCGGTTTGAATATGAGTACTATCATAATAAATTCCACAAACGACTCTATTATCTTTATCTTCTTGAGATAAAGCATTATAATCTGCTTCCATAAGAACTTTAACTTCATAAGATTCTTCAACTCTTGTATTATAGGAATCTCCTGTATTCTCATGAGGTTTTGGAGTTCCTTCTATTTCTTTATAAATCAAACAAATAAAATTATATTGTCCTGGAATTACAACAACACTAGTTTCTCCATTACTTTTTATCTGTTCTCCATTTGCACAATAACCAATTCCTTCACTTATGTTTACAGTATCTCCGATACCTGCTGTAACCAACAATCCTATTGATCCATATTTTACAAACTCCCGCCTATCTTTAAGAGCTTCAATCTTACTAGATTCGGCATTGTTTAAATCATCTCCATGAATTTCTATTCCATCATGATACAATGTTCTATCCATTATAATTCTCCATATTACTTTTTGGGTATGTTTTCATTATCTGGAACATATCCAGGATCGCCTCCGTAAGGTACCTCTGATGGTCCTAAATCGTAATTTTTATCAAAATCTAATCTTGTCTGATGACTTCCAATTATATGATAATTTGCATGAGTAGAAACTACTGAAGCCAATGATGTTGCCAAACTTACAGCACCCATGCACAGAAAGAATACTACCCATCGCCCGTATAAAATATCTCCATTAATAAATTTCCACATTAATTCAACCCAATTATTCCACGACCATGTATTTTTAGGGATGTTCGGATTTCCTCCAGTACCAAATCCAAAAGAAGAACAGATAAGACACCAAGGTACCATAACACCATCCATTCCCCATAGAAAAGTAGGACTCACAATCCATGAACATTCTCTTTCTAAAACTTCTTCTCCATCAAACCATTTTCCAGTTCTATGGCCATCGGGCAGAGGAACAACAGTTAAATTTAAAACACGTCCGCTTGTATTCATAACTTCAGTAGCAACAGGAAATTCTCTGTTTTTTAAATCCCGCATTAAACTTGCCAAATAATCAATAGCTTCTTGAACATCGTTTAAATTATTTCTTCCAACTCTTCCTATTCCTCTCATTTCTTGTTCGAGAGATACTTCCTGACCTGGAGTTTTATAACTTGATGGAATTCTAACAGTATTTGTCACAGGATCCATTGTAATTCCAATCAATGATGCTCCTGGATCATCTGCCTCACAAAAATTAGCCCCATCATAATTTCTACAACAATCGGGTTCTGGAATAGGAACTTGAGGCTTTGCTAGCAGAGTTTTTAAGTACCATTTTTCTTTCCATTTTTCTACTATATCAAAATGAGTATGTAACGAATCTGCTTTTTCTCCATTCACCAAAAGATCGACAAAACTATTATCTCCCTCTGACCATAAATGTTTATTCCTTACTGCAGCGGTATTAATTTTTTCCTTTGTTATAGCTTTTTTCTGTATATTAAAATCAGAATGAGAAGCAAACGTTCTCAAATCAATAAAGTCTAATAAATTTCCACCACTTAAAAAAATGCTACATAAATTTAAATAATTTTCATCTAATTCCGAGGAGCTTTGAACTAGTTTTTGTGTTGCATTATAAATACCTATATATTTAATACCAGATCCTGTAATATGAATATTTGTATCGAAAACTTCAGAAAAACCAACTCCTCTTATATAATATCTATCATTAACAGGCAATTCATTTATGTAAATATATGTTCCATTATAAACATAAGGTTTTAAAGTAGAAGTAGAACCCGTTTTAAAATAATTTTGTGATACAATACAATTTTTTCCAAATATATCCCCTGTAGTTCTATCTTTTGCACTATGCATTCTTTTTTGATGAACCACCACATCCTCTGCTCCGCCTAATAAATCCTCTTTGCATAAACCATGAGGATTAACCTCCGTAGGAAGTCCATGACCATCTTTGTTTCTATGAAGTTTTTCTTTTGCACTTCCTGTTGCAGTGTTATAAAATTGATTGCCTTCTATGGGAGGATTATATAATTCTTCTATTTCTGTAAAAACCTCTGCACTTCTTTTTGGTAAAAATTTATATCTAACCCGCAACAAACAAGTATTTAATAGATTATTAGATATCAAAAGATAATCATTATCTGAAGTCAAAGATACAAAGCTTCCGTAACTATCTCCAGGAGCTTTGTATTTAATACGAATTATTGGATTTATAAAAGGAGGTCCAGAAAGACATTCATAATAAAACCATGCCTTTCCATGTGGAGTTCCATAACTAAATTTCAATATATCCGCTCCAGTAATACCTATCAATGAAGAGGTTATTTCTTCTTTTATTTCCAGAGATTGTTGAATTATTCCATTTTTCTCTATTCCAACAACTATTCTATTATTTTTATCTTCTTGAGATAAAGCATTATAATCTGCTTCCATAAGAACTTTAACTTCATAAGATTCTTCTATTCTAGTATTGTATGAAATACCAGAATCTTCATGAGGTTTTGGTGTTCCTTCTGTCTCTTTATAAACCAAACAAATAAAATTATATTCGTCTAACGTTACCGACTCTCCAGACACAGAGATCGACTCAATTCGTTCACCGTTCGCACAAAAACCTATCCCAGAGCTTATATCTACAGTATTCCCTACGCCAGCCGTTACTCTCATCCCAGAGATAACACCAGCCTGTGTAAACGATTTTTTCCTTTCTTTAATGCTGATAGACTTCTGGTCTTCAGTATTATTTAAATCGTCTGCTTTAACCTCAACGCCATCCTGATATAAAGTTCTTTTCATAATTTTTATCTCTTAAACAGGAATGTAATAATAATCCATCCCATTATCGCCTTTTATTTGCCATCTGTTGCCTGATTTTGTTTTTAACACTCCTTTAAGATATTCACCCCACAGATGAAATGTAATTTTATCTCCAGGACGTATTTTTTTGACATCCTCCACAATAAAATCCGCTCTGTCCAAACTAGCTTCTTTCATAAATATTTTCATAAAGTCTCCTTATTTTTAACTCTTCCTACAAATGCAACAACGTATCTTGCACCACCTATTGCAGCGGCTACTACCCTATGATTTCCATCATCAATAGCCCATTTAGTTTTTTCATAATTTACATCTTTTCCACGTAATGTTTTTCCTGGAACAATTATAGGAGGCAGGAATTTTAAAACTGTCATCCACTTTGGCACCATTAACAACACTTGATGTCTTTTTTCAGGTTCATCTGTACTCATAGCCAAAATTTTTGCTGTGTCAAGCACGTTACCATAACTCCAAAAACGAGGGAATCCACCAAAATTCGGATAAACACCTATGTCCTCTAAAGCTACTTTTTCCAATGACCAATTCAATGACTTTAAACGCTCAAGCCTCTCAGGATCCTTTTCTTTAATCTGTTCCCAAAAAACTTCTGGTTTGTTAATTACCCGCTTAATTGCATCTACAAATTGCCGTACTTGGTCGCCTTTATACTCTGCGCCCATAAACTCATCTGCCGCAAGATATGCAAGTGCCATTCTATCTTCTATTGGCAAATCTGAATAAAGCCAAAGATTAGTAGGTTCTCCCAAATACCTTTGAAGCATTTTTTCTACCGATGTATCCTGCTCCTCTTGGGACGTATCAATTGCTTCTTTCATTGTTAATCTTTCAATTTCTTTCATTTTAATTTTCATTAAATCTCCTTTTTAATATTAAGTACTAACTTTTCTAGCACAAAAAGATTTAAATCTGAATGAATTCGGATCATCAATTTCATCTATAGTTAATCTAAATCTTATCAAACTTCCTTTAGTTTTATCTACCAAAAACTCTCTTTCTATTAATTCCCATGCTGTCCAATTTTCTCCATCATCTATTGATTGTGCAATTTCTACAGTGTAATTTATAACTGGAGCTTCTATTGGCTGATAATATTTATAATAAATAGAATACCTACTTGCAGTATCTAAATAATTTCTCGAATTAAATACAACTTCCTTCTCATCTTTCCATGACCAATTCTCTACAGGAACTGTTATTGTTATAATTCCTGTATGTTGATATAAAATAGCTGTATTTTGATCCTTAACAGGAAAATGCATCAATTTGGCATTAAAACCTATTTCATCAAAAATCAATTCTTCAACTTCTTCTTTAATATTTTGATCCAAAGTTCTTCTGTTATAAACTTGCCAATCCAAATACCAAGATTCGCCATCCCCTAATAATAGTTTATATGAAATATATTGAGTAAGTTTATTATATGATAAAGAATAATCTTTAACTGCGCTTATATCCCAAATATTCGGATGTAATTCTATTTCATTCGCCGAATTAAACCACCACAATTGTTTGTAGGGAACTCCCACTCTGGCAATACTTGATAAAGTTTCTTTCCATCCTAAACCAGAAGATTGTCTGGTTGGTAAAGGAACAGTTGTAAAACCCATATAAGTAGAAATTACAGGAATATCATTCTTAAATAACATTGCTCTATTCCATTTTAGGTCAGACTTATATGCTAATTTGGCCAGCCTCGTGGCTATGTTTAAAATAAGAGGCTCTTGAACAACTTTTGAAGAAGTTGAAGCCTTTATAAAACTAAACTTATCTTCCAAAGATTTTGATTTATTATAAACTCTGCACACTGCTCCTATTGTTTTTTGATAAGTTACCATTCCTATTCTCCCACATCCAATATTTTATATGCATAATCTTCTTCATTTCCAGGAAGATTTGGTGGGCCTACTAGCCAGAATATTTTTCCAGTTGTTCGTAAAAACGCCTGTATACGTGCATTTGTAGAAAAGGGATAGTAATCTTTCTCTACTTCTACACTATCAAATCTTTCCCTCCAGCTCATGATTAAACAATCGCTATCTTTAATTGCCTCTCCGGAAACTTCCACTACAGTATTTGTTCCATTAAAAATAGATTTTATTACTATAACTTCATGTAAATCATCATTTATTTTTGCATTTACTTTCAATGCATTAGTACTGTTTATTTTTGATAATGCTACTTGATAAGGAAAGTTATCAATCATCCATTTAAAATATGCCAATTCTTGCATTTGATCATTAAACAACTTACAACAGAAATCTGGAGAATTGATTTGCAATTTCATTCCTTTAAATAATTGATTAGTATAATCGCCCTTCATTGAAAATTTTGTATCTGAAATATAATCCACTCTGCGATTTCCAAAAGTGTAATAATCCATTAAATCCTCTATTGTATCTCTGAATATTTCTCCATTTGTATCTCCTGCAACCGGATTAAACCAAATTTCAATTTGCGTTACTTTCGGCACCCATCTTTCTTGTTTAACACCCCTCATATACCACACCAAATGTTCAATGCTTCCATTTCTAGTTAAACGCCATCCAGTAAAAGGCAAATCACCTTTCAAATCACATCCCCTAAGTTTTCCTATTTTAACATTTCCCTGTGCATCGTTAATCGGATAATTTCCCAACACTATTCTGGAGTTTCCACATACTACTTTTTCAGAAGTATAAACTATTTTAGCATCCCCTTTCATTAAAGGTATTGACCATCTTTGATAAGGAATTCTTGCAGTACAAGTAATTCCTGGAAAAATTAAAGCACTTGCAGAAATTACAGGACTTATTCTCCCATCGCCCTCAATCTTGTTTGGGGGTTGAATAATATCGCCATTTCCAAATATTTGTGGACCTAGTGCAATGTTTGCTGTTCCCATTATAGAAGGTTGTATTCTTGCAATTGCTGCAATCACTGGTTGAATTATTGCAGTACTCCAAAGAAGAGCTTCTTCACATCTAGAAATCAAACCTTTGGCTTTTTGATTAGCCGTTTTCCATACTCTTATCTTTCCATTTCCTACATTTTCTTTACAATGAGAAGAATATCTTTGAATAAAATGAAAATTATTACAAGGATATATTTCCATAATCCTGGAAATAATCCTCTCCTGTTCAGATCTTAACCATCCGTCTGCATTTTTTAAAGTAATTTTATGAGTCCATACAAAACTTTTGTTTTCTTGTACTGGCATTTAAAATCTCCGCATTAACTTGACCAAACTTCAATCTTTGATGATTGTATTCTTGCAAATTGATCTTTCCGAATAATAATATCGGATGTCCCTGTTCCAGGCCCATCTATTTTAAGTTGAATAAAAGGCAATTCCACATTGTCTACTCCAGCAATCTTTCTTATTTCGAAAACTAAATCACTTTGTTCAACATCTTCACCTAATTTTAAAGTATTTATAAAACCATATATAACATCTTTTACAGATTGTCTAATGTTTGGTTGTGAAAAATTCGAATACACTTTTATCCTCAATGCTACTTCGATGAAAATCTGATCAGCACTTTTAACTAAAACATCTGCTAAAAATCTGTTATCATCTTCTTCAACCAATTCTTGTAAATCTTCTACTTTTTTATCATATTGATAAGTTATTGTAACACTTTCACCCATTGCAGGAAGAGTATCAATACTTCTCCATTCTATTTTACTTAGTGCTCTAGTACTTTTGGCATAATCAGAAGTTGTATCTTGTACAAATACCCATTCTACTCCTTCTTTATATTCTTTAATAGAACTTATAATAGAAATAACAGATTTAACTGGTTGTTTTTCTAAAATTATACTCAATCTATTAAAAACTTCTATTTGTTGTGTTTCTACATAATCTGTTCCTATAATTGCAACATCAACCGCACCAGATTCCGATCTTGTCATTAAAGGATCCTGTGCATCAATTACTGATGCATCAATAACACCATCTTGTTCTTCAAACCATAATTCCAAACCCTGAACTGTAGCTCTTTCAATTCCCATTAAAGCCATTAATAATCGTTGTGTTAATTGGGCGTTTGTTTCACTATCTGTCCCGCCAGCAGTCACTTCTTTATTAACAACATTCGTAAAATAAGAAACATTAGATGATAAAACTGAAATACTTCCCGCTGCAACATTAGTATTCAATCCTGGATTTAAAGCTCTTACTGGAACAGCCAATTCATAAACATCTTCTGCTACATTTTTATAGGATGCAGCATAAGAAGCTCTAAACACCTTAACTTCTGTAGTAACAAATTTAATTGGATTTGTATTATTACTTGTTGATGTTACCGTATTCAAAGGAATTTCCATATCCAACAAAGGTGGGGATGAACATTGAAACCATACCGTACCTGTTGACTGAGTTCCACCTTTTCTAACAATTTGCCAATTATAAGCTAACCTATCCAATTCTTCGTCATCCATTTCTGTTGAATTTAAAAGAGATTGTATTCTATGAACATGATAAATATTATCATTTACCAATCTTAATTCTTCTGATATTGGATCAATTACTAAATCCTTCACAGGACCGTAATCAACATCCATATTAGAATCATAATCTTGAATAGCTTTTTTTAATCTTGCAATTATTTCTTCTCTTGTATATTTTAAGACAGCCATTATAATCTCCTAGATTAAAGTTCCTTCAATTGTTACCACACGTTTATCATAAGTATCAATAGCCAAATGAAATCTGTATCCTAGCACGTTTTGTTCTTTTTTAATTTGTAATGAAGTTATTTTAAAAATATGTTCTTCTTTTGATAAATTTATTTTTTCTCCTTGCATTGTTTTTAATTTCACTATAGCAGAATCAATTGCACCTCTCAATAAAGTTTCTAAACTTCCTGCTGGAAGTGGATATCCCAAAATTTTATATATTTTAGAACCAAATTCTGGAGACGTTCTTGGCACATCACGCTGACCTTCCATTACTAACAATATTTCCAATATATCCTGTATCAACTTATCCCTGTTTTCCAAAATTTCTGGTTGTCCTTGATTGGACAATTCAACATCACCAATACCTGTCCGTGTTATATCTGATATTTTAAAAGTTTTAGTCATTAAAAGACTCCTGTAAGTTTTTCTGCTAAAATGCTATCTATAGATTCAATATAGTCTGTTATTTTGGATTCTAAATCTTTTCTATATAAATCAATATTTTCCCAATAAGTTTGAATACTCGTAGAACTTATTAAATTGTATTTTAAATCGTAATATTTATCAAGATATCCTTCCATCATTGACCGCATATCATCCGCCATATTTCCACTATCTATACAATCAATAAAATCTGCAAAAGGCATTGCTCCGTATTGATCTGCATATTTTTTAACCTTATTCTCTATTCTACCTAATTCACCTTGAAGAGTTGATTGCCAATCATCAATTCTTGATATTTTAAAACCTATATCATTTATTTCATGAGAAATCAATCCTTTAGAATCTTGAAGATATTGTTTTAAACTTGCAAGTTCATCAACGGCCAAAGCTCGTAATAAATCATAGAAACATTCATCAAAGGGTTTTCCAGCCATTTTATCCCGCCTCAGTATTAATTGTTGTATGTACCAATGGAATTCCTGGAATTATAGGAGGTCCTGTTACACTAGGCCCTGGAAAAACACCAGGATGTGTATGCGTATTGTATAAATTTGTTAAAAAAGTCTCATTCACTAATTTCTGAAAACTTCCCATTCCTAGTTTAACTGACATAGCTCTTATTTCTGCAGTTAAAGCCATTACTTCCCATTTTCCGCATACAATATCTGTTTTCTGTTTACCTATAAAATTTATGCTTTTCTTTAAAACTATATTTGTCTGACTTCCCCCAACCATTTTTAAATCATCTTTTAAAATATATTGTTTTTTATTTTCAGTTATATAAGCAGTCCAATTTTTAAATTGAGTCCAAAATGTCGCTGCTAATCCTATTATCGAAAAATCTGTCGCTTTTAACATCTGTCTTACATAAACATTTCCAGCTTTGTCAATTTTAAAAGTTGTACAATTTTTTCCACTCTGATCATCTTCATCAAAAACTGATAGTTTGGCTCTAACTTCTTTTTTAGTTTTTGGGTTATATTCGACCAATCCTTTATTATCTATAACATCTCCGTATTTAATTTCTATCAAATTCTTATGAGTTGAAGCACTTCCCATCCCAACTTTTCTTTTTATTTTTAAACAATATTCTTTCGCCGATTCTGTAGTCGATTTCCAACTTCCTTTCCAACCTCCTACTGGAATTGGCCATTCTTCTTCAAGTGAAGTAATATTCATTGTATCTACTTTTCTTTTTACTGTTCCAAATCGTTCTTCTATTGAACAACTACCTAATCCAGAATCATTATCTCTTCTTCTAAATAAATCTGCATATTGTTGATTTTCATTTGCATCTCTTAATAATTTTATTAAAACTGCAGGTCCTCCGTATAAATATAAATTTCCCATTCTATTTCCATATATTTCTGCACCGCCTGGATAATGGGGAGCACCGCTCTTATAATTAAATTCTCCTTGTTCAATTCTTCGAAAAACAATTTTTTGTTTCCAGGGTTTTTTACTACCATTTCCACCTGGAGAAACAACTTCCCATTCTTCCCCATCTTGCGAAGCTTTTATTAATTGATAATAACCTCCTCTGCTTTGATCTTCATCCATCTTTCCTGAACTATTCATTACTTTAGATTTAGTCGGAGAAACATATCCTATAATTTCTGGTCTATTTCCTCTAGTATATGCAACTAAAACCATATCACCTTGACATGGCATAACTCTACAATTACAAAAAGCTCCTATACTTTGAAAGGCGATTCGACAATCCTTTTCTACTCCCACATGTTGAAGAATTCTCACCGTTGCATAACCAGTATCAGTAAAAACATTAGTAATAATACCTTCAACCAGTTTATTATAAGGATCCTTTATTACTCTTTTTTCCCAACTTGCTGCTTCTCCTGGAGATAAATTTCTCATTAGTTATATTCCTTTCTTCTCAGAAGAATATAATTTACTATAATCCAAATATCGTCTTTCTTCACTTATTAACTTTCCTCCTATTGTAGTCCATTCTTCTTTTTCTGTATTCCAACCCCTTAAATAGCTTAGATTTATTTTAGTCTTTAATTGAGATCCCCATACAATAGTATGTTCTATAGAAGTACAATATCCTAAAACTCTTCTTCCTTCCACTAAATAAGGCCTTCCTGGCCAAACTTCATATCGAGCAGTACAATCCACATTCATTGTTTTTGCTTCAGAAAATGATCTATTCAAAAGTGCTTCAGCCAATAATACACAACCTTCTTTTGAAGTAACTAAAGGAGCATCTAAATTTCTACATCTCCAACCAAATCTTTTAGTAAGACTTTCTTTTCCAGATATTCCTATTCTCCCGCTTAATTGAGCTGAATCACCTATTTTTTTAAAATATTGTTCTAAAGAACCTCCTACTACAAAAAGAGTATCAATGCCTCCATCATCTTCGGTAATATCCCATCCCATAATTTCTTTATTTGTCACTTTAAAAACTTCTTTACCTTTTGTTATTGAATCATTAGCTTTACCATAATCTTCAGGTCTAAAATCATATTGTGGAAATTCTAACAAAACATCGCCATTTGGCAATGCATAAAATTTAAATTCTACTGTTTCTGCCCAATCTTGAATTATACCTAGTCTGGATGAATATTCGTCTCTATATCCAATTTCTTGAAGCATTGTATGCGGTTTTAAATAAATACCTCCTTCTTCTTCATCTTCTCCAGTATATGTCAAATATTCTGGAATCATTACATGAATCTGACCATCTACATTATAAAGACTTCCATCATCTACCTTCTTTGCATTTTCTCCACTTCCCGCACGAGTAACAAATTTGCCTTCTTCAGTAATAAGATCTTCGGCATCTGCGCCTTTTCCTTGTACTCTCAAGCATTCATTAAATAAAAATAATTGAGCATCTTCAACATCTTTGTTATTTTTTATAACCCATCTTTTTCCTAATGTAAAATTCCCACAACGTAATTCTAATTCCTCTTCTTTGTCTGGTTTTATTTGCATATCACCAATAACAGAAGTATCAAGAGTTTTTCCAGTAATTAACCAAACTACTAATTCTTCCAATGATTTACCAGGTGCAACATACTGCCATATAGAAGAAACAGTTGCTTTTTCTGTTTCTTCCTGTGTTGCATAACTAACAGAACTATCTGAACCCCAAACTCCCCATCCTAATCTTGTAGCTCTTATCCATCTTTTTGTATCTTCACAATGAACTGTTAAAATAAAATGATCTGCATCTGCGCTGTAAGAATCTGTTACAGGAGAAGCATATCCTGTAAATCCTCTGTACCAATAATCAGAAAACGGATCTTTTAAATATACTCTAACAGTATCACCACAAGAAATAACACTATCTCCTTCATATAAATCATAAACACAAGTTCCCGCCTCAGTATGAGTAGTAGAAGATTCACTTTTTGGATTTTCATTTTTATTAATAGTACTTTTAGATTTTTTTGTAACTATAAATGTTTTCTTTCTTTTATAAATTGCTTTCTTTATTTTTTCATCCTCTCTCCATATTCCATTAAGATTATTTTCAGTTATAATCCATTTTTCACGAGGATTTGTCAATTCAATAGAACAAGTCGAATCAATTGTAGACCATGTTATGTTTACACTTTTCACATCCTCAGTCACTTCTTTTGTAAATATAAAAACTCTATATGAAGGTTCGCCTGTACGAACACATCCGCCCTCTGGAAAAAATTCTTGTTCCATTTTCTATCCTCTATCTAGTTAATAAAAATTTTGATGCTTCTTCTAAAATAGTATCCAATGAAGGATCGGTTTGATGAACTATAAATTCAAAAGAGTAATTTATTAAAAATGGTCTCTCTGCATTTTCTTCAAAATCCAATGGATTAGAAAAATGTCCTTTAAAAGTTATTGTTTTTCCTGCAGGAAAAATTGGACTTACATATTCAATATATGCATAATTAAATTCTCCATTCAATTCTAAAGGATATGCTGCCTCTCTTGTCATAGAATATAATTTCATCCATTTTTGATGTTTCTTATTAATAGCGCCCTCTGGTGGATTTGATATTTTTTGTTCTCCCAATGTTTGCTGATATTGAGTATTTGCCACTCTATTCAAAATAGATCCAGATACTCCTCCAATTGTCAAAGCCAATATATCCAAATTTCGTTCTCCAGGAGCCGAAGACCAAAAATAATATACTCTTCCTTTTCTAACTACATCACTGGTAATTCTTTTTACTTGTTTAAAAGCTACGCTTTGAGGATTTACAGATAATTCCAGCATTGTTTGTTTTTTATTAGCTCCAGCACCTGGTACTTTACCCCCTCCCCCATCATGAACTGATAAATCGGTCCAAATTTTCATAGGAATTCTCTGTGAATGTTCAATAGGATTCAATGGATTCCATAAAGTATAATCAAATATTTTTTCTACATCCATTGTTTATACCCCTCCTTTATTTGTTGCATCAGATTCCCCGCCCAATACTTGTAACATTTGTCCTTTAGTAATTCTAATAAATAATTCTTTACCTCTTACAACGTTGACTACTCCTGCCGTAGCTGAGGCCAATGATCCCCTTTCCACTCCAAAAGTATCTCTTTCCATTTGATTCCTCCCTTTCATTCCAATTTTTTTCCACCCTGGTTCATCTGGTGAGGAAAGTTTTTTTATAAGCTCTCTTTCTCTGGAAAGTTTAGCTTCTTCTTCATCTTTTCCCCAATCTGGAGGTAGCAAACCTTCTATTCCTTTAATATCTTTTCCAATGCCCAACAGATTATTAAATTCTGTTTTTGTAACATCCATAAATTTTCCAAAAGCGGCCGATGAAAAAGCCATACTTTCTTTAACATCTTTCCATTCAGTTTCTCCTGCTACTACACCAATAGCCTTAACAATGAGATCCACTGCTCCCATAATCATAGAAAAAATGTGTGGAGCAACTCTAACCCACCAACGAGCAATTCCTGCAGTTATCCTTTCTGTTGCAGATAACCTATCTTCCATTTGTTGTTTTGCCATATCTGTTATTGTTTTATCTCTTTTACTCTTACCTTCTTCAGTCAATTCTCCTTTTTTTTCTTTTCTATAAAATTCAGCCATTTCTGTTATAGCTTTAGCCTCTTGCTGTCCCATTCCCATTTCTTTCTTTAACCACGCCATTTCCAAACCTTTGTTTCCTCGCATACTTTTTGGTACCATTTGTTCCAACAACATACCATACCAAGTACTTATATCCGCCGCTTTCATTTTTGAACCTTCTTTAGCCATCGTCATAGGCATCTGAATAGCAGCTTCCATTTTACCATACCATCCGCCTCCCATTGCCTCTGTTTGTTTTACTAAATGGGCTTGCACTCTTTCAATACTTTCCTTTGTTCCACCCGTAGTACCCGCTCCCACTTTCTCCATATCTTTAAGAATAAAAGACCATTTACCTTCTGATAAATTCGCCAATGATCCAGCTAAACCTGCGAAAGAACGGCTCGCTCCTTCAGTACTCATACCAGCTTTTTCAGCACCATCAATATATAAAAGTTGCAAATCTATCATTTGTTGCCAATTTGTATGCCATCCCGATAAAGACCTCCCCGCCATTTCCAAAGAATTCATCAAATCAGTAACAGCTACTGCACCCTTTCGTCCCTGTTCAATAAAAGCACCAAAATCTCCGTACATACTCACCATAGAATCAGATACAAAATTAATATCCTGTCCAAATTCTTTAGCTTTTGATGTCCAATCTCCCATTGTAGTTCCTACTGGAAGTCCTAAAATGGTATCAAAAGAAACAGATAAATCTCGTGTATTATCTGACAAGGATTTTACTTCAATTCCAGACTTTGCAAAAGCTGACATTACTTCTACAGCGCCTTTATGCCCTAATCCTTTAAATTGTTCATGTAAAGCATCAACATTATGTCCCATTAATTTAAAAGTATCACCAGCCCTGGTTTCTTTCAAACCTAGAAGCTGGCCTCTCAATCCTTGGGCATCAAAAGAAAGATTTTTAATTGCTGTATCTAATTTATCTACCGTTAAAAAACTTCCAACAGCAAGTGCTACAAATCCTCCCGTCACTCCAACACCGCCCAAAGCTAATCCTCTTAAACCTAAAAGGTCCATTGATCTTTGTTTAAGCGCGCCCATTCCTGAACTCAAATCTTTCCATACAGCACCCATTACCTTTCCAGTTGTTCCCATTTTTTGAGTGCCTCGTTCCTGAGTATTAGTAAGTTCTTCAAAATCTTCTTCAGTTTTTCTTACTGTTTTAGAAACATTTTCTAAATCGGCCGCACTTCTAGTCTTTAATAAACTAAAAGAATCGGCCACACTTTCTAATTTAGTAGAAACATCAGTAAAAGTTTCAGCCAAATTTTTAACTTCTTCTCCTATAGAACCAAGAGCTTCAGTGGCTTCTCTTTTTGCAGTTTCAGTTTCTAATTCTAATTTTAACTGAAGTTGTTCATCAGACATTTATTTATTTTTCTCCTGTTCATTTTTTTCTTCCATCAATTCAATATCATCAAGTTTATAACCAGATTCTTCATACCGTTTCAACATATTCTCGTATTCTTCATCATTCATATTCAAACCTTCTTCCTCTTCTTCTGTTTTCTTAATATACTCATTCATTACTTCTGGATTCAAAACGTACGCTAATGGAAGTAATTCCATTTCCTCATCTATATCCAATTTTTGAGCTTTTTCTCCTACCAAAAGCAATCCTAGATCTCTTAGGAATTTTTTTCTTTTTCTTACATATCCCTCATATTCAAAAATCCATTGAGCTTTATTCATTTTCTTTACATTTGGATCAGATACGAGCACCCCTTTAGAAGCCAATATATTAGACTTCATCTTCCAAGAGGGCTCGTTTAGGAGTTTTTTATTTGAACTATTGCCTCTTTTTCTGGTTTTTCTATTTCAGTAACATATAAACCAAATAAAGCGGAAATATGTTCTCTCTTCATTTTCCTAAAATAATCATCTAACAAAGTCTGTGCTATAAGAAATTTTATTCCACTTTCCAATAGTGCATTATTATTAAAATCAGGAAATAAATCTTCAACACGTATCCCATCCAATTTTCTCAAAGCTATTGCCAAAGTAGGTGCTCTTTTAGAAGTGGCCATTGCTAAAGGTGAATCCAATTGAACAAACCTATCTTTCCAAACATCTTCTTCTTCATTTAAACTTGAAAAAGTATAAGTATGTCCTTCGTATTCAACATCTTTAGTTATTGAACCATCAACTAACAATTTTTTCAAATCATCTAATGGACTTGCCATGTTTCACCTCCAAATTCATTTTCATAAAAATTATCTTAATGGAATTCTATCAGTTACTTGTAATGTTCCTCTAGCCATCATAACTCTTTCACCTGTCGCACCTATATCTCTTCCAGTATCAGCAAACCAACATCCTGTATACATTGTTCCGTAAGTTTCTCCTTGTGGTGTTTTCCAAATTTCTTTAACATCAAAAGGTCTTAAATGATCTGACAAATGGACAATTGTTGCTGCAAAACCAAATGCCTTCCACATTAACTTTTTGTAGATATCATATCTATTTACAGCAATAGTATCCTCGGTAGTATTTCCAGGAACTAATTCAATTGCTCTTCCTGAAGTCGCAGCATTAATCTCAAAAACACGAGTTATATCCTTTCTTTGTGATGCATTCCACTGCTGTATATAACCTATAGTCTGACCATTAACTCTAATTGAAACTATATGTTGAGTTATGGCTTTTGTAAATGGCGCTCTACCCATATAAATTCACCTCCTCCAAAAATTAAATTTTAAATTCCTTTCTTCATTTTATACTTTCTGTTCATAAAATGGTGTATCTACAGTATATGAACCAAACAATCTCTTAGCAGGATATCTGAGATTAAACCAATATTTAAAAAGATATTTTGTTGCATCTGTTAAATCACGTTTCACATCAATATCTTTTGTTGTATCTACTTCCCTTGTAGTTCCATCTTCATCTGTAAAAGTACCAATCACACCATCTGAAACAGCCGCTTTTAATACCAATACAATTGCTCCTTTTATATCCCATAAAAAGTCATCAAGGTCATCTGGAACTAAACCAATAATATTTGCATCCAAATATTCTCTCATCCTTTTTGTAAGCAAATCTCTTTGACATGTTGCTGATATTTCCTGAAATTCAATTGCATTTCCACTTTCAGTAGTAATCGGATCCAACAATATATGCAATCCTCCTACATAACTTACAACACAAACTCCGCTAGCAGCACAATAATCTACCTGTTCTGGACTCCACTCTTCAATAGAATCAAATCCTGTTATTGTTTTTCTTAACAACGAATCTGCCACGCTATCAAAACTATTTTGTTTTGCAGCAACTGCACATGCTAAAAAGGATGAATCTAAAGTCATTGTCAATTCCATTCCAGATTCTGTAGTAATAGTCTTCTGACAATAACTCGGACCAATCAATACTAATCTTCCTCTTCCAGGACTACCAGCAAAAGCTACCAAAAGCTGTGATGCTGTATAAACAAAAGTATATTGTGTTGATTTATCACCTATATCCGTATTTATCTTTCTTCCGAACCAACCAATTCTTTCGTGCTTTTTATAGATATTTGATTCATCAATTACATGCTGACGTACATACGCAGTTAATAAATCATAATCCGAATTACTAAAATTAGTTGGCATTAAAATACAAATATCCGTTATTTCCTCTTTCAATTTGCATCCATCCACAGCAGTCTTATAATCATTTACTGTATAAGTTCCATCAGCATCAGCATCCTTAACTTGCATATACCATAAAAATGGTGTATTTTGCTGAAATGCAATTTGAGCACCTATTGCTAAATAATTGGTAGCATCTAAACCACCAACATCATTCAACACTTCATCCAAACTAAAAGCTAATTTTGGAGTACTATAATCTGTATCTGGTCTTGTATATGTATATGAAACATAGTAAAAAGTATCCAGATTTGGTTCTGCTCCTCCAAGAGTCCAATCCACTTTATTAGCTGTCAATTGATAATCCGTTCCCTGAACATAATAAGATACTCTCGGATAAGTTCCTACCATTGATATTGATTCAATAGTTACATTTACTAACGGATCAGTTGCGGGCGGAGATACTGCACTTGCTTGATAGCTTATTGTATAAACAGAACCTCCAGTAAATGCAAAATCTTTGATAGTTACATGTGTTGCGTCATCAAAATCCCATCCATCAGGATCCAATTCTACATTATCTCGATACATTATTGTATCTGTTTTTACTTGATTAGCCGTATAATCTAACTCAGCCTGATGTGGAGACGCGGCGGCGGGCGTAATACTTTCCTTTAACACATAACCACGTCTTACTATTTCATCTGAAACAACTTTCGATCTACTTGCCTCTCCAACAATACACAATGCTCTCGGCAACCCTCCAAAAGCTGCGAGAACTGCTCTTGTATCCTGGCTAATATAAACGCCGGGTCGTTGATAATTACTTGTACTCATAATGTTACACCTCCTCTCCAAAGGTTATTAAGATTATAATTAATTTTGCTTTCATGTTTTACCTCCTTGTTTTTTTTTATTCTACTTCCAATTATAAGTTTCTCCTGTTTGGCCATCTGGATCTGGTTCAACAGAAATTGGTCCTTTATGTGCTTCATCTACTCCTGGGCCAATTTTACCCTGACCTTCCGCCAGCCTATCTACATAATCTATCATAATCACATTAAAAGACAATCGATTTACAAATATTTTGTCGTACACATCTCCTTCTGGCTTTGGTACTTCATTCTCTCCCATCACATTCACTATTTTATCAAAAATTATTTGAAACATATCTTCTGAATCTTCTGGAGGATTATATTCCCACCCCCTTTCCCTCATATAAAATTGAAATAATCCAAGCACTATATCTACTAATTCAGTCCTAGTATTTTCATCTTCACTTCCTATATCAATATTTATTGTCATATTTACAGCACAACTATATCTTTTATAGTAATAACCATCAGTGTCTGTTACCATGCCTAAATAATCCCCTGATCTTCCTATTCCCATTTCTTTACCAATAGAACTTCCAACTGTTACAGCAATTAATGGCAATTGTTGGTCGATGTCGGGAAGGCTTGTTAATGCTCGAACAAAAGTTTCGTACGGATCTGCAGAATAAAAATTAAACTTCTCCATTTTCGGCATTTCTTCAAAGGCCCAGCCTTCATCCTTAAACTGGTCTCTAATAAGTTGTATTATAGTCTTTTTTGCATTTTCTATAAAATTACCAAAAGCCATTAAACCTCTCCTTGTCTATTTTGATCTTGTTGTCTATCTTGTTTTCTTTTATAATTTTCTTTACAAGCATAACTACAAAATCTATTTCCTAAAATGTCTCTGTGCCACGATGTAGGATCTCCCAATTCTTTTCCGCATTTATCACAATAATCTCTAGGCATTGCTTCTATTTCTGACATTTTTATTCTCATTTGTTTATCTCCTTAATGCTCCGCCACGTAACAATACATCACGATATGTCTGTTTTAAAACTGTGTTTCTATAAAGTTCTATGCCGTCCCTAACAAAGTTTTTCCCTGGATATCCAGGATTCCACCATCCTCCGGCACGTATGGATTTTTCTGTACATCTTCTAAAAACAATAGTTCCTGTTTCAGTTCTTACAGGTATGAATTTTTTTGCCCAATATGGATATTTTCCAAAAGCTAAATACATCTTCTCACCAACATTTAGTAAATAACGCATTTGATGAGCTACTACTCCAAAGTTTTGCCAATACATGTACGGTTGTCTATTTCCTATTATTGCATATCCACCACCTTTATCAACAGTTACATACCAACTCTGATCTCCCAATCCAGTTGGTCTCTTCCATCCGGCCGCTGCAGTAGAAGATATTGTTCCCATTAATTCATTAGAAATTCGAACTAGCAAATCATTTCTAATATCGCCCCAATTGGAGGAATTTTTCAATCTATTCCATGTATTTCCGAACTCCACTTTTAATTTCATCTGAAACAATATAATATCTCCCACAATGTATTATACACAATTTTATCAATAATGTTATACAATATCCTCTCGTTTCACCACTTCCATGTTTGTTTTCTGTCCTGCTTTCAAATTATCATAAGAACTATAAATTCTATAATCATCTTCCTCTACTAGTTCTAAAATCGCTTCTGCTGATTTGATGTAAAACGGATGTCCTGTTCCAGGATTCATAACATTGATCCCACCAGATGATACAAATCCTACTAATCTCTTTTCCTGCTCTGTCAAAGTATGAATTCCCCAACAAAATACTCTAAACCCATGATACGATTTTGCTTTACTTCTTGGCACAGTTGACCAATAAACAGGATTAACTGTAAATTTAACATCTGTCAAATTAGAAGTTAAAATACTTGTTGTCAACAAAACTGTTGTAATGTCTGTAGCAACCACGTACGAACTTTGGGATACCTTACCATATTTTATATCATCAACTCCACAATTTGCACATACGTCTCTCAAATATGTAAATTCCGCTACTCTATTTCCTCCTACTGTAAATGTGTATGCATTTACATAAGTAGCAGGAATATAATTCATTGTCTCAGGATAGTAGGATGAAGATCCCACATGCAAACATTTATCTCTCATTTCTTCCAGAGATGGCCAATTCAGATAAATAATCTTTCCAGCTATTGGTCCAGTAATTTTAAATCTTATTCGGATATTCGTAGCATATTTACTAACATGTCTAGAAAAAGTAAATCTTTTATATGTACTTGTCAAAGTTTGAGAATTCCAATTCCATGAATTTCCACCATCTTCGGATATTCCAAGTTTGATACCTAGTGTTGGTCCACTTTCTTTACATAACCATCCTCTCAATCTCCAATTTCGATTTATAAATCGTTTCCATGTCGAAATTGCATTAGATTCGATAATTACTTCAGTAGCACCACTTGAAACGGTGATTTTTAGCGCATTATTACCAAAAAGTTTATTATTTGAATCCTCACATGTTCCTCCACTAATTACCCATCCATCAGGAAATCCTGATATAGGATTAACATTTAATTCCCTAGTAGGAAGCCATTGCCATCCCAAAATCCATTTTTTGTAATTTTGATAACTTTCCAATTTAGGAGGAATTGTTACTATATTTCCAATTCCATCTTTAACACCTTTTTGAGTTGTTGAAGATCTTAAATATGAATGATAATACTCTTCTAAAATCTCCCGATAACCATCTACTGTCCATTTTGAATCAGGTTCTGTACGTGCTAAAGTTGCTCCAAAATTATCTATCAAACTCTGATGTGTAGCAGTTTTCAAATAAGTATCATCTTTAGTTTCATCAGAAGAATCGTCTATTGACATTAATTCTTCAGAATACGCTCCAAACCATGTTACATAATTTAAACTTCTCACCCACGAAGTATACGTTCTTTTTTCTGGTTCAGATTCTCCTGGATTTATTACCACATAATAAATTGTATATATAGCAGACGCATCGTATGCAGAACTTACAATTTTAATATAACTAGTATTAACAAACGAATATTCACTATCCAATAATCTTGTTTTTTGTCCACTCACATCCTTTATCACAAAAGTTTCTTTCTGTATCATACTTGCTGTTTTTGCAAAAGGAGTAATGTTTGTTCTGGTTGTAGGATGTATTTCTAACAATTCTACTTTAGTTTCTTTACGAGTTACATCAATTCTATTCTCTCCTCTTGCTAATGCCATTCTAAAAGGAGCTATTCCAACTGCATCAGTTAAAATATCAAATTGATAAGAACTGTTTAAATTCACTGACCATACTGTTTGTGCGAAAAACGGACTCTGTAATGCAAACAAATATTTTCCTAAATTAGTTCTTCCTCTCTTGCGAGGAACTACATATCCATCCCTAGTATAAAAATTCTCATCTACTACCAAACCTCTTAAATCTTGATATCGTTGATATAATAAAATATTTTCTTTTACATCAGAGCTTATAAATAATTTTGTTCGTCTTTCTGCAATAATTCTTCCAAGTGCATTAATAGTATAACTTGAATAATTTGGAAGTCTTATCCTGCCATTTGCATACAATGAAACATTTAAAGCAATTTCTGCATTACCACCTATAGATGGTGCAATTCTTGCACTAGCTGTTGTTATAAGTTGAATTCTTCCATTGCCAGTTATAACAGGTTGAATTCTTGCTACGGCGTACAATGGAACATTCAAACAAATCTCAGCATTAGAACTTATAGTAGGTTGAATTCTTCCACTAGCTCTTATGCTTGGAAAAATTACTGCTGTCGCTGTAATGATCGGACTTATTCTACCACTAGCTGTAATCATATAAAGAATTCTTCCATTGGCAATTATTATGGGACATATTCTACCGTCTCCACTTATAATAGGTTGAATTCTTCCAACAGCGGGTAATACAGATCTTATTCTTCCATCAGCGTTTATACATGGTTGAATTCTTGCAACAGCATACAATGGAACATTTCCAACAATTTCTCCATTTGCTGATATAACAGGACTTATTCTCCCATCTGCATTTATTATTGGTTGAATTCTTCCATTTGCATACAATGGAACATTTAAACTAATCTCACTGTTTGCAGTTATAACAGGTTGAATTCTTCCATTTGCCCCTATTGTATAAAATATATAAGTTTGAATATTTGCATTTCCAATAATTGTTGGCAAGGGAGGACTGTAATCTTGACCCACTTGCTCTATTTGTGGGGTACTACCTTCTATTAAAGTTACTTCTAATCTATACCATCTATTGTCCGGACACTCCACATCTACTGGTTGTGTTTCATAATAACCACTTCCGCCAGTAGGATACCAAGTGGCACCAACTAAACCGCCTTGAGTAGTAGCAGACTTCACTCTGGCCTTGCAACTACCTCCGCCAGCATTTAACCATGATAAATCATCCCATTTTGTACTTCCCCAAACTGAAAGATTATAACCACTATCAAAATCTACTGTCCATGTTCCTGATGCTACTGGGCAATATTCTTCTGTACTTTCTAATCTAAAACCTACTGCGGCGGAACCACCCGCACATAATGCTTCTTGAGTTCCAGCTCCCATTGAAAGATACCTTAACACATTCAAACTTGAAGCTACTGTCCATATAGAACCATTATATTCTTCTGTATTTGCTAAATAAGTAACACCGTCATAACCACCAAAGCTCAAAGCCACTGACTGTGTTCCTGTTCCTCCCAACCTATCTCTAGCCTTATTTAAATCACTATCTAAACTCCAAGAAGTACCATTGTAATATTCTGTTGTAGCATAACTAGCAATATTTCTACCACCAAAACAAAGCGCTGCTGTTTGTGTTCCTGCTCCACCCACACCAAATTTTATTACACTTAAACCATTCCCCGAACACCATGATGTTCCATTATATTCTTCTGTACTATCAAAGTTTGTGGGAACACCATTTCTTCCACCAAAACAAATTCCAGCGGTTAGTGTTCCAACCCCGCCCATCCAAAATCTGGCTACATTTAGATCTCCAGCACATGCCCATGATGTTCCATCATATTCTTCTGTGATAACTTCATCTATAGTAGTACGTCCGCCAATACTGAGCGCCGCTGTTTGAGTACCACAACCAGACAAATTACGCCGACCAGTATTTAAATCTCCAGCACATGCCCATAATGATCCAACATATTCTTCTGTTGTTATAAGTGCGTCATTACCATCTTTATCGCCACCAAAACAAAGACCTGCAGTTTGTGTTCCAGCCCCTGCCATACTATATTTAGCTTCGTTTAGATCTCCCCCAAAACTCCAGGCGTAAACCAATTGTAAATCATTATTACGATGATCTACTACATTGTTTAAACTGCCACTATCAAAATCTTCTTTGGTTGTCCAAATCTTTGTTGCCATTAGAATACCTTATAATAAATTTCATTTGGTTGTAAAATTCTTAAAGTCATGTGCTGACTTAATAAAATTCCACCTGGCTCGCTTTGTTCAAAACCTGTTACTCTGTATCTTTTATTTTCTCTCAATCCTGTTCGTAATTCTATAAAATCATTATCATCTATAACAGGAGCATTTATTGTCCACATCTTCAATCCATCTTCCACTTCGAAATTTCCGTATTTCTCCCTACTTCTATCTTTTCTTTGAGAAGGCCTTTCTCTTGATAGATTTAATTCAGTTTTTATAAAGTTTTTATTTCTTACTTGAATCATACCCCAAACAGGGCTTTTTATAGTTTGATTATTTCTTCGTATAACTATTTTAAATTTCACATATCTTTCAATAACAGCCAAAGTTGGAAAATTTATTATTGAATTCCATTCATCTTTCCCATATTCCTGCCAATAATAATCTATTCCAGAATGTTCTGAATCATATACATAATCATCAGCATTAAAACCAATCCATCCTAAATTTGGTCGAGGCTCAACATAAGGAGTAATTATTTCACCACTCTCCCATCCTCTATCCAAAACTATTCTATGTGGAGTAAAATCAGTTCTTATTCTCAATTTTGAATCTATTTCCAATCCTTCAAATTGTGAATCCATAGAAACTGTATTAAAACCCCATCGTTCATATCCACCTACTATTTTTGTTCCATAACAAATTGAACATTTCTTGTCGGCCTGTTCAGAAATATCTTTAACACAAGTACACTGCTGTCCGACAGTTTTACGAATCCATAAATATCCTACAAAAGCATTTATAGATAATAAAAATTCGTTTGCATTTCGTACTCTTGACCAAAATTTTAATTGTTCCAACCTTTGGCGTGGATTGCCCCAATATCCCATTTTACCTCCTATCAAAATTCATAATCTTTCTTGCAACTTTTTTTATGTCTTTTAATTCATATTCCCAAATTACCAATGTTTCATAACCAAAATTCCGAAAATGTTTTATTCTTTCTCTCTCATGGTATTTTTTGGATTTCTTTTGAATTTTTTCCCCATGCCACCAATCACCAAAATGTTCTATTAGTTTTTTCTTTCCTTTGATATTCATAAAATCAGGATTTAAACCGCATCCTTTTGGATAAAAACTTCCATCGCCTACAAATTTATATTTTCCTGGTAAAACTTCGTTTAACAAGTTAATTAAAGTTGTTTCGGGCTTGTTTGGACTTGCATTCTTTGCAATTTTTTGCAATTTTTGATACTTTGTATCTTTCCACTTCTTCCTAACTCCTTTTGATATTATCATAGACATTTTAATTCTGTGTTTAGGATTATTCCATGTTCTTTTACTACTTTCGCTTATTTTTTTTCTTGCTTCGGACGAATGAGTTTTTCCATACATAGGATTTTTTTGTCCTTTGTTCATATCACTCATTTTTTTTCTTACATCTTTCCTTTGTGAATATAAACATAATTTCCTTATATGTTCCTTCGATAATTTCTTTCCTTTCTGGCCAATACTCATTCTTTTTTTCTGTTCGTCAGTAAATTTCCTCCCTCTGTTTGCTGATCCTATTTTTTCTCTGTGTGCTTCAGATAATTGACCAAATTTTCTTCCTTTTCTTGCCTCACTCAATTTTTTTCTATGTAAAATAGAAAATTTCCTTCCAAACAAACTCAAAGATATCTTCTGTTTATTTTCATCAGACATTTTTCTACGTTTTTTCCATTTCTTCAAAAAAGCAAATTCTATATGATATTTTTTATTTGCTATATTATATGCATGAGCGGCATCTTCTTCTTTTTCAAAATAACCTAGATTTACACTTTTTCCATAAACCGTTATCCTACTTCTCCATTTTCCTCTATTACAATCAACACCTCTGAATTTTGAACTTGCCATTTATTCACCTCTTTTTAATAATTCTTCCAAATCGTTTTTAAATTTAATCCATGAATTTACATCACATTCATGTCCCAACCAATCTTCTTGAATCTTTTCTTTTTTCATTACGTTATGGCATTCAAGCTCCTTTTCAACTTCTTCCTTTATTTGTTTCAATTGATATTCATTGAGATAATCTTTATAACGAAAAACAAGTTCAGGAGCAAGCGAAGACATATACGTCATTCTTCCCATACTATATCTCACCGTACTCAAAAGCAAAACCCACATATCTTTCTTATCTATTTTATTCATCTTGATCTCCTTGACTCTAAAACTTATTGTCTTCCAAATATTCGTGGAAAACTTACGCCATACGGCGCTGCAGAAACCAACGCTTGGTAGCCATAAATTCTTCTTGGAAGCTGCATTAATAATTTTGGTTTTGCATAATGTCTCAATCCAAACTTTTGAATACTTTCATTAAATCTTGTTACTAAAAAACCTAAATATGTATTTATTTGACCAGCATGTTCAACAGAAAATGAAATACCCTGATCAGTATAATGTAAATCAGAATCTATGCTAAAAATGCCCTGCGATATTAATCCCAATAAAGTAGCAGAATCTATAAGCAACTGCCACCATTCTTCAATAGGATAATTTGCTAAAGTATAATTGACACGGGGATTCGCCTTACAAATTTCTTGCACTCCGCCCTCTAATAACAAATACAATTGGTCGTCTGCCCATCCATGAGTCTCATGAACATTTTTCATTGACTTATCCAACTGATTGCGAAGATTTGGCAACAACATTAGAGCCCGTGGCTTTGCAACTTTAGCATATTGAAAAACATCAATATTTGTATAACCTGTTCCGATGTAAACCGTCCAATATAACATATAATCAGCTTGACTTGCACCAGCATTTAAAAGATAGAAATATGCACCATCTTCTCGTTTCTTTATTTCAGTTGTTTCAGAAGGATATCTACCTGACCATATAATCTTTTCACCATCATCATATACTGTCAAATCTATAAATTTCGGATCCGTTGTTAAAAGATTTCCATCTTTATCTAAAATCCTTATATCCATTTGACGAGCAGCACCTGGCAAAACAAGTTCAAGCCATCGACTTGTACTCTCAAATCCTAACTGAGTAGCAGTTGTGTGGTCAT
>Ga0307375_10000352_pt1 | contig 59976 bp, 46 predicted proteins | sample TR1MG_FD_202531 | JGI IMG/M metagenome (GOLD analysis project Ga0307375, IMG submission 202531) | Soil microbial communities from Risofladan, Vaasa, Finland - TR-1 | ecosystem: Environmental > Terrestrial > Soil > Coastal area > Acid sulfate soil | place: Finland: Risofladan, Vaasa | collected... | reverse complement strand
AAGGTCCACTCACCATCATCGACCCGGTTGCGCTGGGCGGCTCCATAACTGCCCATACCGATATTCTCTGCTTTGGTGCTCTCACCGGTTCCATAACAGCTACGGCAACTAACGGCACATCCCCATATCAGTACAGTATCGACGGTGGATCCTACCAAGCCTCCAGCACCTTTAATGGGTTGGCAGCAGGAAGCCACACGGTTACCGTGCAGGATGTTAATGGATGTACTTTCTCCATTCCTCCTTACATTCTAACCCAACCCGCAAGTGGTGTTTCAGGATCAATTTCATCTCAAACCAACGTTAGCTGTAATGGTGGAAATGATGGCTCTGTAACTGTAGCAGGTTCGGGTGGAACATCTCCTTATCAATACAGCCTAAATGGTGGAGCTTATCAAGGATTGGGAATATTTGGTACTTTAACCGCAGGATCATATACTGTAACAGTTCAAGATGCAGGCGGATGCACACATGACGTACCGGTAACCATTACCCAACCAACAGCTTTAGGTGGAAGCATTACCGCCCAAACCAACGTTAGCTGCAATGGTGGTAACAATGGCTCTGTAACCGTAGCGGGTTCGGGTGGAACTGCGCCATACCAATACAGCCTAAATGGTGGACCTTACCAAGCATTAGGAACTTTTGGGACATTAACTGCAGGGGCTTACACTGTAACCGTTAGAGATGCAAAGGCATGTACCCACGATATTCCGGTTACCATTACCGAACCGGTTGCACTGAGTGGGAGCATTACCTTTCAAACAAATGTGGCATGTAATGGTGGAAATTCCGGTTCAGTGACTGTTGCGGGATCGGGTGGAACCACTCCTTACCAATATAGCCTCAACGGCGGACCATACCAAGCATCGGGGACTTATAGTCTATTAACAGCTGGATTATACACAGTTACAATAAAGGATGCCAATAGTTGTACTTATAATTTACCAGTTACAATAACCCAACCAGCCACACCTGTGTCTGGCTCCATATCGAGCCAAACCAACGTTAGCTGCTTTGGTGGAAATAATGGCTCAGTTACCGTTGCTGGAGCAGGTGGCACTTCTCCTTATCAATACAGCTTAAATGGTGGGGCATTTCAAGCATCCGGAACATTTGGAACTTTAATTGCCGGTGCTTATACTGTAACTGTGAAAGATGCTAACGGATGTACATTCGACGTTCCGGTTACCATTACCCAACCGGCCACTGCACTAGGTGGTAGCATTACTTCCCAAACTAATGTTCTTTGCTTCGGAGCCTCAACGGGATCGGTTACAGTTGCCGGATCAGGTGGTACATCTCCATATCAATACAGTCTAAACGGTGGCGCATACCAAGGAAGCGGAACGTTCAGCACACTTGCAGCCGGTAGCTACACCGTTACGGTTAGAGACGCAAACAGCTGTACATTCGATATTCCTGTTGCTATTACCCAACCAGCCACAGCATTAAGTGGCTCAATTACAAGTCAAACCAACGTTCTTTGTTTTGGTGACAATACTGGATCGGTGACTGTTGCAGGTTCAGGAGGAACATCACCATACCAATATAGTCTTAATGGTGGAGCTTATCAGCCAAGCGGAACCTTCAATGGACTTACCTCTGGAATATATACAGTAACCGTTCGAGATGCCAATTCCTGCACTCATGATGTTGCAGTAAACATAACTCAGCCGGCAAATGCGCTTACCGGGAGTATCTCATCACAAACCAACGTTGCCTGTTTTGGTGCTTCAACCGGATCGGTTACCGTAACGGGAGTTAATGGAACCTCACCTTATCAATATAGCTTCGATGGTGGTGCCTATGCAGCAACAAGCACCTTTAGTAGTTTAGCAGCAGGCAGCCATACCATTACTGTAAAGGATGCAAACGGATGTTTGGCAACCATACCAGTTACCATTACCCAACCGGTAGCCGCACTCTCTGGAAGTATAGCTTCGCAGACCAACGTTGCCTGCTTTGGTGGAAATACAGGATCTGTTACTGTTGCAAGTGCTGGAGGAACTGCACCATATCAGTATAGCCTCAACGGTGGTGCTTTCCAACCAGGTGGAACCTTTGCAACGTTAATTGCAGGTTCGTATACCATTACTGTAAGAGATGCAAACGCTTGTACAGTAGATGTTCCTGTTACCATAACGCAACCGGCAGCATCGCTCTCAGGTACAATTTCTGCGCAGACAAATGTAAGCTGCTTTGGTGGTAATTCAGGTTCTGTAACTGCTGCTGGTGTTGGTGGAACTGCACCTTACCAGTATAGCCTTAATGGAGGCGCTTATCAGGCAAATGGCACCTTTGGAACCCTTATTGCTGGTAGCTATACCGTCACTGTTCGTGATGCAAACAGCTGTACATTTGATATTCCGGTTACCATTACCCAACCAGCCACAGCCCTTTCAGGTAGCATCACTTCCCAAACCAACCTTACCTGCAATGGTGGAAACGATGGCGCAGTAACAGTTGCTGCCGCCGGTGGAACTTCACCCTACACCTACAATATTGACGGTGGTACTTATGGCGCAACAGCCACATTTAGCAATCTTATTGCAGGTAACCATACGGTTGGCATTCAAGATGCAAATGGATGTACCACAACCGTACCAGTTACCCTCACCGAACCCCCAGCCATAATTATAACCTCCGAAACGGTAGTTAACGTTACTGGTTGCTTTGGCAACACCAACGGTAGCATTACCATAGTGGCCAGTGGTGGAACAGGGGCACTCTCCTACTCCATCGACGGTGGAACAACCTATCAAGCAACCGGCAGTTTTACCAGCTTGGTAGCAGGTAATTATCAGGTAATGGTAAAAGATGCCAGTAACTGCTTAAAGACCGGCAGCTTGCTCACCGTTACCCAGCCCGCTCAGGTAACCTTTACCTATACAACAAAGGATCTTACTTGTAATGGCAGCTCTGATGGTGAAATTCACTTCACCGCTTCAGGTGGAACACCGCCATACCAATACTCCATTTTAGGAGGAACATCCTCTTCTTGGAAGGCAAGTCCCGATTTCACTGGTCTTGCAGCAGGAACCTACTCTCTAAAAGTTAGGGATGCCAACGGCTGTACAACCGTTGCTACCATCGCTAAAATACTTCAACCGGCTGCCATTACCACCGACGGTGGAACATGGCAAGACGTTACAACCTGTAATGGAGACAATACCGGATCGATCACGGTTAAGGTTACCGGTGGCGTCCCGCCATTCAGCTTCTCCATCAACGGAGGAACAACCTGGCAACCAACGGGAGAGTTTCTAAACCTCTTTGCCGGAACCTACTCTGTAATTGTAAAAGATGGGAATGGTTGTACCACTACAGTTGGACCAAATACCATCAATGAGCCATCAAAAATTACCATATTAGCCGAGATTGTTGACAATGTTACAGTTTGCTGGTATAACACCGACGGATCAATCGTAGTATTAGCCACCGGCGGTACCGGCGATCTGCAGTTCTCTATCGACGGAGGAACAACTTGGCAAGCCGACGGTTTCTTCAATAACCTTGGCGTTGGCACCTATCAGGTAGCCGTGAAGGATGACAAGGGCTGTATTAAAAATGGCAGCCTGCTCACCGTTGCCGGTCCACCCCCAATAGTAATCGATCCAACCACTACTACCACCAACATCTCGTGTAATAGTGGCAACGATGGACAAATTAACGTTGTAGCCACGGGTGGCACCGGAGCGCTATCGTACTCACTCAACGGTGGACCTGGACAACCAACAGGGCTGTTCTCTGGACTAACCGCCGGTAGCTACACTGTTACCGTTACCGATGCCAACCTCTGTACACTGGACTACCCAGTTACCCTAACGGAACCAACAGCCATAACCTATACCTCACAGAACTTTACCAATGTAACATGTAATGGAGCCAACGATGGAACCATAACCATTGTTGTGAGTGGAGGCACGGCACCTTACGATTACTCCATCGATGGAGGGACAACCTTTGCCAACACAACTGGGCTATTTACAGGATTGACTGGTGGAACATACAATGTTGTTGTGAAAGATGCCAATGGCTGTACCGTTAATGGCAATGCAATTACCATTGTGGATCCAGCCGCCATAAGCATCGATGCCAGCTCGGCCTCCAACTCCGGCTGCTTTGGCTCTAACACCGGAACTATTTCCGTTCTTGCCTCTGGAGGAACAGCACCTCTTACCTTTAATCTGAAGGATGGTACTGCCACCATTATTGCCTCGAACACCTCTGGCACCTTCACCGGTTTGGCTCCCGACACCTATACCGTTGAGGTGGTAGATGTCAATGGATGCGGACCAGTGATTGCAGGACCATTCACCATATCGGAAGCCACTGCACTTACAGCAACTTCTGTTAAAACAGATATTACCTGCAACGGTGACGTTAATGGAACAATTACAATCACCGCTTCCGGTGGAACACCTCCATACCAGTATAGCTTCGATGATGGGGCAACATTTGGAGCAACCAATACGGCAACCAATTTAGCCGGTGGCGACTACTACCTGTTTGTTAAAGATGCAAATGGATGTATGTTTGCCGATACCGTTAACATATTTGAACCAGATGTGCTCACAATAACACTCAATCCTACCAACCCTAGCTGTAGTGGAATGACTATTTGGGATGGAAAAATTGTGGCGACCTCTACTGGTGGAACATATTCTGCCCTCTCTCCAAAACTTTTCAAACTTGACGGCGGCGCTTGGACAACTACACCTACCTTTAATAATGTTACCCCAGGGCCACATACGGTTACCGTAAAAGATGCCAAGGGTTGTACCGCTTTGGCCAACGTTACGCTAGTTGCTCCAGCCCCAGTTACAATCGGATCGCAATCGTCTGTTGACCCAACCTGTACTACGTTGGGCTCCATAACCGTTACAGCGCTTGGCGGAACAGGACATTACACCTATGTGCTCAGTCCCGGCGGTGCTACCAATATTACTGGCATATTTACTGGTCTTGGAGGAGGAACTTACACTGTATCCATTACTGATAGCCTTGGTTGTGGTCCAGTGACTACAGGAAACATAGTGCTAGTTTCACCCACAACACTCCATATCGATGCTGTTAATATTACTGATGTAACTGGATGTTATGGAAATACCAATGGTGCTCTTGAGATTATTACCAGCGGTGGAACAGGAACGATTGTTTACTCCATCGATGGTGGTGCAACATGGGGTAATACCAATATTTTCACAAATTTATCCGGTGGAACATATAGTATTCAGGTGAACGATGCCAACAACTGTATTACCGGCACCCTTGCTCAAGTTCAACAGCCCAATCAGATAGTAATTACGGTTGACCAGCTTATTCAGCCTACACCTTCTGGAAATGACGGTGAAATAGATGTTTCAGCAACTGGAGGAACAGGCACACTCACCTATGTGTTGACTCCCGGAGGTACATCCAATACCACAGGCGTGTTTACAGGATTAGCTGCAGGGAACTACTCCGTTACAGTTAACGACAATAATGGCTGTAGCGCAACAGTCACCGACTTGCTTCTTAATGACTTCAGTGCAACCATTACATCAACAGACCTTACTTGTAATGGTGTGAGTGATGGAACCATAACCCTGACCATATACGGTAGTTCCAACCCAACCGTAAGCTGGACCAAGGATGGCATAGATTATAATACCGAAATGAACGCCAAATATGATGGCAACGGTTATAAAAATTTGGATCCAGGAACCTATGTTGCAACGGTGACAGATGTTCCCACTGGTAGAATTATTGTTCTTCCAGCGGTGACCATAAATGATGCTCCGGCAATAGTTATTTCCAGCGTTGATACTCCTACCTATGATATTTGTGCAGGCAAGGATCAGGGCGCGATTACCATTAATGCCAGTGGCGGAACAGGTTCACTCGATTATTCTGTTGATAACGACGTGACATATCAATCGTCCAATATTTTCACAAATCTTTTACCCGGCGACTATAACGTATATGTGAAAGATGGTAATGGATGTAAGGTGGCCTATACGGCAAACCCAATCAACTTCCAAGATGCTCCGGAAAAGATTACGGCAACACTCGATCCATCCTCTGTTAGCGATATAACTTGTCCTACCGATTCAACCGGTTCGTTAGTGGTTAATGTTGCTGGTGGTGTGCCAACCTACACTTACAGTTGGGATGATGGTACCACCGATCTTAACAGGACCGATTTACCAATAGGTACTTACTCACTTACCATTACGGACCAAAATAGCTGTAACCTTACCCAACCATTCTCAATTACCGGACCGCCAATGTGGGATGCCTCGGCAGTTATTGACTCGGCGGTATGTAAAATCAGAGGATATGATATTGGGCAAATTAATGCCACTGTAAACGGTGCAACCCCAGGATATACCTACTCTTGGACTGTTGTAACCGACGATCCCAATATTCCTCAAATTGCTGATACAGATTTGAATATTGACAACCTGCGCTCCTTCGATAGCAACGGTAAACAGATTGGATATCGATTAAATGTTGTGGATTCAAAGGCCTGTGCATATAGTCAGACATTCTATGTGCCTTATACCACAAGACTTCATGCTTCCATTATTACCAAACCATTTGTTTGCGCTGGTGTCCAAATATCACTCATGGCTAGCGGCAGCGACATAAACATGTCACTAAATCAGTGGTTTGGCCTTAATGCAAGAGGAACATCTATTGACCTAAGTGCCTACAATGGACAACCACTGGCACAAGCAATAATTGACACGTTAACAACCTTTAATCTATTACTGACAGATAACACTGGTGAGTGTCAAGATCTTGCTACGGCGCTAGTTACAGTTTATCCGAAGATTGGAGTTGAGATAATTAAAGACTTCAACTTTGATGGGGATACATTAGTTGTGCTAGCTAATTCGCCCTATGAAGTTGCTTCAGATATTACTACAGCGAATATGGACGTCGTGTACTACTGGAAGGATCCGGCCCTATTCAACCCTGTTGATAATAGCATTTCCAACATTCTGGTTCCTCAGTCCTACACTTTCTACAAGCAAAACAGCAAGTGGGGCTATACCCAGATATACGCCATGGCCGAGGATACAGCTACTAGTTGTGTCGACAGTGTAGCCGTTCCTGTTAAGGTTCTAAAGCTTATCAATATTCCAAATGCATTTTCACCCAACGGCGATGGTATACATGATACTTGGGAAATATGGGATGTTACCGGTGTGCCAATTAGTGCGCTATTCCCCCAGATTGAGGTAGAAATTTTCAACCGATGGGGTTCACGGGTTTTCTACTCCAAAGGCTATGAAAAGCCTTGGAATGGTAAAGCAATTAGTGGAGGAGATTTACCAGTGGGAACATACTACTACGTGATTAAGTTCAACAAGGAAGGCTATGGACCACAAGTTGGCTCTGTAACTATATTACGCTAGAAATACCCCGGGGCTTTGCCCCGGGACTCTATTAAAAACAAGGAAAGTCCAAAAGAAACGAAATAGGTGGGTATGAAAAAGTTTTACTTGATAGTACTAACGGTTCTTTGCTCTGGCATACTTACGGATGCTTGGGGTCAACAAATTCCCCAGTATTCACAGTATATGTTTAACCCGTATATTATTAATCCGGCGGTGGCAGGAACCAACAACTACTTTCAAATTAGGTCCAACAACCGCTACCAGTGGATTGGTATTCCGGATGCACCACAAACCTATAGCCTTAGCGTTTATGGTCCCCACGCCAAAAAAGATATGGGGTTTGGAGGAATGATTTACAGCGATATCACCGGTCCAACCAGTCGGCTTGGATTGTCGGGCAGCTATGCCTACAATATTAGAATGACCGACGAGATTCGTCTTTCTGGAGGTCTGAGTTTTGGGCTTTTGCAGTACAAAGTTGACGGTAGCAAAATTGATTTTGGCGATGAAAACATTACCAACGACCCGGCACTCTTTACCTCAACCAAGTCGACATTGGCCCCTGATGCATCCATTGGCTTTTACATGTATTCTTCGTACTACTACGTTGGTATTTCGGCATTGCAGCTGCTGGGTAACAAGCTCAACTTTAACAATGACGCGGTGGGTATCAACAAGTTGAAACAGCACTTTATTCTGGCAGGAGGCTATAAGTTCTACCTGACTCGCGACTATGAACTCGAACCATCACTGCTGATAAAATACATGAACCCTTCTCCCGTTGTGTTTGAACTTGATGGTAAAATCACATATCGTAACAAGGTTTGGGGTGGCCTTTCGCTGCGGTGGAAAGATGCTGCATCAATCTTGATTGGCTATATCCACGACAACAAGTATATGTTTGGCTATTCATACGACTACTCATTTACTGCACTAAGCCACTATAACAGCGGTACCCACGAGATTATGATCGGCGTGCTTTTCGAAAATATTAAGTAAGTTTGCTCACAAAAAAAATGTTTAGATCACTTTTCCTGTTTTTAATTGGAGCCATTATTCTTTCTGGCTGTAGCAATCGTAGCGACATTATCCCAGAAAAGGATATGGCCGCTATTCTTTATAAAATGTATCTTACAGATGGATCGCTTTCTATAGCGGCCTCACCGCGAGAAATACTTGGCAGGGACAGCATCAACTACTACGGTGAAATTTTCAAATCAGTTCATTACTCTTCAGAGCAGTTCAGCAGGAGCTATTATTACTACTTGGGGAAACCAGATATACTCGATAAAATTTATGATAAGGTAATCCTGAAATTGGATTTGGAAAGCCAAGTCATAGATGATTCTTTAACAAAGGACAATAAAACCCAGAACTTGTGGAACAAAATGGCTATTTGGAATTTATCCAACCAGCACTCCAACGAAAAAATTGAATTTTCCGTTCCCATTTCTCATAAAGGGGTTTATACACTTAAGGTATTAGCCTTTGTAAGTCCTAAGGACATGTCCACCAACCTTCGAATAGTTGTTGGAACCTCCACATCAGACAACACGCCCATTGAAAAATTGGACAACAGGCAGGTAATCCCACTTAAAAAGGAAAATAAGGTAGATAAATATACAGCATCTTTTAATATCACAGAAGATAAGCCAATCTTTATCAAAGGACGAATACTTGATTTTGATAATAACCCAGAAACACCACCACTCCGCTTCGTAGGTATTCGTCGTATCTCACTTACTACACCAGCTGTCATTCAAGACACAAATAAAACCGCTCATACCGCACCAGCAGTTCAGCCAGACAAAAATCGGAATCATCACAACTCCGTCGTTCTGCCAAATAAGAAATGAGGAAAATTTCAGCCTCTCTTGTATTTCCCATATCCACCCCACCGATTAGGCATGGGGTAGTTGTGGTTGACTCCGAAGGAACAATACTAGAGTTACAAGGTACGCTTGAAAGTGAAGCTGAAGACGTTGAGTATTACAACGGAATAATATTACCCGGATTAGTAAACGCTTACGGTGGTCAATACAATTCATATATAGAAGATGAATCGAAAACGGTGAGGAAGAGTATTAACCAGAAACACTTTCACTCTGGAACCGTTCTGGTAGGCATCGAAAAATATGGAAACGACTGCATTAGGGAATACCTGACTAGCTCACATGTAACATACAGGGTAATGGGTTGCCTGTTGCCAGAAACCTCTCTACCGGTAAATCACAATGTGTCCTCAACAGAATTACCCTTTCTTGTAAAATTTGGTAATGAGCGTGCGAGTTGGGAGGCCACACTCAACAAACTACTTCAACTTCCTACCAACCTACATCTTCTGGTTCATCATACCGTCGAAATTCCGGAAAAGATCATTGCTTCCATAGTTTACCGCTTTTTGTTTTGCAGCTTTATTGTTTCAGACACAACCAGTGCTGAATCAATTTCGAGAATGAAAAAACTAGGCTGTAAAATTGTGCTGGGCAGCGTCCAATCAGGCTCAACAAATATGCTGCAACTGCTTAAGTCTATTCAGGAAACTAACGATAATATTGCCCTTGAGGAGATGCTCACTTGGGCCACGCTTAATGGAGCGTTGGCTCTTGGTGTGGATGATACCTTTGGCTGTCTTGAAAAAAATAAAAAACCGGGAGTTCTGCTACTCACCGGTATAAATATGCAAACTTTCAAAATCAACGAAGGGGCAAAACTGAGAAGATTGGTTTAACTATTTCTCGTGGATACCATGAAATCCAACAAAATGTTCCTGATAGTAGTCATTTAAAAACTGAACTATATCTCTCATTTTTTCTGGTTGCCCCTGCTCAAGTCCCTTCCGAATGGAGTCGAGCTGAACCAAGAATTTTTTATGCAGAATATGATGCGCTTCTCTGGTGGCGGCATCTGCCTTCATGAGCGCCAGCTCTTCATCGAGTAATGAACCCTCAGCATAGTTGGCCAGCACGTAAAAAACATCGCCGATGAAACCCTTCTCAATACCCGCTTGAGCCAACGCTTCCACCTTCGAAATAAGCTCACGGAACCTTTGGGCATTAATAGAAACTACCTCTAGATAATCAAGCTCACCGTTAAGTTTTTCGTGTTGTTCCATAGCTTAGTGTTTGCTCATAAAAATAGGGTACCTCCGTTCGTAACAAAATGATAATTGTCAACTATGTGCATGACAGTTTAAAAAACCTGTTAGAAAACGTTTTAGCAGCATCAAAAGAGAATGCTAAATTTGCAGATAAAAATGGCCACGTTTTTATTCGATAAAATTGTTTTCGGGCCGGTTAGCAGTCGACGGTTGGGTGTTTCGCTCGGCATAAATCTGCTACCAACCGCTTGCAAGGTTTGTAACTTCAACTGCATATACTGCGAGTGTGGCTGGAATATGCCAAATAGTAAGCACGAAAAGTTGCCATCCCGCGAGGAAGTGAGGGAAGCACTGAGCATGCAGCTCAAACAAATGGCTTCAGAAAATAAGCCTCCCGACGTTATCACTTTTGCCGGAAACGGTGAACCAACGCTGCATCCACAATTCGGACCAATTATTGACGATACCATAGAACTTCGAAATGAGCACTGCCCCAATGCCAGAATTGCGGTTCTTTCCAATGCAACCCGAATTAACCAGGAATCTGTATTTCGCGCACTTCAGAAGGTTGATCAAAACATTCTAAAACTTGACGCTGCAACTGACTCCCTTGTTGAAACTCTTAATCAGCCAAACCAACCATACAGCGTTGAGAAAACCGTAAACAACCTAATGCGATTCAATGGAGATTTTATTCTGCAAACACTTTTCGTAAAGGGAACTTACAATGGGAGCACCGTGGACAACACTACACCAAATGAGGTTGCCAAATGGCTGAAGATTGTGGAAATGCTCCACCCAAAGGAGGTGATGGTTTACACCATCAGCCGCGATACACCTGCTCAAGGATTGAAAAATATTTCAAAAAAGGAGCTGGAGCAAATTGCACAGCAGGTTAGGTTACTAAACATCGCCGTTTCCGTTTCAGAATAAGTTACCATGAATCCGACCAAGGTCTTTGTATGTCCGTTAAGCTGGGGGTTGGGCCATGCAACACGTTGCATTCCTATTGTGGAGGCTTTGCTAGCGCAAAAGGTCGAGGTGATTATTGGCGGCAATGGAGCATCGGGACAACTGCTTCAAACCCGTTTCCCTGAACTGTTGTTCATAAAGATACCATTTCACGAAGTTATGCTCCATCGGCATCTTCCGGCTTGGTTGAGTATTGTGGCTCAACTTCCAATGCTTATTGGTGACCTGTTCAAGGAAAGAAGGGTTGCCAAACAAATGGTTAGTGAATACGGTGTAAGGATCATTATTTCCGACAACCGCTACATGCTTCGCTCCTCTAAGGCCATTTCGGTATTGATTACCCATCAGCTCCGGATTATGCTTCCCTTAATGCTAACCCCACTTGAACCGATTCTAGCACTTCTAATCCGAGCATTAGTATCGCCATTCTCCCAGGTTTGGGTGCCAGATTTCTCTGATGAGCAAAACCTTTCGGGTGCACTTTCGCATGGATGGCTTTGCCGCAAAAAGGGTGTGGTTTATGTTGGCCCACTTTCGCGATTCAGGCTCCCCTTACCGTTGATACCAAAAGTTGGCGGAAAGGTTGTAGCCATAATATCGGGGCCGGATCCACGTCGTTCTTTAATACAAAAAGAGATTATTGAACAGGCGGCTGCCGAAAGCATCACACTCACAACGATTTGTGGCACGCCAACAGAAAACGTAATTGAAAGGAAGGGGACCACAACGCTTTACCCTCACCTCTCCGACGACGCACTGGCAAAAGAGCTGGCAAGCGCTGAGGTGGTAATTGCCAATGCAGGGTATAGTACTGTTATGGACTTGTGGGCTTTAGATTGTCACGCCCTACTGCTTCCTTTCCCTGGACAAACTGAGCAATGCTACCTTGCCAAATACCTCGCTACGAAAGGAACTCATTTGAGCATAATCACGACCAACCTCAACCTTACAGAAGAAATTAAACGCTTTTCGGAATTTCAATTTACGAAAAAGGAAAGCCACCGTGGTGTTGACCTACACCTTGCAATTTGCAATTTATTAAAGGATGAGAAATACGCCAACCATGCAGGTTAAACCAATCAAGTAGCCAGAATAAATTTGCAAAGGAGAATGTTCATCGAGGCTTAGCCTTGCGGTGCCAACCACACCTGAAAGTATAAGTGCTAAAATAATAAACTCCAGAATATCTGCACCTTGCTGCAAGTTGAGCATCAGAAGAAAACCAGTAGCTCCCCCCATTCCTACCATATGCGCGCTGATTTTCCAGAAAAATGAGATTGCCAGCGTGATAAAAACGGCAATGGTAGAGGCGAGCATAAACAATTTTATTACCCACAAACCCTTTATCCCCATTAGCGTGTACACCGAAAACGCATAAAACAAAAATGCAAACAGGAAGGGAATAATTCGCTCGGTGTGGTTAAACATGTGTATGCTTTTCACCAGCCTTTGCCTTAGAAAAATTGGTAGCATTAGAAGCGGAAGCACCAGCGTGTATACAAATATTAGCAAGAAGATCCGAAACTTGACGCTCATTGGGTAAAAAGAAATGAGTGTCCCCGAATTGAACAAGGCCAACATTAAGAAGCTGGGCATGGCAATGGGATGCAATGCAATGGAGATAATCTTTGAGGCGAGCTTGTTCATTGGATTCTTGTCAGTTAAAGTTCTTTTCTGAGGCGAGCAACCGGAATTCCAAGCAACTCTCGATATTTTGACACCGTCCTACGTGCAATTTGGTAACCCTTCTCCTGCAAAATGTCCATCAGTGCTTCATCGGTCAGCGGCTTCTTCTTGTCTTCGGCAGAGATACAATCGGAAAGTATCGACTTAATTTCACGCGACGAAACTTCCTCGCCACTATCGGTTTGCAACCCCTCTGAGAAAAAATACTTGAGTAGGAAGATACCAAAATGAGTTTGGATGTACTTGCTATTCACCACTCTGGAGATAGTGGAGATATCAAGCCCAGTAAGCAGGGCAATGTCCTTTAGAATCATAGGGCGAAGCCTAGTTTCGTCTCCCTCAAGAAAGTATTCCCGCTGAAATTGAAGAATGGCGTTTATGGTGAGTAGAAGCGTGTTTTGTCGTTGCTTCAACGCTTCAATAAACCACTTGGCGGAATCGAGCTTCTGCTTCACAAAGGTGAGCGTCTCCTTTTCGTTTCGCGTCATCTCGCCCTTTTTATGAGCAATTTGCTCCAACATTTGGGAATACTCACGGCTGATATGGAGGTCGGGGACGTTGCGCGAATTTAGGCTCAACAGCAGCTCACCATCCTTTAACTCCAGCATAAAGTCGGGAATAATATGTGGCGACATGTTGGATTGGTGATCGCTAAACCCACTTCCCGGCTTGGGATTCAACTTTAGAATTTCGTCGAGTGCCTCCTTGAGTTCCTCTTCAGTAATCCCAAGCTTACTTTCAATTTTATCGTAATGCTTTCGAGTAAATTCATCGAAGTGATACTTCAATATCTTTCGTGCTCTGGCAACTTCTGGTGTCGCCATCTCTTTTGACTCAATTTGCAGCAGGAGACACTCCTGTAGATCACGAGCACCAATGCCAACCGGGTCGAAGTCCTGAATAATATAGAGCACCTCCTCCAGCTCGTCGTCGGTAGTTTCAATGCCCATAGCAAAGGCCAAGTCGTCGGCTACGGCGGTTAACTTACGGCGAATGTATCCATCATCGTCGATGCTACCAATGAGATATACTCCCAGCATCTGCTGCCGCTCGGTAAGTCTTCGCAACCCCAGCTGGCTTTCCAGATACTCGTGAAAGGACACGCCACCAGTGAAGGGAATATCCTCACGCTTGTCATCCTTGGAGTAGTTGCTGGCCACCAACTTGTAGGAGGGAACATCCTCCTCGTTCAGGTAGTCCTCCAGCGTAAACTCATCCTCACTACTATCAACGGTGTCTTCGGTAATTACCTCCTCTTCGTCCTGGTAATCATCCTCATGCCCTTCTTCCAGTATCGGATTCTCCTCTAACTCCTTTTTAATTCGTTGCTCAAGTTGAATGGTTGGCAACTCCAGCAGTTTGATGGTTTGAATCTGCTGGGGAGATAGCTTCTGAAGTAACTTTTGCTGTAGACGTTGCCTAAGCTCAACCATTGTTCATCTTCCTATTAAAATTCAGCATTTTTAGGGGTTCGTGGAAATGGGATTACATCGCGAATGTTGGCCATTCCGGTTACAAACAGGACTAGGCGCTCAAACCCAAGACCAAAGCCACTGTGGGGCGCTGTTCCAAATTTACGGGTTTCAAGATACCACCAAACATCCTTCTCGGGAATATTCAACTCGTGTATTCTGCTAATTAAGCTGTTGTAGTTTTCCTCCCTTTGCGAACCACCTATTATCTCTCCAATACGAGGAAATAGCACGTCCATAGCCCGCACGGTTTTACCATCCTCGTTCTGTTTCATGTAGAAAGCTTTGATCTCCTTAGGGTAGTCGGTGAGAATTACCGGCCGTTTGAAGTGATTTTCCACAAGGTAGCGTTCATGCTCGCTCTGAAGGTCGAGGCCCCAGCTAACCGGAAACTCAAACTTATGGCCAGAGGCAATGAGAATTTCAATGGCCTTGGTATAGGGCAACCGCTCAAAAGAATTTTCGACCACAAATCGTAACCGATCGATAAGTTCGTTGTCATACATCTTGTTGAGAAACTCTAGATCGTCCATGCAATTTTCGAGGGCATATTGAACCAGATATTTCAGGAAGTCCTCGGCGAGGTCCATGTTGTCCTTAATGTCATAGAAAGCCATCTCCGGCTCAATCATCCAGAATTCAGCAAGGTGCCTAGGTGTATTTGAATTTTCGGCTCTAAAGGTAGGTCCAAATGTATATATCTCCGACAGAGCCAAGGCACCCAACTCACCCTCTAGCTGTCCAGAAACCGTTAAGTTTGTGGCCTTGCCAAAGAAGTCTTGGGCAAAGTCAATCTTTCCATCCTCTGTTTTAGGTATGTTATCCAAGTCAAGCGTAGTTACCTGAAACATGGCTCCAGCACCCTCTGCATCGGAACCGGTAACTATTGGGGTGTGGAGGTAAAAGAATCCACGATCGTTAAAATACTTGTGAATGCCGTAGGCCAAGGCGTGACGAATGCGAAGCACCGCACCAAAGGTGTTTGTTCGTGGACGCAGGTGAGCAATCTCACGAAGAAATTCAAGGCTGTGTCCCTTCTTTTGCAGCGGATAGGTTTCAGCATCGGCTGTGCCGTAAAGTTCTATCTCCTTAGCATGTATTTCAACTGGCTGCCCAGATGCAGGAGACTCAACCAATGTTCCACTTACACGGATGCACGAACCAGTGGTGATTTGCTTCAGCAACTCCTCCGAATAGCTTTCCGGATTGGCCACAACCTGAATATTTGAAATGGTGGAACCGTCGTTAAGGGCAATAAACACAACGCTCTTGTTTCCTCTCTTAGTTCTTACCCATCCTTTTACAACAAAGTCGCGTCCGGTCTCCTTCGACACTAGCAACTCCTTAATTTTAGTCCTACCTGGTGTATGCATACTTTTTTACATTTCGGATTACCACGACAAAATTACACTTTTTGCTGGGAGTTGCTCTCCATACACCAAAATGGCGCAGCATATTTTATACCAACCTACGCAGCTTAAACTTAAACAGCATTTTTACACCGTTACGATACACTGCCAGCGTTATTGATTTTCCCTCTCTACTTTTAAACAACTCAGTTATTTCCGACAGCGAAAGGGTGTTGGCCTGAACGCCATTTATGGAATATATCTGATCATCGGGCAGTATGCCAGCCTCCTCTGCCGGGGTAGAATGGCCAACGCTTAAAACTTGGTATGCTGGCAATCCAACCAAAACCGTTCCAACCTCCAGTCCTGACATATCGTATTCAAACTTTTCTGAGAGGTTGCCATTTTTTCGCAGAATTAAACGATTATGTGGATAATCGAAAATAACATTGAATCTTCGAAAAATATCCGCACCTATGCTCCCGCTTCTTCCCTGAGTTATAGAAACCTCGCCTATAGAGGAGGAGTCGGGGAATGCGGTTATCACATTAGGTAATTCAAAAGTGCCAATTTTAACCTTATCAACTCTGGAAATCAGACCGGTGACGTTGCCGCTAAGTCCTTGCCCAAGAACATCCCCCCTTGCATTCTCCTTCGGTTTAATTCCGCTATTGGGATCGAGCCAAAGGGCAAAGCTCATGCCCGTGTCCAGCAACAATTTAACTTTTCTCTCAACACCACTGCTGGTAACCACCACATCAACATAGGGCTTTCCTTCAATAATATCAATCGGAATGGCCTCCTCGTTTCTCCTAAGTCGAGTCCTAAAGCGGTGTGGGTTGTAGAATGCTAGTGAATGGTTGGTATAGCTGATCTCCACTACGAATTGTTCAAAAACTGTCCGCCCAATAAGCCCATTTATTGGTATTCCCATTCGGGTTGAAAGGTTGAATACGTCGTTTAAAAGAACAATAACTTGTTGGTTGTGCCCTATGAGACGTCCAACCTGCAAGCTGTTATTCTCCGATGCAAGCGCCTCAAGCGACTCTCTGTTGCCAAGTCCGGTGAGTAGAACCTTTCGGGCGTTGTTTAGCGATACTACTCCGCCACTGCTCACCTCAGTAATTAGGGTAGAACCAACCCCCGAATCGAGTATAAAGTTCATGGAATCGGATCCGTTAATAGCAACAGGAATAACCACCAGGTGCGATGCCATGGTAAATGAAGTTCGGTAGGCACTGTTTCCACGGGTTAAGTTAAATACTCCCGAATCGGGTTCTCCTGCCAGGCATACTGTGACCACAATTGTTGCGGCTGCTGAAAATATGTAGGTTAAAGTTTTCATGGCGTTGGATGTTTGGTGAAACATGGTGGTCGCTACGCCACTTATCTTTTCTACCTCTAAGACACCTTGCCGGTATGGATACCCTATGCGGATTTGCCTAACAAATTCATTCCCATAATAGTTCTAAATCAGGAGACATGATCAGTAAAACGAAGCGGCATTTCCTAAACTACCCAGCTAAAATGGTGAAATAAAAAAAACATATCCCTCCCACCAAACGTTTTAACTGATATACGATTTGGCTATTGTTCATATATTCTTAATTTACACAAAACAAAAAATATGATTTCTCGGATTTGCATAGTATATTTCAATTAACATTCTGACGGTATAGGTGTCCAAAATTCAGCAAGATTGTATTTGTCATTTTAACTGAAGCTGACCAAGTTAACCCCTATCATGAAAAAGTTTTTCAAAAAAAGAGCCCTGCCAAAAAATGGAGAACTACACAGGCGCAAGTTGGTGGATGACGAGGCCGTGGAGAACCATGAGCTTTACAAACTTCTATCCGAAAAAATGACCGATGTGGTTTGGCTCATGGACTTTAAAGGAATGTGTATCTATGTATCACCCTCGATTACACAGTTTACCGGATTTAGCGAGGAGGATTACTTGGCGCAAACCATTGAAGACCGATTTACCCAAGAGTCTGCCATCATTGCAAGAAAGATTCTTGAGGGAAGCCTAAGCAGTGACCTTTTAAATTCTCCTGATAAGCTAAAAGCATTTTCCCTGACCCAACAGCTGGAATACAAGTGCAAGGATGGATCAACCAAGTGGGGCGAGCTTTTAATTACACCCTATTTTGGCAAAATGGGACAATGTGAAGGAATACATGGTGTAACTAGAGATATTACTCAAAGAAGAGGTTCGGAAGAGAATTTAAAAAATTCCTTGGCATTGCTGGAGTCAATCTTACAAACTACTGACAATGGAATTCTAGTTGTTGATTTATATGGCAGCATTGTTAAAATGAACAACCGGTTTGTTGAAATGTGGCAAATTTCTGACGAATTAATTCAAGAGGCCAATGATGAGAAACTGCTCAACTTTATACTCAATCAACTTACCGACCCCAACACCTTAGTTGAAAAGGTAAAATATCTCTACAACCACCTTGCCGAAGAAAGCACCGATATTATCAACTTCAAAGACGGTCGTGTTTTTGAACGTTTTTCCAAAGCCATGATAATAGGCGATGAACCAATTGGGCGGGTTTGGACCTTCATAGATATAACTGAACGAAAAAAAGCCGATGAACTTCTTCAAAACGAACGAACGCTGTTCCGAACAATTATCGACCTTATTCCCGATGCAATTTATGTAAAGGATGTGGATGGCAAAAAAATTCTAGCAAACCCGAAGGAGGTTCTACTTGCAGGAATGATTACTGAACAAGAAACCATTGGGAAGGCAGACAATGCAATTTATTCTCAGAAAATTGCAAATCACTCTCAAGAAGAAGACCAATACATTTTACAAACGGGAACTCCAATCTTTGAAATCGAAAGCACCCTAGAGGATAAAAATGGCGATGAGCATTCCCTTTTAGGATCAAAGGTTCCATTGCGTGATATGCATGGAACAGTGACTGGGATTGTGGGCATTAATCACGAAATCACCGAAAGGAAGCGTGCTGATGAATTGCTTCGCCAAAGTGAGGAGCGGTATCGGGCCTTGGTTGAGAATGTTGGCGAAGGGATTGGTTTTGTCGATAAAAACGAGGTGTTTGAGTTTGCTAACCCCGTTGCAGAGGACATTTTTGGAGTTGAACGGGGAGGGTTAATTGGACGCAGTATCAAGGAGTTTGTGAGCAATGACCAGTTTACTTTAATCCAAAAACAAACTGCTGCGCGAGAGCAAGGAGAGAGGAACAGCTACGAAATTGAAATAATCCAGCGCGGTGGTGAAAGGCGAAATATACTCATTACTGCCGTACCCCAGTTTGATCAATTCGGAGAATTTATAGGTGCTTACGGGGTTCTAAGGGACTTTACCACCATCGTTAAGGCCGAAAACGAGATACGCCTGCTGGCTAATGCAATGAAAAGTATTTCGGAGTGCGTGAGCATAACCGATATGGACGATAGAATTGTATTTGTGAATGAGGCATTTTTGGAAACCTACGGCTATACCATAGATGAACTGATGGGCTCAAAAATTAATGTGATTCGATCGCTTACCAACCATGAGGAATTAACAAAACAAATTCTCCCATCAACTATACAAGGGAAATGGGAAGGAGAGCTGATAAACAGGCGAAAGAATGGTAGTGAATTCACCATTCATCTCTCTACCTCTGTGATTCACGATGCTTCTGGGGTGCCCATTGCTCTTATTGGCGTTTCATCCGACATAACCGAACGAAAGAAAAACGAAAAAATCATCCAAAACCAGAATCAAGAGCTGATAGAACTCAACGCTACTAAGGATAAATTCTTCTCCATTATTGCGCATGACCTTAAGAATCCGCTTAGCACACTGCTTGCCGGAACAGAGTTGTTGTTGAAAAATTTCCGCAACATTCAGGCCGACAAGACCGAAACCATTCTTAAAAACTTAAATTCCAACACCCAACAAACATTCAAACTGTTAGAAAATTTGTTAGACTGGGCACGAAATCAGCAAAACAGGATGGAATTTAACCCGGAGTTAATTGATATTGGAGAAGTTGCAAATCAAATTGTAGCCCTTATAAAACCAACGGCTGCTTCAAAAAACATCACCCTGTTGCAGAAGATTATTTCACCTACTGTTGTAATTGCAGATGCCTATATGGTAAATGCCATTTTACGGAACTTAATCAGCAATGCCATTAAGTTTACAAGGCCAGAAGGAGTTATAAATGTTAGAGCCACTGAACTTGATGGTGCAGCTCAGGTTTCTGTCTCCGATAATGGTGTTGGCATTAAGCCCGAAGAGGTTGAAAAACTATTTCGCATTGACACTAATGCTAGTAAGCTGGGAACCGCAGGCGAAAAAGGTACCGGTTTAGGTCTTTTGCTCTGCAAGGAGTTTGTGGATAAGCATGGCGGAAATATTCGGGTTGAAAGCAAGGTTGATAAAGGAAGTACCTTTACCTTCACACTACCCATTGGATCATAACCACCTCCAAAGGCAAATGTGTTCTTCCCTGATTTTTCCGTGGGATAAATACAAAAAGATCTGCCACGAGTCTTTCTGCTTGAAATACGCAATTGAGGAAGCACATAGGTTGAACTTTAGATTTTTTGAACTCTAAAATATTCTAAATATGAGTAACTTAAAAACGCATTTAAGTTTACGGCATAAGTTTTGATAGTATGTGCAAGTATTCCGCGCTGAGCTAATTTACCCACCGGCAAGGTTAATAATTTGGTAGCACGGTTCAAAAATTAATAACACTGAAATGAAAACACTAAAAAAGATTGGAATAACCCTCTTTGTGTTGATGATTTTCATCTCGCTAGATGGTTGTGTGATAACTGCTCCCCTACCTCAATCCGTACAATACACCAATCCCGCTTGGGCTCCTAACTACTACCAAGGTGTACGTTACTACTACTTCCCCGATATTGAAGCCTACTATGACCTCTCCAATCAAAGCTTCGTATATCTCAGTAATGGACAGTGGACTGTATCGTATAGCCTGCCACCCGCCTACTCCAATTTCAATTTATATGGTGCCTATGTGGTAGGGTTAAACGTGCATGTTTACCAGCCATGGATACATAATGAGTATTATGTTACCCACTACCCACGATACTACTACCGAACTTTCTACAATGGTCACGATAGAGAAAACATTAGAGGCTTCAACGAAAACATTCGCAAACCATTTGTGCGAACACCTGAAGCGCACAACCACTTCAATGAAGGTCGTCGACAAGAGAATGAGCCCAAGACCATCGATAATTCAAGACCCGCCGATAATCCTGTATACTATGGAAGGAGGGTCGGAAAACCAGTCAAAGTTAAACCTCAGATGAGAGAAAACAGACAGGCAAATCCAGTAAAAGTTAAACCTCAGACCAGAGAAAACAGACAGGCAAATCCAGTAAAAGTTAAACCTCAGACCAGAGAAAAACAACAGACAAATAAGGAAGAGAAAACAACGAGAAGAAGGCGCCAGTAGGTAATCAAATCAATTTTTGAGTTTAGGAATTCAACCAATAAAAGCAAAATGGGCCGCATGATGATGCAGCCCATTTTGCTTAGTGATTCAACCAGAATGGCTACTCCAGTTCCCAGTCGAAGCCATCCTTCCTATCTTTAACAACGATGCCCAACTTGGTGAGCTCGTCGCGAATCTTGTCCGATTGTGCAAAATCCATGTTCGTTTTAGCCTCCATGCGGAGATTGAGCAGCATTTCAACTAAACCTGAGAGCCTTTCGGTTGAGGCACCATCCTCCAATTGACCAGTAAGTCCAAGCACCTTAACCATCCAAAAGTCGAAGGATTGCTGCAACTTTTGCAGATCAGCCGCAGTGAGTTGCTCCTTACCATCCACCAGCAGGTTGATATTACGAACCCAGTCGAATAAGATAGAAATAACGATGGGGCTGTTGATGTCGTCACTCATAGCCTCAAGACATTGGGCATGCAACTCATCAACCTTAAGTGAGGAGGTTGTCGAAGGCTTTACCTTTTTGATGGAGTCGTAGGCCTTTTGCATCCGCAGCAACCCCTTTTCGGCAGCCTGCAGCGCCTCGTTCGAAAAGTCGAGCGTGCTTCGGTAGTGTGCCTGCAGGGTGAAAAAGCGAATGGTCATTGGGCTATAGGCCTTCTCCAGCATCGGATGGTTGCCTGTAAAAAGTTCCTCTAGCGTAATGAAGTTACCCAACGACTTACCCATCTTTTGACCGTTAATGGTGAGCATATTGTTGTGCATCCAGTAGTGAACAGTCTCATGCCCCATTGCAGCAGTGCTTTGAGCTATTTCGCACTCGTGGTGTGGAAACATCAGATCCATGCCTCCGCCGTGAATGTCAAATTGCTCGCCAAGGTACTTTATGCTCATGGCCGAACACTCCATGTGCCACCCGGGAAAACCATCGCTCCAAGGAGATGGCCACCGCATGATATGCTCAGGTAACGCTTTCTTCCATAAGGCAAAATCGAATGAGTTTTTCTTATCGCTCTGGGTGTCGAGGTTGCGCGTGTTGGCCATTAAATCCTCGAGCACCCGGCCCGAAAGCTTACCATACAAATACTTTTTATTGTACTTCTCTACATCGAAGTATACCGAACCATTGCGTTCATACCCAAAGCCATTCTCAAGAATGGTCTTTACCATCTCAATCTGCTCAATAATATGGCCCGATGCATGAGGTTCAATACTTGGTGAAAGCACATTTAAGTTATCCATAAACCGATGATAGCGGTTGGTGTAGTACTGCACCACCTCCATCGGTTCCAACTCTTCGAGCCGCGCCTTTTTCTCTATTTTATCTTCACCTTCATCGGCATCATTCTCCAAATGTCCAACGTCGGTAATGTTGCGCACATACCGAACCTTATATCCAATTTCAGTAAGAAAACGGAATAGCAAGTCGAATGTAATTGCAGGGCGAGCATGGCCAAGATGCGGATCGCCATAAACAGTTGGGCCGCAAACATAAAGGCCCACGTGAGGAGTATTGATGGGTTTAAACTCTTCTTTTTTGCGAGAAAGGGTGTTGTAGAGTTGGATTTTAGGTAGCTCCATTGAAATTAATTTTTGCAAAGGTATACCTTTTTACGTTTTCATGAAAAGCCTCTTCCTCAAGAGTTCCTTTAATGCACAGCTTAATCATTCATATTCTTGGCATAAACCAGCGTGTTCTAAAATACGGTGGGGAATATCCTTTTAGTTGCTTACATTTGTTGCACCAACTGGGTAATCACCACGAGATGCTAAAGCGTATTACAATTGTCTTTTTTCTTGACATATTGGCCCAAGTATTTGCGCTTCTTTTTGCGATAGTTCTGAAGCCGGCATCCTTGGCTTACTATGTTTCTACCTACTTCTTACCTCTCTTGTCGCTACTGCTTCTATGGCAACTTGCTGCCGCTATTTTTGGTAAGTATGGCATAGGTCGGCATAAAACAATTTTGGGTGCCATTTCCATAGTATTTCTATCGAACCTTGTAGCAGTTGTTGCGTTTATTGCCGTTAAGAATATTTTTCCGATAATCAGCTTTTCACGTTTTGTTATCTTTAGTTCGTCAGGGATGCTAACCATAGCAGAATTTATCCTCTTTGGCCTAGCAGAACTGGTTTACCACAAGGAAGAACTTCCCGGCATTGATGTTGACCTGCAGGAAGAGTTTGTTGCCTCCATGTCAACTGCGTTTAAGGAACCCAAAATCAACTTAACAGAACTCACAAAGCATCGAAGAACTGGTAAGATTGTTAAGGAAATTGAAGAGGAGGCTGGCAGTAATGCCTACGATTTTATTGCAAAATTTGTAGAGGTTAAGGAGGGTGCCACCTCTATTTTAAGCACAACAACGGTTTTCAACGTAGAACTTCTTCCTGGTAAAAAGTATGGCGCCATTGTAAATCTAAAACGCATCAATGATATCCGCTACATTAATAAGTTCATTGAAGCAATAAACGCTAAACTGTGCCACGCTGGAATTTTTATTGGGTGTGTTGAAACACAGGAGCTGCGCAAGAAAAGAATTCTCCATAAGTTTCCGTGGGGTATTTCGCACGTATACTATCTCTTCGACTTTGTGCTAAAACGCATTTTTCCAAAATTTCCGGTTACCAAGCAAATCTATTTCTTTCTTACCAGAGGTCAGAATCGTGTTATTTCCAAAGCAGAAACACTAGGCCGTTTATACTCGTGTGGTTTTGTGGTACTAGGTGAAGACGAATTTGATGGACGCTTCTGGTTTGCCGCAGCGAAGGAGAAAAAGCCAGCCTTCGACCTCACACCAACCTATGGACCACTCATTAGGTTGAAGAGAATTGGCAAAGGAGGGAAATCCATTAAGGTATATAAAATGAGAACTATGCATCCTTATGCCGAATACCTTCAGGAATACATATACCAAAAAAACAAGCTGGACGTTGGAGGTAAGTTTAAGGACGATTTCCGAGTAACGACCCTAGGACGCTTCATGCGTAAATTTTGGCTCGACGAACTGCCTATGCTGCTAAACTTTCTTCGGGGCGACCTTAAAATTGTTGGCGTCCGACCACTATCCTCCCACTACTATAGCCTATACTCGGCTGAGTTGCAGGAAAAAAGAATCCAAACAAAACCCGGTCTGATACCGCCATTCTATGCCGACCTACCCAATTCTCTCGAAGAGATTATGGCTTCGGAAGAAAAATACCTTGATGCCCACAAAAAAGCTCCATTTAGAACAGACTTGCGCTACTTTTTTAAGGCACTTTACAATATTATAATCAAACGATCTCGTAGCAAGTAATGGATATAAAGAACTTCTCCCACCTCGCTGTAATTGCAGCTATTACATTCTTTGGTTTGCTAGCCAATTTTTTGTCGGCCAAAGCACAGGATATTCCTGTTTACATCGCCAATAAGGAGGTTTACCTTTACCTTGAAGAGTTAGCCTCCCTCCACATTATTGAGGTGAATAGCGCTGTTAAACCTTGGTCGAGAATACAGGTGGCCAAATACCTTGTTCTTGCCGAGCAAAAAAGGGATATGCTGAGTGTAAGACAACAAAAGATGTTGGATTTCTACCTTAAAGATTTTGGGAAAGAGCTGCATGGCGACAAGAACTTTAAGCGTCGTTTTGATGCCCTTTACTACAAAGACACCATTTTCTCCATAACCATTAATCCCATTTTGGGTGGCACCGTTTTCAACAACTCCAACGGAACCATTTACCACCGATGGAATGGTGCAGAAACCTACGGATACATTGGGAAATCATGGGGCTTTTATGCTAGCTTACGTGACAATCACGAAAGCGAACGAATTTCTGAAGACACCTACCTCACCCAGCGAATGGGAGCCAACTACAAAATCACAGGCAAAGGTGGCGACTATAGCGAAATGCGAGGAGGAATTACCTACTCTTGGTCATGGGGTTCCATTATGGTTGGTAAAGACCACGTTGTTATGGGAACAGCCTACAATGGTTCAAATATTCTTTCAGGTAGAACACCATCATTCCCACTAATCAGGCTGCGCATTAAACCGGTGAAGTGGGCCGAGCTGAACTACATTCACGGGTGGCTAGTCTCCGAGGTTATTGATTCGTCGCGAACTACATACTTCCCTGGGGGTGAGCGGGACGTGTTTCACCCCAAGTACATTGCAGCTAACCTTATTACGGTAACCCCGGTGAAAGATTTAGATATCTCGTTTGGTAACTCAATAGTATATAGCGATCAAGCACCCAGCCCAGCCTATCTTGCACCCCTTTTCTTTTTCAAATCGGTTGACCATACCCTCAACGGCATGAACAATAATGCTGGCCAAAACTCGCAAATGTTTTTCGACTTTTCCTCACATCAAATTAAATACCTCCATCTTTACTCAACCCTTTTCCTCGACGAAATTTCACTGGAAAGAATGTTCAACAAAAAGGAGGAAAGCAACTTCTATTCTATAAAGGCTGGATCAAGGCTTACTAACTGGCCATTTATGAATGTGGCGCTTACAGTTGAATACACCCGAACCCACCCCCTTACATTTAAGCATTACGAGCCCACCACCACCTTCGAAAGCGATAAATTTAATCTTGGAAGCTACCTTACCGACAATGCCGATGAGATTTTTATCTCGCTCGAAGTTAGACCCTATCGAGGGCTACTGCTGCTTGGGAGCTATACAAAAAGTAGAAAAGGGCCAGATTATTCCACCTTAACAACCAATAGAATCGGGTTGCCATTTATGGCATACGTTGTTTGGCAACGGGAGGCTTTTACCCTAAGCGCTCAATACCAGCTGCAGACCGATTCCTTCATTTTTCTTGAAGTGTGTAAATCGGATATCATCGATCATTCTGGCGGGATATATACGCCAAATTACTTTCTGGGAAATCAAACCACCGTCTCGCTTGGCGTAAACTATGGCTTCTAAAAATTCGATGGGCTTCTGGAAAAACATTCTGGACTATGCTGGTGGAGCAGCTCTTCTTGTTATTTTCTTTCCGTTATTGTTCATTCTGGGCTCTATAATTGCTCTACGGTATGACTGTTCCCCTGTATATACCCAACAGCGAATAGGAAAAAAAGGGAAGCCATTTCGAATAATCAAGCTACGCACGATAGATCGTCATACTATCCCAACCAAGGATAGATTTGCCAAATTTCTCCGCAAAACAAATATGGATGAACTTCCGCAGCTGTTGAATGTAGTTTTGGGAGAGATGTCGCTAGTTGGACCTAGACCTCATCTGCCTGAACATGTAGCTATGTACGAGCAGTGGCAGCGCAAACGGCTTGAGGTAAAGCCCGGTATTACTGGTTTACGCCAAATTTCCCAGTCCAGAAAACTAGAGTTCAATGAGTTGCTAGAACAGGATATTCTCTATATTACAAACTATAGACTACGCCTTGATGTGACCATTCTACTAAAAACAGCAAAACTTCAGCTACTTAAAATTTGGTTTGCCCTAGTAAACAGATCGATGCTATAGCTTTTTCCAGATAATCTTATTTCCAACACCAAACTTATTATTGGTCATCTTGAGGAAGGTGAGGTCAATTGACCAAAGAGTTGTATTCATAATAATGGAATTTGGAAACCGCTGAATGTAAGCCTTTCGTGCCCGCTGGTGCAGTTCCCCAGTTGGCTCAATAAGAATTCCTTGAAACTGGATTCCCTCCATTTTCCCACTATTAACCGCATCAAGATGCACCGTGCCCGCCACAAATATGTTATGAGAAGCATCCCTGATATGCCGGGTTTCCTTGTCGGAAGTGAAGATGAAGCTGTTCTCTTCCGGTAAAAAGACGTAGAAGCAGGAAGCGCAATAGGGCTCCTCCTCGAAAGAAGTAGCCAACGTAAGCACATAATGCTCGTCAATAAAATCCAATACCCTAGGATCAAGAACTGCCATGCGCTTCGATGTTTAGTTAACTTGTTACGCTATACCCCAGCTGTTTCCATGCCAAAGCTGCAGCACCAAGAACGGCACCATTGGAGCCATGAATCCCTGACTGCAGAATTGATATTTTATTGCGGTATATTGGGAGAAGGCTTTCCTCCATGTGTTTTTTTACTGGGTTTATTATCAGCTCCCCCGCTTTTGCTAAACCACCAAAAAGAACTATCGCCTCAGGGCTACAGATCGCCACAGCGTCGGCTAGCTTGCTGCCCAGTATCATTCCGGTATATTCAAAAGCTTCTATGGCAATTTGGTCTCCCGCCTTTGCCGCCTTAGAAATCATATCGGCTGAAAGTTTGTCAAAACTCACTGTTCTCAAAACACTTGGCTCGAGATTATCGGCTAAAAGTTTATACACCGTTCGCTTAATTCCAGTTGCCGAGGCATACGTTTCTAAGCAACCTCTTCGCCCACAACCACACATACGCCCGTCAGGATGAACGATGACATGGCCAAACTCTCCAGCAAAGCCATCATGTCCATACATCAATTCACCGTTTACCACAAAACCGCTTCCTAAACCAGTGCCAAGGGTAATCACCATGAAGTTCTTCATACCCTTAGCTGCCCCAAACATCATCTCGCCAATGGCAGCAGCCTTCGCGTCGTTGGTAACCCATGCGGGTAATCCAAATACCGCAGAAAATTCCTTTGCCACCTCAAGCCTTCCCTTCCAAGGTAAGTTAGGTGCAAGATTTACTTCCCCGCTATAAAAATTGCCATTGGGTGCACCAATACCAATGCCTAAAAACTTATGTGGAAAATTCAGATTCTGAACCAAATGATCAAACACATCGTATATTTTCCGCACAAATTCGGGGAAAGATTTATACTCAGGGGTTGGTATTCGCCCTTCAAAGTAACTTTTTCCATCGAGGTCAACGGCACCAAAAACGGTATTTGTTCCACCTATGTCTATACCTAACGTAATTTCTTTCATAACAAGTTTAATACTACAAGCGTGCGAAAATACCGATTATGCCGGAGTTTGTGAAGCAACAGCGTAACTTCTTGCACAAAAAACAACCAATTTGTCTAAAATCAACAATTTAGCAGGTATTTTTTCTGGCATGAAATTAGCACTAATTTCAAAATCGGTAAAAGGTTCTAGGTGAAAATGTGACGACCGTCCTCTTTTTCTTTGCAAATCGTGCTGCTCAACAATTTTTAACCTACCATTTGCTTTTCATGGTTAATGGTTCCTATATTTGTCGAACAATTTCGTTTTTGGTTCGAATAACAAATAGTTTAAACCATGACATTAGAGAAAGCGGGAAAAGATACCTGGGATGAGAATAAGGAGCAGATCGTAGCCATTGCAGCTCAACTTTTCGGTCGCTATGGCTTTAAAAAAACTACTCTCGACGACATTGCACAGGCTGTTCGAAAAGCAAAAAGTTCCATCTACTACTACTTCGAAAACAAGGAGGCCATTTTTGAGGCAGTGGTGGAGCGTGAGGTTGATCAGCTGCGAGAAGCGCTTCGAAAAAGCATTGGCAGCTCCTTGTCACCACAGCAAAAACTAAGTATCTACATAAAAACCCGCATGAAGGTTATCAAGAAACTGGTCAACTTTTGGGCTATTAAAACGAATGACGAGTTTCCCGGGCTCGAGTTTGTAGAAAAGATGCGCAAAAAATATGACACCGAAGAGATCGGCTACCTCGAAGAAATCTTAAAAGAAGGAATGGTGCAAGGCTTATTTCGTATTCAAAAGCCACAGCTCTCAGCCATTGCCATTGCTATGGCCATGAAGGGTTTGGAAACACCTCTGTTTCTAGAAGGTGTAGAAGAAGACGAACAGGAGGCCCACATCGATGAGCTTATTGAGATCCTATTTAATGGTTTACTCGTTCGCTAGACAAAGGAATGTAATTGCGGAGGTGATAAACAAACCTGCGTACTATTCGGTATAACTTCCCATTTAGCAGATAATATCTTCGAAAATTACCGAGATAAAACTATTTCCTTGTGTGGAACATTGAACAGAAATTTTTCCCTGCCGAATTTCCAAGAGCCGCCAGAAAAGCCATAGGGTAATTGCATATAGAAAACAATAACCTTACCTTTAGTAAAGTTTTTGCACGGCATCTTATTGATCGTTGAATATGCAAAAAACGACAAACACAAGGGTTGTTTTCTCCCATAAGACTCTTATAAAAGCAAGTGGAATTCTTCTGTGTATATTGCTGGTAGGTACTTCATTTGCTTTTAGCCAGACAGATACTTCCATCACCAAGATGTCATTCGACTTTGGTATCACCCGAGACCGCAACATCAACCTTTGGCCCATTTTTTTAAGAACTAAAAACGACAAGGAGTCGGACAAGCAGATTTTATTCCCAATATACCGTAGCTACCGAAGCTTTTCACCAACTGAAAAGAGAGCACATCTAATTCCTTTTTACTGGAGCGATAGCAGTGCAAATGAAGAAAACAGGCGATTTATTTCCCTCTACTACCCGTCACTCATCCATACCGAGAAAAACTATTTAGCACAAAGTAGAACCTTTACGCTCCTTGAGTTAGCTCCCCGCATAAACCTTCTTGAGGTTAAAAAATCGCACGATGGGTTAATAATGGAGAATAACCTGCTCTTCTTTTTCTGGTACCAGCAAAACCAGCTCACACAAAAATCTTATCTGGTAGTTTTCCCAGCATACTGGCAATTTAAAAACCCAAAACGAGAAACGCGCTTGTTTCTACCCTTATACTACTATGGTAGAAATGAAAGGAGAGCCAGTCGGACTTTGGCCATAACTCCTCTTTACTGGCAATTCCACTCACCCCTGAGTTCCAGTCACCTGTTTCTACCCTTATGGTGGGATCAAAAAATAGGTCTTGAAACCGATTCCATTTCCACCAAAATCTTTTTCCCCTTCTACTGGTCGGAGCATCGACCGGGAATAAGCAATGCCGGAATGTTTCCGTTGGTGTGGAAATTCACCAACCCGCTATATCACTCGCTTACTATTATACCATTCTTTTCCAGAGGCAACAGCCCCGATGGCGTTAGTCGGCATCTTGTTTTAACTCCACTGTTTTGGCATTTTCAAGATGAGGAGAGCACCAGCAATACTCTTTTCCCAATTGTGTGGAGCAGAACTTGGCAAACTCGGTATGAGCACAGCAACTCACTCGTGCTCTTTCCGCTCTATTGGTTCTACCAAGACCAACAGAGCAGCCAACGGTTCTTTGTGCCTATTATTTGGCAGTTTAGCAACCCTAACTACTCATCGCTAACCGTCCTTCCGTTTTTCTCCACAGGTCGCTCACCCCAAGGAGATGCATCACACTTAATGCTTACCCCTCTTTTTTGGCATTTTCGTTCGCCGGAAAGCACCAGCAACACGCTACTGCCCATTTGGCGCTATCGAAAACAGGTGGTTGGCAATGGTTTCCGCACAACAAATTTTATCCTCCCGATATACTGGCACTGGCAAACACCTACCTATGGGGGAAGCATTATTTTTCCTCTTATTTGGCATTTTTACAATCCCGAATATCAATCAACCTCAGTAATTCCATTCTATTCAAAGGGGAAATCGGAAGACGGAAAGCGGTCTCATATGGCCATAAGCCCCTTCTTCTGGCGCTTTACTACTGAACAGGGGAAAGGAGAATTGCTGTTCCCTCTGTGGTGGCAAAAGAGCAGAGCAACGGAGGCAAACGACACCAGCCTTTCGCGTGTTGTGCTTTTATACTGGAACTACCGCGATGCGGCAAGAGACCACTTTGGCGTGTTTCCGCTGGCATGGCGCTTTAAAAACCAAACTCGACAATCGTTCACCTTATTTCCCCTTTACGCACACTCCCAAACCATCGATAACGACAGGGGCTTTACAGCGGTTACCCCGCTCTTTTGGCAATTCAGGAAGCCTCGGCATGAAAACAGCTTCCTTTTTCCTCTCTGGTGGAGCCGGAGAGTTGGGGAAGGAAGTAACGCAAGCTACACCCGTCTGTTACTGCCTCTATACTACGGAAGAACGGACAGCCTTCGAAACAACCACATTGTATTTCCAATTCTTTGGAGCCTAAGAAATCCATCATACCGATCATTTACATTTGTTCCGCTATTTTCGTATGGTCGCAGCACCGACGGCAGTACACACCACCTGGTGGCAACTCCGCTGTTTTGGTATTATCAAAATGCCAACGGCTACACCACTACACTGTTTCCACTGCTTTGGCGGGGCAAGTATGATTCCGGCACCACATGGAACTCCATTTTCCCCATTTACTGGTCGTTGAACGATGGATGGCGGCGAGAGCACATTCTTTTCCCTGTGCTTTGGAGCCTTGCCTCGCCCGACTATCGCTCATTTACCCTTGCCCCACTATTTTCGTTTGGAAGGAACAACGAAAGGCACAGCAGCTATGCTACAATCACCCCTCTTTTTTGGCATTTCAAGAATTTGAAAGGCCACAGTAACACCCTGTTTCCAATATGGTGGAGCAGTAGAAAGGGCGATAGCCTCAGCATCAGCAAGCACGATGTTTTCTTTCCCCTCGTATGGTTGTATCGAAAGCCAAACCGAACCACCAATATTGTGTTTCCTGTTTACTGGAACTTCAACAATACGAAGCGCCATTCATTAACTGTGGCTCCATTTTACTCAAAAGGGTTTAGCCGCAATGGAAAAAACCACCTAATGATTACCCCGTTGTACTGGACATTCAACAGCAAGGTCATCCACCGGGAAATACTTTTCCCGCTTTACACCACATACCACGACACCTCCAAGATAAATCGCTATAGCGTTCTCTTCTTCGTGCTTCGAAGCCAACACACGCCAAGCACGAAAAACTTTAGCCTTTTATGGCCATTGGTGGAGCATGTTGCGGCACCAAATTACCGTTACTTTAGAGCCGCTCCCTTAGTTTGGAGCAAGAGGAGCCCTACCTCGAGCTACTTTACCATTCAGCCCTTCTACTATCAAAGCTCCGATTCATCCGAAAGCACAGTCCGCATTCTTTGGGAACTATACACATACCGCAACCAGCAAGGGGTAAAAAAGTCAAATGGTATTCTCTGGAAAGTTGTATACTGGGATCGCTATGCCAGTGGTGATATGAGTTTCCGCGTTCTTCATCTACTCTACACCAACACCAAGCTAAAAGGCAAGGAGGAGAAGAGCCTCTTCCCGCTCTACTACTATACACGGGAGAGCAACGGTAACCATTCGCTCTCGGTTATGTTCTACTTCTACAACTCCATTAAGCGGCAAATTCCCAACACAAAATACTTTTATGAGGAGGAGCGGGTATTCTGGTTTATCCGGCTGCGATCCAACTATCGGATGTTGAAGGAAAGAGGCGTATTGAATAATAGAAAACTGTAATTTAAAGAAAAGATGGGCGACACTTTGAAATATAATTTTAAAAGCCTAATGCCAATAATTGAAGAAACCTTAAGGCAGGCAGCAGAATTTCCTGTTGCAATTAAAACAGCTGATAAAATTCCCCTCTTAAATAAAGTAGGAGAAGGAAAGTATTACGATTGTAAAATTGATTTTTATGAAGAGCACTTTATTGTTAGAACTATTCACAATTTTAAAGCCTTAACTGTTTTAATGCCGTTGATGGTCAATCTTGAGGAAGAAAGAAATCTTCTGCACCCGGTTAATCTAATAATGAGAAATATTATAACCGATTTTTTAACCAATTCCTATCTTCTCAAGGTTTTCCAAAAAGTATGTAAAACAGGGCATAAGGATTATGAACCCTTGAAGAAAGTATTTCGTCAGATAAACTATAGAATAGCTAAATCAGCAGAAGAAGAGAGTAAAAGCAATTCTAAAGTAACTAAAGAGTTATTACGACAATACCTACCCGAAAACTTTAATGAGAGTGGAGAAATTATAAAAGAAATGGACTTAATGTATAATGTCAAAGAATGGTTTAATCAGAATGAACCTGAGTTAAAAGAAACTATTCAAAATTATTACGAGTCTTACTACAAATACTTCTCCAAATTTGAACACATTAATTTTGCCACATCTCAATTGTTCATACCAGTGGATCCATTTACTGAACACTGTCAAGCAATTGGTGCTGGAGCAAATCAAATTATGAATTGTTATGACGCTTTAGATAAAAAGATAGATAAAGTTAAAATCCACCTTTTAATAAACGAACTACCAAACTATACACCACCTGAGTTATAAAATTTTTAAAGGCAGCAAGCAATCCTGCGAATTCATAACAAATTTCTACCTTAGCAAGTCAATATAACTGTGGAAATAATGTTAGAAATAGCTATAGCCGTTCTAGTTGCGGCAATACTGATGTTGCAAGTATTTATGCTTACCCGCCCAAAAAGCAGTGTTGAGAGCCCTCAGCTCGATGCCATCCTGCGGGAGCAGACCCGCTTTGAGCAGATTTTACGGGAGGAGTTTGCCCGCAATCGCGATGAGCAGCAGCGCACCTCCCGCGAGACCAGAGAAGAGCAGGGTGTTGCTTTACGAAATTTCGAGAAGAAGGTAGAGGAAAACTTTACCGCGTTTAGGGAGCTGCTGCGCACCATGGGCAACGATACCCGCGAGGGGTTAACCGCCAGCTTAAAGTCGTTTGAGGAGCGGTTTGCCCAAAGTGTGAAGGAGTTTAACGAGCTGCAGCGCCAGAAGTTCAACGAGCTGGTTGTGAAGCAAACCGAGATGAACAGCACCACCGAGCTGCGCCTCGAAAAGGTTCGCGAAACGGTGGAGGGCCGCCTAAAGATTATGCAGGACGAGAACGCCAAGAAGCTGGATGAGATGCGCGCCACCGTGGATGAGAAGCTACAGACCACGCTCGAAAAACGTTTAGGAGAATCGTTTAAGCAGGTGAGCGAACGGCTGGAGCAGGTTCACAAGGGACTTGGTGAAATGCAGACTCTGGCCAATGGCGTAGGCGACCTTAAGCGGGTGCTGTCCAACGTAAAAACCAGAGGAATACTTGGTGAAATCCAGCTGAACAATATTCTTGAACAGATTATGGCCCCCGAGCAGTTCGACCGCAACGTGGCAACAAAGAAGGGAAGCCGCGATGTAGTGGAGTTTGCCATAAAGCTTCCTGGCAAGGACATTGCTGGCAATGAAATCTACATGCCCATCGACTCTAAATTTCCGCTAGATGTGTATAACCAGCTGCTCAACGCCTACGACACAGGTGACGCCGTAGCCATTGCCACTGCCATAAAGGAGCTGGAACGCTCCATTAAGCAGAACGCCAAAGATATTCGCGACAAATACCTCGACCCACCTTACACCACCGACTTTGCCGTAATGTTCCTACCAATTGAAGGACTTTATGCAGAGGTCATTCGCAATACCTCATTGATGGAGGTGCTGCAGCGTGATTATAGAGTGGTAATAACAGGACCTACTACGCTGGCTGCCATTCTTAACAGCCTACAGATGGGGTTCCGAACTCTGGCCATTGAGAAGCGAAGCAGTGAGGTGTGGCAAATTTTGGGTGCTGTTAAAACTGAGTTTTCCCGATTTGGAGATGTTCTCAAGAAAGCACAGGAGAAAATCACCAAGGCCAACGAGGACATCGACCAGCTGGTGGGAACCCGGACTCGGGCCATTGAGCGGAGGCTCAGGGGTGTTCAGGAACTGCCAGCGACTAAGGCTAACGCCATTCTGCCAGATAAGTACGATGACGAAGAGGAGGAGTCTTAGCGTTACTCTTACCCAAGTAATTGTGACTTAACAAAAGCATATCGCTAAATTAAATCCATGGAAAAGAGGATAACCAGCCTTCAAAATCCCGAAGTAAAAAGGGTGGTAGCTTTAACTGAAAAGGCGCGTGACCGGAAAGAGCAAAATCGCTTTGTGGTGGAGGGCGTTCGTGAAATCAGCCTTGCCCAGCAAAGTGGCTATACCATTGAAACGATCTTTCTTTGTCCGGAGCTTTACAAACCAGAAACCGATTACCCCATCAACCTTACTAGTGGAAATTTGGTTGAAGTTTCCTCGGAGGTTTATAACAAAATGGCATACCGTGCAAATGATGGAGGAGTGCTTGGCTTGGCAGAGCAAATGGCGCATCGTTTGGACGATCTTTTGCTACCCAACGAGCCACTAATTCTAGTCCTTGAATCGCTGGAGAAACCTGGCAATCTTGGTGCTATCCTCCGAACCTGCGACGCAGCAGGGGTAGATGCTGTTCTTATCTGCGACGGCAAAACCGACATTTACAATCCAAACGCCATCCGCTCCGGAGTGGGTTGCCTGTTTACCAACCAAATAGCGGTATGCTCCACCGAAGAGGCCATTTCCTGGTTGAAGCAAAATGGTATATCAATTTTTACAACGAACCTTACCGCTAGCCAAGGCTACCATCAAGTTAATTACAAAAAAGCTTCTGCAATTGTAATGGGCTCTGAGGCTTGGGGTGTTTCGAAAGCATGGATTGATGCGGCTACTACCTGTATAAAAATTCCCATGAGAGGGCGTATCGACTCAATGAATGTGTCCACCTCCGCGGCCATACTCGTTTATGAAGCGAAGCGTCAAAGAGGGTTTAATTAGCTATTGATTAGAGGAAAAATTATGTTGGACAACTTAAACTTCCAATAATTAAGATCAAACCGTAGGAAGCCATTATACATATCGTAGCTACTGAATGTTACTGACTCTTAAATAAAAATGCCGTCCCAATTCGGAACGGCATATCCATTTACAATAGTAAAATTTACATATTCTTATCAATCTTTTTTAGCAACTTGGGTAGCTTACTATCCATTTCTTTAAAAAGATCTTCTGTTGCATTTGTGCAAAGTGGAAGTATTTTATCTAAATCCATAACAGGAATACCTTCCACCATGCCCACAGATTTACTCGACATCCCGGTAATAAATTTATCAAATACCTTTTCCCCCTTCTTGTTTACAAGATATATTCGCGCGGTTGCACGCATCCCTGCAACGCCCAATCCACCTATTGCCATCTTTGGAACAATGGTGTAGTCCAGAGAGATAAACATTACACCATCAACATCAGGGAAATCAGAAAGCATAATCATCTCATCCCTTCTCTTGTCGTTTGTAAGTGTACTCGTTCTGATCATGAACTTATAACCACTTGGAAGTAACGGCTTGAAAAGCCTCATCATAGCAGAGTTTGTATCAGCACTGCATGATTTAAATTCTTTATACTTTTCGTTGGTGATTACCTCTTGCTCGGGTAACAACTTGAAAGGAAAGCTAGGTGCGTATTCTGTCTCAAATTTTCTTTTAAACTGGGCTAGAACAGAGTCAAGCTTAAATGCAGGATTATTTCCAATTGCGTCTATTTTGGAAAGTAAAACACTTGATGCACTCTCAGTTTGAATAGTTTTGTTAACATAAATTGTGGTAATTGCCACCGTTTTAGGGCCATCGGCAGCTAACACCGAAAAGGAACAGAGCATTAATGTACCTAAGAAAAGATTTTTCATTGGTTGTTTAGTTTTGATTTGTTTAAAATAATTTTTGGTGTATCGAAATTACCTTTTTTATTGAAACAAACAACTAAACTCCATATTTATAGAGACCCAAAAAATTCACGATTTCTAGATAAATAGTTGTTAACTGAAACCCTGTTGACAAAACAGCTTCACCCGTGGTTTCCTGAGCAAGAACTAATTAATGACAGGCTGGAGGAATGGATTGCTGTAGCCTATTTCAACGTCCAATTTTGCCAAGTGGCACTAGCATCACTACCCACCAGCACCTGCGGCGTTTGCGACTTGCTGTTTACTAGTGCCGATTGCTGTGATACCTTTTGTGTGATATAATCGCTAAGCTCTTTAAGGTCGGTATTGCCTCTTGTTTCCTGCATTTTCTTTAGTAGAAAATAGGTGAAAAGCCCATGCTCCTGGTCCTTTAGCGGAAATGCCGTTTCGTCGGCGGATGTTGCCGTAAGCACAACCAAATTCCCTGAAATGGCATCAGCACGCGGCCGAATCCTCACTCCTCGTCCAGCGAAAAGCGGAGCGTTTCTACTATCTCCGCTAAAGCAAGCATCCAGAAAAACAGTAACTGATTGTGCGGGATAGGTGGAGAGCTTCCCATAGAGGTACTCCAACTTGACCGCTGTGGATGGATTGGTGGATATGCCATCAACGGGTAGTAGCAAGGCCGTTCGAGTTTCAACGTCGGGCATACCGTGTCCGGCGTAGTATACGAGAACCTTCGCCTCTCCATTAAAAACTTTAATCACGTTTGTAATCCAGTCTATTTCGTTCAGCATCTGACCATAAGTTCCATTCGCTAGGTAGTGAATGTTCTGCGCTGGAATTCCTAACGTTTTTTCTGCATACTCCTTAAAAACACTGGCATCGTTTGATGCATAGGACACCTTAATTTCATTTGCATACTGCTCGTTACCAATTATAAGCACAAAGGTCTTATCGTTCACCTTCGAGGTTACAGGGATATTCAAATCCACATCTGAGTGTGGTGCAGAAGAAACATTTACCATCGCCGGAATAACGGTTGGATTCCCTAACAAAGCGCGGGTATTACCGTTCCAATTTCTCACAAAATCGTAGCTACCCACCTCGTCGAACAAATCGGCATAGAGGAGCTTGTAGTTCTGCGTCAGTAATCTTCCAGCCCTATAGTAGGGATAGAGTGCAACATTAAAATCGAGATCCTTGGTAAAGTGAAATTGCGATCTATCCACTCCGGGAATGACCAGCTGCAGATCGATATCGACGCTTGTTTTACCCCACCACGGTGTATAAGGCCATGTTCCTAGGTAAGGCCAAAAGAAAGCCACATCGAGAATCCAGGTCCGTCGTATATCTTTACGTGGTTTTATGGTAATGTCGGCTGTAAGATTTGGATAGTGATGCTCAATTTCTGCTATTGACCGATTATAGCGCAGGTAATCGGCGAACTCATCCATAAACAGTTTTTTCTCCGCTGGAATATCCTTTCTGGTCGTTTCTACATTAAAGCTAGTTATCTGCAACCCCGCAGCCGGAGCAATTTCGTTTCGAATGGGTTTGTCGACCATAATAACATGACGAGGGGTGGTGCAACCGAAAAAGGTTACTCCAAAAATCATCGCCAGAAAGATCCGGAGAGCAATAGTGGGCTTCATAGAAGATGAACTATGGTTAACTGTAAACAAATATAACTTAGTACGCCTTTAGTTGTATCTCTAATATTATGTTGATAAAAAAAAGCCCGTCGCCGGGCTTCAATGCTATTGGGAAACGGTGGCCGTTTTTCGCGTCGACCAAATCATTATGGCTATTCCCGCCAGAATAAAAGGAATGCTGAGTATTTGGCCCATATTAATGGCCATGGAATTCTCAAAACCAACCTGCGGATTTTTAACAAACTCAATGAGGAACCGTGCTATAAATAGCAGAACCATCATCAGGCCAATGTAGTACCCGTGGTTATTCACCTTTTTACCCTTGCGGTACATCCACCAAAGGACAACAAAAATAGAAAGGTAGGCGAGTGCCTCATAAATCTGGGTCGGGTGTTTTGGAACAGTTTCTCCATTTCTTAAAAAAATGAAACCCCAAGGGAGATTTGTTTGATGGCCGTATATCTCTGAATTCATTAGGTTCCCGATACGGATAAAGGCACCACTCAGCGGAACCACAATGGCAATCCGGTCGAGAGTCCAGAGATATGGGCGCTTATACTTTCTAGAAAACAGGTAAAGTGCAATAAGAATTCCCAAGGCTGCGCCATGGCTAGCGAGCCCACCATGCCATACCTTTATTATCTCCATCGGATGCGAAAAGTAATAACCGGGCTCATAAAAAAGAACGTGTCCCAGCCTAGCTCCAATTACCACACCAATTATCATGTATAGCGTAAGCGAATCGAGCACCGCCATGGAGAGGTTTTCGCGCTTAAATATTTTTACAAACACCACGTAGGCGGCATAAAAGGCGAGGGCAAACAGCAATCCGTAGTAACGAATGGAAAGCGGTCCAAGTGTGAAGATTACGGGGTTTACATCCCAGTTGATAAATGCAAGCATCGACATTATTTTTAAAATTAAACAACACGTTTAAGGGTAAAGCCAAACGTTGTTCCTTCGTTAACCTTGCTTTTGACGTTTATGCTTTGCTCGTGAGCTTCAATAATATGCTTTACAATGGCCAGCCCTAAGCCTGTTCCACCCTGATCGCGGGAACGGCTTTTATCGACCCGGTAAAAACGTTCAAATATACGAGGAATATCTTTGGCAGGTATTCCAACACCGTTGTCGGCAACCTCCACTAGAACTCGGTCCATCATATCGGTAAAAGAAACCGTGGTCTTGCCCCCCTCCTTTCCATAATTAATGGAGTTAACCACTAAGTTAGTTATCACCTGATAAAGCTTCTTTTTATCGGCCTTTACCCATATTGGCTTATCATAATTCTTGAGAAACTGAAGTTTGGCTTTTCGCTCCTTTGCCCTTATTTCTTGTGCTTCAAAAACCTCATCAACCAGCTGCACGATGTTAAACTTCTCCTTGGAGAGCTTGAGAACACCAGCCTCCAACTTCGAAATCTCCTCCAAATCCTCAACAATAGAGATAAGTCGATTAATGCTCTTTTCTGTTCGCTCTAAATACTTATGATTAATTGCCGGATCTTCTAGCGCTCCATCGAGCAATGTAAGCACGTAACCCTGAATGTTAAATATCGGGGTTTTGAGCTCGTGCGATACATTACCCAGAAATTCCTTACGGTATTTTTCAAGCTCCTTGAGGTGGGAAATTTCCGTTGTCTTACGCTTAACCCACGAGTCAACCTCCTTGTTTACCTCCTCCACAATGTCTCGTTCCTCAATGTCGTCCATGATTTTTTCATCTGAAATATTCAGGTCGTGGATGGTTTGATAAATTGGGCGAATTTTTTCAAATATAAACCGATTCAGCAGGTAGTAGCATACAACGTAAGTTACCAAAAACAGGGCGAGGCACGAAAGCACTACGGTAAGGTAAAAGTTTTGCCTGTCGAAATCGAAAGTGAAAACAAGGATGGCCCCAGCCGCAATTGAGGTGAATACCGAAATGAGGACTGCCATTTCCTTTGGTGTGGTACCTTTCATGTTTATATCCTGTTTTGCGGCAAAACCCGCACTTAATATAACCAGCTCTGCTTAAATATTTAAAAGGGTGGGGTAAATAGCTGCGCTACTTACCCATATACTGCTTCATTAGCTTGGTAATATACTTTCCAACAATATCGAACTCGAGGTTTACAACGCTTCCTGACTTAATTTGGTGGAAGTTGGTGTGTTCGTAGGTATATGGAATAATGGCAACCTGAAAGCTTTTGGGTTGGGAATTAACCACGGTTAAGCTAACTCCGTTTACCGAAATAGAACCCTTTTCAACTGTAATATTTCCATCAAGGGTTGGTTCATACTCAAAAGTAAAATACCAGCTACCATTTACCTCCTCAACCAGCTTGCAAGTTGCGGTTTGATCCACATGTCCCTGAACGAGGTGCCCATCGAGAAGGCTATCCACCTTCATGCTGCGCTCCAAATTAACCTTATCGCCCACCTTTAAGGAGCCTAAGTTGGACTTGATAAGCGTCTCCATGATGGCCGTAACGGTGTAGGTATTTCCATCTTTTTTTACCACGGTAAGGCAAACTCCATTATGCGCAATACTTTGGTCGATTTTAAGCTCGTTGGTAAACGAGCATTGCATTGTAATATGCAGGTTATCCTTATCGTGCTCCAACTTAACCACAGGAGCCGCTTCCTCAACAATACCAGAGAACATAGCCGTAATTTTAAATATTCGGGGTAAAGTTAGTATATTTTGATTACCTCAACTTTAAGTTTGGGTGAGCAGTGTGGTTTGAGTCAAACTTTTTAACTTTGTCAAATTAATAACGTTACCGATCTTGAGAAAGCTAATACTACTCGCTCTTGGAGCATTAATAGTTACCCTAACTATGCCTCGGTGTGCCAGCATCGGTACAATTTCTGGCGGTCCCAAAGACACTATTCCGCCGGTTTTGGTGAGCAGCACGCCAACGATGTATGAGAAAAACTTTTCGGATAAGGAGATTCGCCTCAACTTCGATGAGTATATCGCGCTTAAAGACCCTTCAAAGCAATTTTTTATTTCACCCCCCATTGAAAAACCGGCCTACCCGCTTCCAAAAGGAAAATCGGTTATTGTCAAACTCGATGATTCTCTTGCGACGAATACGACCTATACCTTTGGCTTTGGTAACTCTATTGTAGATAACAACGAAGGTAACGTGCTGAAAAATTTTCAGCTGGCTTTTTCCACTGGCGATAACCTCGACACCCTTGTGGTTGAAGGTCGAATTATTGACGCTTTTACCCAAAATATACCGGAAGGTGTAAAGGTTATGCTCTATACCAACGAAAATGATTCAGTGCCCTTTACTCAGAAACCAAATTACTATAGCTACGCCAACAAGGACGGCTTTTTTCGGGTTTCCAATATTCCGGCGGGTTCTTACAAGCTGGTAGCCATACAAGACAAGAACGACAACCTCAAGTATGACCAAGGAAGTGAACTGGTTGGATTTGTATCTACACCCGTTCATTCAATTGTGCGGAGCCGAATTGATACACTTGGTAACGATAGCACTGCACGCAATTTGCTTAGGCTAAACATGTTTAAGGAGCCCTCATTAAATCTCGCGCTCACCAACATTGAACGCATAAAAGCCAACGAAATTAAGGTGGTCTTCTCAAAGCAATCTCCCACCATTCCCACGCTTAAAGTTGAAGGCTTTTCTGGAAATCCATTCGTGGCCGAGCCATCGCCAGAAATTGACAGCGTAATTTTTTGGATAATGGATAAAAATCTAATCCATAGTGACTCTCTGCCAGTGCTTATTACCTACTCTCGAACAAACAAGAACAAGGTGCTGGAGGATACCACAGAATTACACAACCTTGAGTTTGAATCACCAAAGGAGCATGTTCGTCGTAAAAAAGATGAAAGCAAAACACCGGGCTTCAACCCAACCTTCGCAAGTAACACCAAGGATGGTATTATTCCAACCGAAAAACTTTTGCTTCAGCTGCCAAGTCCACCCCTCTCCGTTGATCCTTCCAAAATAAGTTTAATGGCAAAAACAGCAAAGGACTCGCTACCCCAAACCTTTAAACTGGTGCCCACCTTAAATCCTAGAGAGTATAGCTTTATTACAACTTGGAGAGACAGCGTTACCTACTTTTACCAATTCCTTCCTGGTGTGTTCAAAAATGCAGAGGAAGTTGAAAACGACACCTTAATCGGAAAGTTGCACCTTGCACAAAAAGAGCAGTTTGGAACATTCATCCTTAAAATCGACAATGTTCCAAACCCCATTATTCTTCAGCTGCTTAGCGAAAAAGGCGCAATGCTAAAAGAATTCCCCATTACCAAGGATATTACGGATACCCTCACCTACATTCCTGCTGGCAAATACCAGATTAAAATCATTAGCGACGTAAATGGAAATGGTAAATGGGATACCGGCAACTTGATTAATCGTATTCAGCCAGAAACTGTTAGCCTATTTATGCCCTTACCTAATAAACCGTTGCTCTTGATAAAGGCAAACTGGGAAAATGAACTTCAGCTTGATATTAAAAAGATCCTGAGCAACTAAAGAAGAAAAGCCATGTCAGTTATGCTAAGCTACGCCATATTCCCCACCGACAAGGGTTCGAGCGTATCGGAATATGTGAGCAAAGTTATTAAAATGGTGAGTAAATGCGGCTTCCCGTATAAGCTAACACCAATGAGTACCATTGTTGAAACCGAAACCATGGATGAAGCCTTAGAGGTGATAAACCAGTCCTATAAATTACTGGAACCATTCTGCGACAGGCTTTATCTCAGCCTGACAATGGATATTAAAAAAGGAGAGATGAAAAGAATGGAGCAAAAAATCCACTCCATAGAAAGTAAGATTGGTCCCGTTTCAAAATAGATCCATAATAAAAAGTGTTGATGACAAATAAAAAACAAACCCTACTGCTCATTTTGATGCTTGCCTGCAGCATCCCAGCATTCTCTCAGCTAGAGGTAGGGGTCAGGGGTGGCTTTTTGACAACCAACCGTAACTTCTTACCCGTCATCAAATCAACATCGCTCGGGAGCGTTAAGAATTACGGCTTGGTATTTACCGTTTTTGGAGAAAAATATTTAGGAATGCAAACAGAGTTCTCCATGACCGAACGTGGCTACAAAGACTCCCTTGGTTACAAACATCAGCAACAAATGGTAGAGTTACCCTTGTTGGGCCAGCTCCGATTCAGCTATAAATCCATTTCGCTTCTTTTCAACATAGGAGCATACGCCGGCTATCTTCTTAAGAGTACCGATGAGATACCAACCAGTGACAGCACCTTTATCGTTCAAAACCATGAATTTGTAAAAGGTATAGACCGGCGGTTCCAATACGGTTTGGCTGGCGGTCCCGGCATAGCCTTTCGAACCAAGCACTTCTCCTTTCAGGCCGAAGTCCGTTACTATATGGGGTTTGCCCACCTGTATAACCCCGCTATTACTGGAATGCCAATAGAATCGAGGGAGACTGGTCTCGGTGGATTTATTGGAATTCTATACCGAATTCGTTAACGGTGTAATAAAAAACAAGGTGAACTCAGAAATAGCTCGGATGATATCCGGGCTTTTGCTATTTTTATAGCTATAGTTATCTGACAAAAAATGCACAGGCTTCTTCTTTTATGCGCAGCAGGATTTCTGGTAACCCTTGGAACCAGAGGACAACCTGCCTTTGTGCAAGAAGGCAACGCCTCCTACTATGGCAGTGATTTCCATGGAAAACGGACAGCTAATGGCGAGGTGTTTTCCAAGAACAAGCTCACGGCAGCTCATCCTTCGCTTGAATTTGGAACGTTGGTTAGGGTAACCAACCTTGCCAATGGGAAAAGCGTGGTGGTGAGAATTAACGACCGTGGCCCTTTTTCAAAAAACAGAATCATTGACCTATCTGAAGCGGCGGCCAAAAAATTGGATATGGTGGGTGCAGGCACCGCCAAGGTGCGGCTGGAAACTGTGACCCAGCAGCCAACGGATACAGCCACAAAGGCTACCCCGTCGGGGGAGGGCTATGAGTTTTTCGATGTTGAGGTAACTCCGGCAAAACACACAGGCTGGGCGGTTCAGATTGGAAGTTTTGGTGAGGCGGCCAACTTTATAAGGCTAGCCGACCATGTTAAGCAGCGGTATAACCAGCACCTTTTGGTGCAAGTGGCAACTGTACAGGAGCGGCAAGTTTATCGGGTGCTGGTGGGTGAATTACCGACCGAAGAAAAGGCTAGAGAACTGCTCCTTGCTTTAAAAAGAGAGTATCCCGACGCATTTGTTACCAAATTGAACTAGTAAAGAATTCCCTGTGTTCTAAAGCTCCCCATCACAAATACCTCCTTGGGGTGAACAATCAAGACCGGAACTGGCGCCTTGTTGAGCATTTGCTGAGCGTAGCTACCAAGCACAAAGTTGCTAAGGTTAACGGACTGCTCGCTCATTATGCTAATCAGATCGGCATCTACCTGCTTGGCATAGTCAATAATTACATCCGTAATATTATCGCCCTTAATAAACTCCATCGTAACAGGAATTTTGTTAGCCTCCAAAAATTCATGTACCTGATGGGTATATGCCTTTATTTTAGTCTCGATCTCTTCTGAACCTAGACTGGCAACACCAACCACGTGTATTTCGGCACCAAAAATTGTGGCTAGCTCAGCCGTTAACGGAACTTTTTGGCGCGAGTCAGCGGTAATATCAATGGGCATTACAATACGCTTAATATCCTTGTGGCAACAGCCATGACGAATGGTGATAACTGGTCGATCGGTTGCGGTTACTATTCGGAAGGCATTGCTGCCAATAAAGAGAGCCTCAAAACCAGATGCTCCGTGAGTGGAGCATACCACCATAGAATCGTCGAAAGCCTCCACTTGTCCAACCACCTCCTTATATACTTTCCCCTTCTTAATTATGTAGCTCAATCGGCTGTGATGCCCCAACTTAGGTGTATATTCTAAAACCAACTTGTCGAATTTCTTCTTGGCATCCTGACGCTCCTCCACCAAACTGTAGCGTGCATAATCTTTCACCTTTTCCTGAACAAAAACCATTTGAATATGACACGCCATTTCCTTTGAAAGCATCACGGCAAACTTCAATCCGTTCAAGGATTCCTTTGAGAAATCTATCGGAACAATTAAGTGCTTCATGGGTGAAAATATTTTGTGTTAAGAGTAACAGAAACGCCACCTATAAACAAGCACCAAGTTAAGAATTTTTTTAAGTATAAGAATGGTGTATCTCCAAATAAAGTAGTGACGATATATCTTTTGATGTTTACCACTACCCCGTTGCAATTAAACGAATGTTTCATTTATGGCTTTAATTTTTGTTGCCGTATAAAATTAAAAAATGGTAGGGTATTGTGGCTGATATTGGTATTATAGTCAAATAGGATGTTTCACTTAATACCAACGGTCATGAAAACGTTTCTCAAAAAATTTCCATACTCCGACGAGCTGCAATATAGAACACTAATTGTATCATACTTTATTGTTATGGTCATCATCGTAGCCATTTCAAAGTTTCACTAGCAGCCATCCCATTCTATCAAATCTTCTGAATTAACAAGTCAATTTAACACGTCAAGATGGGTAGCCCAGGTTTCCTGAAAAATCAATTACTTTGCAGGATAATTAAGGCATAAGCAATGAGCTACTGCAACAATCTTTTCAACTACCAACGCGCACAGACAGTGCAGGTGGAGATTGGCAACCGTCCCTTAGGGGGATCAAACCCCATCCGTGTTCAATCCATGACCACCACCAACACTCTCGATACCGAGGCAACCGTGGAACAGTGCATACGAATTTTTGATGCCGGCGCCGACTACGTTCGCATCACTGCTCAGGGCATTCAGGAGGCAGAAAATCTTAAAAAAATTAGGCAAACTCTTCAACAGCGCGGATACAACCTACCGCTTGTTGCCGATATTCACTTCAACCCAAAGGCGGCTGAGGTGGCTGCTAAATACGTGGAGAAGGTGCGGATTAATCCCGGCAACTTTGCCGAACGGCGGCCAACTGGAACAACATACACCGAGGAGGAGCTGCATGAGGCCCAAGAAAGAATCACCACTGCGCTTTCCTCTTTTATTGCAATCTGCAAGCAACACCATACAGCCGTGCGCATTGGTGTAAACCACGGCTCACTTTCGGAGCGCATGGTGAACCAATTTGGCGACACCCCCGAAGGAATGATGGAGTCGGCGTTGGAATTTCTGAGAATATTCCGTGCCACCAACTTTCACAACCTAGTAATCTCCATGAAGAGCAGCAATACCCGCGTAATGGTTCAGTCTGTTCGGCTACTTGCCTCTCGTATGAAAGCCGAAGGAATGGCCTATCCGCTGCACCTAGGCGTTACGGAAGCGGGTAATAGCCGCGAAGGGCGAATTAAGTCGGCGGTGGGCATAGGTGCACTGCTAGCCGATGGACTTGGCGACACCATTCGCGTTTCGCTCACCGAGGAGCCGGAATACGAAATTCCCGTTGCCCAAAAGTTGGTGAACTACTTTGCCCAGCGAACCACACCCTCCAACATTGTTCCCACAGACTTTGCACCCATAAACCCCTACACCTATAGCCGGCTTCCATCCAAGGATTTGGGTTGGATTGGCGGGAACATACCACCACTGGTTTTCGTCCAGCTACCCACCGATGACGACTGGGCAACAGCAAAAGCCAATCTTGCCTCAACGCTGGGAGCAACTCCGCTACCCGATATATTTATTCAGCCTGGCAACTCCAATAAGGCTAAAGCCACCGCCTATGCTTCCGATGGCTCCATCAGCAAGGAGCTGATTTACCTCACCGCCATGCAACAACTGGGAAATGCAGCAATGGTAGATATTGACTACACCTTGATGAGCAATGAACTGATTGTCTCGTTAAAGGAAAAAGAATCCGTGGTGATTATTATAAACAGCACGTCACAAAACCCGGTGGCCGAATACCGTTCGGTGATATATCGGCTTAGGGAGGCAGGTCTTACCAATCCTATTATTCTCAAAAAGCATTTTGACGATACCGACGTGGAGGCTTTCCATCTAAAAGCTGCCGCCGATTTTGGCGCCATGCTGCTCGATGGCGTTGGAGATGGTATTTTCATTGTGGCTCCCAACCTTCCTCTGGCGGAGGTGGTTACCACCAGCTTCGACATACTCCAATCGGCACGCGTTCGCACAACCAAAACGGAATACATCTCCTGCCCCGGCTGTGGCCGAACGCTCTACAACCTGCAGGAGGTAGCTAGCCAAATAAAGGCCCGAACCTGTCATCTCACTGGGCTTAAGATTGGCATTATGGGCTGTATTGTAAATGGCCCCGGTGAAATGGCCGATGCCGACTACGGCTACGTGGGTGCCGGTCCGGGGAAAATTAACCTCTACAAGCAGACGGAGTTGGTTAAAAAGAATATCCCCCAGAGCGATGCGCTCGAGGAGCTCATTAGCCTAATTCGGGAGAATGGGGATTGGAAGGAGAGTTAAAAGAGGGGATTAGGGGATTAGGTTATTAGGTTGTTAGGAAACTGCCATAAGTAAGGTGCCACTTGTATGCGTCAGAGAAATAGTCACGCCCTGACTGGTTCTTAGCTGCAGCAGCTTAATTTCCCCGCCATTGATGGCGGGGTATAAGGCCAAACCATAGCATAGGCGAGGGCTTCAGCCCTTTACCGCCGTTACCAAAGGGCTAAAGCCCTGTCATTTATTTCCTGCTTTTCCCAACCCCCGGCCTGAAGGCGCGGGGAAATTTAGTTTGGCTATCAGTCAGGGTGCATTGTAGGAGTTATATAAAAAAAGGATTTGGTATATTCTTTGAAGCAAATAAAAATACACTTGGCCCTACCATAACGTCTCCTCCTTTGCCTATAACCTTTTTAAGTACTTGTTGACCAAGGCATGTAAATCAGCTGGCCTAACTGGTTTACTGATGTAGTCGCTGCAACCACAAGCCAATATCTCATCTCGATCATTCTCCAAAGCATAGGCCGTTTGAGCAATAATGGGCAGGTCGGGAAGAAATTGCCTAATTTGCTTTGTAGCCTCGCAGCCGTCCATCACCGGCATCTTAATGTCCATAAGTACCAGGTCTATCGACGGGTTTGCTCGGCAGATTTCAACGGCCTCGAGCCCGTTTTTTGCAGAAACTACCTGCAGATTGAAGCTGGTGAGCATTACGTTAAGCAGCATTAGGTTGACGGAATCATCCTCGACCGCCAAAACAGTTTTTATGCTGGCCCCTTCGTGCATGAGATGGATGGATGGCTCCGCTTTTACTGGCTGGGCACCATCAGCTCGCCTGTATGGTATGGTAAAGTAAAAGGTGGAACCCTTTCCCTCCTCGGATTCCAGCCAAATTTGCCCACCCATTAGCTCCACGTACGCCTTGGATATGGACAACCCAAGCCCTGCACCCCCAGCCGAGCGGGTGGAGGTGGTATCGGCCTGCTGGAAGCGGTTAAATATGCTCTGATACAAATTTTTCGGTATGCCTATCCCTGTATCCCTTACAGAGAATTCTACCATTCCATCTCGAATGCCATAGCCAACCTCAATGCTCCCCTGTGGCGTAAACTTCAGCGCGTTATCTAGCAGCTTGGTCGCCACCTGAACCAGTTTCGCCTCATCGGTGAAGATGGTGGCCCCAGTATCGGTAGGTTTAAAATGCAACTCAACATTTTGGACATTTGCTCTAAATGAAAATTCCTCCTGTAACCTCGCAAGCATCTCATTCAGTTGAACGACCGATTGCTTCACTACCTCCTGTCCAGCCTGCAAGTTGGAGATACACATGATATCAGAAACGATGGTGTGTAACCGGGTTCCACTTTGGTCAATAATGTTGACAAAGTGATCTCTTTTTTCCGGAGTGAGGTTGGGGTTGGAGAGAAACTTGGTGAATCCCAATATTGCGTTTAGGGGAGTTCTCACCTCGTGGGATATGTTTTGCAGGAAGGCAGTTTTTAATCGATCGCTCTCCTCTGCCTTCTCCTTGGCCCGAATGAGCTCCAGCTCAGCCAACTTTTTCTCAGTTTGATCCTGCAAGGCACCGATTACCCGTATGGGGTTACCGGAAGAATCGCGCTGCAGGAAAGCCCGGTCCAGTACCCATGCGTAGGTACCATCCTTTCGCTGGTAGCGGTACTCATCCTGCCAAAATTCATCGTTGGAGGCAAAAAACTTGTAAATATTATCAGCAACGCGCTCACGATCATCCGGATGAATTCGATTAACCGCCTCTTGATCGGTATTTTCCGACTCCGAATTGCTCCAGCCAAAAACGGTTCCAAAGTTGTCGCTGCGCCACATTTTGTTCGTTGAAAGTTCACGCTCCCATATTACATCCCTGGTGGCCTTGGCTGCCAACCGAAAGCGCTCCTCACTCTGCATTAATAGCTCTGCCTCTCTTTTCTGAGCAGTAACATCCGCGGCCACCCCAACTATTGCTAGAGGTTGATTATTACCATCGTAGATCACCGAGGTGGAAAGGTGAACTGCTAGTTCGCTGCCGTCCCGCCTAACACCGATCAACTCCCCGTTCCAACCTCCGGCCAAGGTGGTAGGTATAATTCTCCCTAACAACTCTTGGCTGTTCTTGGGGGAAATGGCCATAAGTATTGGGTTGCCCAGCACCTCCTTTTCGCTATAACCATTGACATTCAGAAATGCCTCGTTCACAAAAATGAGTTTGTTATCCATACTGGTAATGCTCACCATCTGGTTAACGCTCTTCAGCGCATTGGCAAACAGGCGTATCTTCTCAAGGGCACTCCGGTGCTCATCGGTTTCTTGCTTTAATTTTCTATTATTATTTTGAAGCTTAACTAGAAAAAGGACCAGCAATAACGAAATAAGAGTAAGGAGTAAGGAGTTAATGAATTCATGGCCGATAAAGCTACCCCATTGGTTCGACAGCATATCTACTCCTAAAACAGCGGTGGCCTTACCAGTTTTCTTGCTTTTAATGGGAATCAAAACCGTTCGCCAGCTGCCATACTTATTACTATGCCAACCGGTTATTAACGTCTTTCCCAACACAAAAAATTGCTTGCGTTCCAACACGGTGTCGAACTCATCCGAGTATGGCACAGCTCCCACCTGCCTCGAATCGGCAATTCGTTGTAGCTGCCCGTCCTGCTCCTTGTAAAGGTATGCTTGCAGGTCTCCTTTGCCCATACTTACAAGGTTTTCAAGGATATTATTAATGATTATTGTATTAGCATTAGTTTGGACGCTATCCGCTACAAGCCGGTTTATAACATCCTTCGGCAAGGATGCCTCCATTGATCTTCCCTCATTAATTAACTTATCATTGTTTAGCTGCTCAACACGATTAATCGTTGAGCAAAGATGCCATATACCAATTGCCAATACCAGTCCTAACGGTATTGCATATCGTAGTATATTTTTAAATCGGCTGAGGATTGACATAGTCTAGTGTAGGATACATTGCAAGAACGAGAACAAAAGTAAAGAGTTTGTTTTTTTGTGACAAGGGGAGGAATTCCGTTGATAAGAAAGGAGGCGGGCATCCTTTGTTTCCATCGCCAACGGTCTTAAGCTTACTTCTTTTCAAACCCCGGCCTGAAGGCGCGGGGAAATTTGGCTATTAGTCGGGGGGCGACTTGTAGTAATCCGATATATAGGCACGCCCTGACTGGGCGAAGAGTGAGAGGGCTTCAGCTCCTTTAATAAGGTACTAAATGCAAAAACTCCGAACACTTTACAGTGTCCGGAGTTTTAGTTCTCTTGTGGGCCCAGTTGGTATCGAATCCCGTGGTTCTTCCGAGCTTTGCGAGGTTAGAATCCGCGTGGATTCCCGCGAAGCGGAACCCGCGGTTCTCTAACAAGAAATGTTGCATTGAACCGCGTGGATGCCACAAAGCGGCACCAACTCCCCTCTGATTACTCGTTAATTTTACTTTGAGTGATTAATCGTTCAATATAGTCTCTACTCTTATGTCCCTTTATCGCCATCTCCCTTTTATATGCCTCCGACCTTGATTTATATTGCTCCCAATAAACCAATTGCCACGGGATACCTCGCGAAGTATAGCGCTCCTTTCCTGCATTATGGCGCTTTACACGCTCCTTAATATCCTGTGTACTTCCAATATAGTATCCACCATCCTTTAGAGATTGAAGTATATAAGTGAAGTATGCCATTTTTATGCACAAGTTACAAAATAGAGAGGTTCGGGCAAAGTGAATCCAGCCAACGATTTTTCATATAAAACGCAAAAACTCCGAACACTTTACAGTGTCCGGAGTTCTGATTCTCTGTGGGCCCAGTTGGTATCGAACCAACGACCCTCTGATTATGAGTCAGATGCTCTAACCGACTGAGCTATGGGCCCAAGGACTTTCCCGTTCGGAAAAGTTTTCCTTATTTTGCGCTGCAATATTACGCATTTACAACGGATTTGTCAAGACCCATTTTCAATTTTTTATAATGCACACCACCATTACCGAATTGCGCAACACATCCATTCGCAACATTATCTTCGACCTAGGCGGGGTTATCCTACCAGTTGATTACCACCTAACCATTCAAAAATTTGAGGAGTTTGGCTTTACAAACTTCCAGGAAACCTTTACCCAGGCTACTCAAATAGACCTGTTCGATAAGTTGGATAAGGGTCTTGTTGAACCGGAGGTTTTTAGAACCACCATCCGCACTATTGCTGGCAAAAACCTCTCCGACTCCCAAATTGATGAGGCTTGGAATGCAATGTTGTTGGATTTTATCCCATCTCGTCTGAACGTTTTAGCGCGAGTAAAGGAGCACTACAACACTTACCTGCTTAGCAATACCAATGCCATACACTACCCAGTTTACCTCAAACAGCTGAAGGCACAAACGGGTATCGCATCGCTTGCCACCTTCTTCAATAAGGAGTACTACTCACACCTAATCCATCTCCGCAAGCCGGACAGGGAGACCTTTGAGCTTATCCTTCATGAAAATTGGCTCAAACCGGAAGAGACGCTATTTATCGACGATACGCTTCAGCACGTGGAGGGTGCCCGAAAAGCAGGGCTTAAGGCCTATCATCTAAAGGTAAACGAAGGCGAGTCCATTGAGCAGCTATTTGCCCATCTGCTCTAGCATACCTCCCTATATTTTATGACCAAACCTGCCGTTGACCAATAAGTTGGCAGTTTGAAGGCCAAAAATTTGATATTTCTTCACCGAAGCATATCTTTGTGGGATTTTAAAAAATTAGCCTACCCAATGTCGATTGAAACTGTCTCTAAACCACAATGGTTGGATAGTTGAAAATATTGGAACAGGCAGTGTTGCAGAAAAAAGTAGTAAGAGAAAAAATATAGCAGTCAATGAGTTCTAAATTTCCAGAATACAAAGGGTTAGACCTGTCGCAGGTAAATAAAGATGTTTTAAAAACCTGGGGCGAACACGATACCTTTCACAAGAGTCTCAAGATAAGAGAAGGACACCCCGCATTCGTATTTTACGAGGGGCCACCTTCCGCAAATGGTATGCCGGGGATTCACCACGTAATGGCCCGTACCATTAAGGATGTATTCTGCCGTTACAAAACTCAGCAAGGATTTCAGGTTCATCGCAAGGCCGGTTGGGATACCCATGGGCTACCCGTGGAGCTAGGTGTTGAAAAGATGCTTGGCATTACCAAGGAGGATATTGGAAAATCCATTTCGGTAGAGGAGTATAACCAAACCTGCCGCCGAGAGGTTATGAAGTATACTGACCTCTGGGAGGACCTTACCCACAAAATGGGTTACTGGGTCGACATGGAAAACCCATATATCACCTACGACAACCGTTACATAGAAACACTTTGGAACCTCCTCAGCCGACTCTACGAAAAGGGTCTTCTATACAAGGGTTACTCCATTCAACCATACTCACCGGCAGCAGGTACCGGACTTAGTACCCACGAGCTCAACCAGCCCGGATGCTACCGCGACGTGAAGGACACTACCCTTATTGCCCAATTCAAGGTAACTCGGGATGCAAAGAATGAATTCCTGTTTCAAAATGCCGATGCTGACGTTTTCTTTATCGCATGGACAACTACACCGTGGACGCTTCCTTCCAACACGGCTCTTGCCGTTGGAAAGGGAATTACCTACCTGCGCGTAAGAACATTCAACCCATACACCTCTTTGCCGGTCGTTCTAATTCTTGCCAAGGAGTTGATGGGCAACTTCTTCCCCGAGAAGAACAAGGAGCTCAGCTTCGACGACTATAAGCCGGGCGATAAGAATATCCCGTTCAAGGTGCTTTCGGAGCATAAGGGCTCCGATTTAGAGGGATGCCGCTATGAGCAGCTAATGCCCTACCAGCAACCCACCGATGGCGATGCCTTCCGCGTTCTGGTTGGCGACTTTGTTTCCACCGAAGACGGAACAGGTATTGTGCACATTGCCCCCAGCTTTGGTGCCGACGACTTCCGTGTTGCCAAGCAAAATGGTATTGGCTCACTAACCTTGGTTGACAAAACCGGACGCTTCATTGATGGTGTGGGTGAATTCAGCCACCGATTTGTAAAGAACGAATACGACGATAGCATTCCCAAGGATGCCGCAACGGTGGATGTAGACATTGCCGTGAAGCTGAAAATGGAGAACAAGGCGTTCAAAATTGAGAAGTACGAGCACAGCTACCCCCATTGCTGGCGCACCGACAAGCCCGTGCTCTACTATCCGCTCGATAGCTGGTTCATTAAAACAACAGCTCTTCGCGACCGGATGATTGAACTCAACAACACCATCAACTGGAAGCCACAAAGCACCGGAACCGGTCGCTTTGGAAAGTGGCTCGAAAATTTGGTTGACTGGAACCTTTCGCGCTCTCGCTACTGGGGCACGCCGTTACCCATTTGGGCCACCGCCGACCAAAGTGAGCGCAAATGTATTGGCTCCGTGGCTCAGCTCAAGTTGGAGATGGAAAAATCGGTTAAGGCTGGCTTTATGCAAAGCAACCCGCTGTCCGGTTTTGTTGAAAGCGATTTTAGCAAGGATAATTATGATAAGTTCGACCTCCATCGTCCTTTCGTCGACGACGTAGTTCTCGTTTCCGATAAAGGTGAAAAGATGCTCCGCGAAACCGACCTCATCGACGTGTGGTTCGACTCCGGTGCCATGCCCTACGCTCAAGTTCACTTCCCATTCGAAATGGATGAGAAAGAGTTGATGCAGGTTTTCCCCGCCGACTACATTGCCGAGGGAGTTGATCAAACTCGAGGATGGTTCTTCACCCTTCACGCGCTCTCCACCATGCTCTTCGACTCTGTTGCTTTCAAAAACATCATCTCCAACGGGTTGGTGCTCGACAAAAATGGCAACAAGATGAGCAAGCGCCTTGGTAATGGGGTTGATCCTTTTCAGGCCATAGAACAGTATGGTTCCGACACGCTACGCTGGTATATGATTACCAACTCTCAGCCTTGGGATAACCTAAAGTTTGACCCAGCCGGAGTTGATGAGGTTAAGCGTAAATTCTTTGGAACGCTTTATAACACCTACTCCTTCTTTGCGCTGTATGCCAACATCGATGGATTCCAGAACAAGGAGGCTGAAGTCCCCGTAAGTAAAAGGCCGGAAATCGATCGCTGGGTGCTCTCTTTGCTTCAATCGCTAATAAAAGAGGTAACCGACGCTTTCGAAAACTACGAGCCAACGAGGGCGGGTCGGGCAATTCAGGATTTTGTTACCGAAAATCTCAGCAACTGGTATGTACGCCTCAACCGTAAACGCTTTTGGGGTGGCGAATACAACCAAGACAAGATTGCTGCATACCAAACCCTCTACACCTGCCTCGAAACGGTTTCTATGTTGGCGGCCCCCATTATCCCTTTCTATATGGATAAGATTTTTACAGACCTCAACAAGGTTTCGGGCAAGCATACGGAAGAGAGCGTTCACCTAGCCAACTTCCCCAAGGGCAACGAGCAACTCCTCGACAAAAAGTTGGAGTTGCGGATGGACATTGCTCAACGGGTATCGTCCATGGTGCTGGGTCTCCGCCGAAGGGTCAACATCAAAGTACGTCAACCACTCACCAAAATCATGATTCCAGTTCTTGACCAACAGATGCAGGAGAGCATTGAAGCAGTAAAGGACCTAATCCTTACTGAGGTTAATGTAAAGGAGCTGGAATACATCACCGATACAACGGGAGTGCTGGTAAAAAAGATTAAACCAAACTTTAAAACCCTTGGGCCAAAGTTTGGCAAGCAAATGAAGGAAATTGCCAACACCCTGGCGACCTTTACCCAGGACGATATTTTTAAGATTGAGGCTAACGGCGTGTATGTTATCCCATCAAGTGCTGGCGAGTTAACGCTTACCCTTGAGGATGTAGAAATTCTTTCGGAGGACATTCCCGGTTGGCTAGTGGCTAGCGAAGGTCGCCTTACGGTTGCGCTTGATATAACCGTAACCGAGGAGCTTCGGCAGGAGGGCATTGCTCGCGAGTTAATTAACCGTATTCAAAATATCCGCAAAGATATTGGCTTGGACGTAACCGATAAGATTATAATTCGTATTGGTAAGAATTCTACCATCGATGATGCTATACTAAAGCATCGCAGCTACATATCAACTCAAACTTTGGCTGTTGATATCTTGTTGGAGGATTCCGTAAACGGCGAAGGCTCGCAAGAGATTGAACTTGATACCGAAATGGTAACCAGAATAAGGGTTGACAAAGCAAGTTAAGCTTTGACGGTTTTAAAATTTTTATATCTTTAAGAAAATTTTTTAGGCTATGGCTGAAAAAGAGAAGACAAGGTACTCGGATGAGGAGCTTGCAGAATTCAAAGAACTTATTCTGCAAAAACTTGAAAAGGCCCGCAGGGATTACGAGACGCTTAAAGCTTCCATTACAAATAGTGAGAGCAACGATACTCAAGATACCTCACCAACCTTCAAGATTCTTGAAGAAGGGGCTTCAACGCTTTCAAAGGAAGAATCGGGAAAGTTAGCTCAGCGGCAGCTGAAGTTTATTTCGCACCTAGAGGCGGCACTCATTCGCATTCAGAACAAAACTTACGGCATATGCCGTGAAACTGGAAAGTTAATTTCCAAGGATCGTTTGAAGGCGGTTCCACATGCCACCTTAAGCATCGAAGCAAAGAATAGCCAACAGTAGCAATCGTCTCTGTTGTGAAAAAAGCCGTCAGAAAATTTCTGTCGGCTTTTCTGTGCTTCATTGGGAATTTGCCAACTTATTGACCTTACAAGCCATCGTTGGGTTCTATATTTTACTAGTTTTGCATCTGCCATGGCGAATGCTCAAACCATTCACTAGGCCAATTATACATTCGATTCGGAGGCTATGAGTATTAAATTTTTCAAAGTAAAGCAACCCAGCGTAATGCAACTTGCAGCCCTAGTGGTTGTGGCAGTGCTGCTCCTCGACCAGTCTGTTAAATTCTGGGTGAAAACCAACATGATGGTTGGCGAATCAATCCGCGTTTTTGGCAACTGGTTTTACATCTATTTTGTGGAAAACAGAGGAATGGCCTTTGGTATGGAATTCGGCGGAGATTGGGGAAAGCTTGCCTTGAGCCTATTTCGTATTGCAGCAGTAATCGGTATTGCTTGGTATCTCAATGCGCTTTCAAAAAGCAACGCTTCAAAAGGATTAATTATCGGGCTGGCACTTGTTATGGCCGGAGCTCTAGGAAATATTATTGACTCTGTTTTATACGGGTTGATATTTAACGATCCACTTGGTGGAGTAGCCCAACTCCTTCCCTCTGGCGGCGGATATGCCGCATTCCTGCACGGTAAAGTGGTGGATATGCTTTATTTTCCATTAATGGAGGGCTACTACCCTTCGTGGATCCCCTATTTTGGTGGACAGGATTTTATCTTCTTTAGACCAATTTTCAACGTTGCCGATGCCTCCATCAGCGTTGGCGTTATCTACCTCATGCTTTTCCACCGGAAAGAGCTCTTTAAGGACGAGTCAAAAAAAGAAATTATTACCACCGATATATAGATAAGACAAACCGGAGCATCCCTCCGGTTTTTTTACTTTTCAATTCTCATCCATCTTCTTGCTACAGGAGAAACAAGGTATTGACTGGTATCTGGCAGTTGGTGGATTTTTCTAACCACATCCATTCCTGAAACAACACGACCAAAGGCAGCAAAGCCTTGTCCATCTGGGTTTCGGCGCCCACCATAATCCAGCTCCGGCTGGTTACCTAGGCAAATAAAAAACTCTGTAGAGGCCGTTCCCGGCTCAAGACGAGCCATGGAGATGGTTCCGTCGACATGGAAAAGGCCAGTTTGAGAAGTGGGCTCGTGCGCAATTTCCGAATACTTTACAATCAGCGAATCGTAGAAGAGGCCACCTTGGATAACCTCTATTTTGTGCTGGGCGGCTGGCTGGTTATTCAATCGAACAGTGCGATAGAAGTAGCTGTTTTTATAGGCACCCCGCTCCACCAACAGCAGGAAATTTTTACCAGTGATTTTTGCCCTTAACGTATCAACGGCAACCACAATGTTACCTAGCGATGTTGCAATAATCACCTTGGGTTGCGAAGGAACCCTGCATCCGCCTAGGATGAGAAAAAGCGCCACTGGCCAAAAACCAATAAGCGCTTTTCTATGTTTTATGGTTAATCCCAAAAATGTAAGATTAGTCCTCAGCCTTCCTTAGGTAATCGTCGAACATTCGACCCAACCGCCTCAACTCTTTCTGTGGACCAGCTATTATCAGCGGGTTGTCGGAATGATCGATGGTAACGGTATCTTCGTAAAGCAACAGTAACTTTTTCATTCCACTTTTATAGCGGTAGCTAAGTAGGTTGCCTTCATCCGATACCTTCACAAATCCCATGGCTTCCATGATCTTCTCCAAATGAATACGCTCCTCCTCAAACGATTTGTTTATGTAAACCTTCTTTTTTGCAAAACCAATAAGTGGAAAAATGAGTGAAATACCACCACCAAAAATCAGGTACATCCATACAATTGACATCTGGAAGTCCTTAAAGGGCTCTGGTTTCATCAGTTCAAAAACGATGGTTAGCAATCCGAGAAAAATGTAGAAATACAGCAAATACTTGGCAAATCTTCTTATGTACTGTTTCATCACAAACTATTTTAATGGTTGAATTAAAGAATATAACCGATAAAGAACCCTTGGGCAATCATAACAACAACAAAAATAGCGAATAGGACGATGCCAAACCAATAACCTCACAATATTTTTAGCCATAGCATATTCAGATACATTCGTTTTGGGCAACACAACTGCATCCCAAAGAACTGAAAACTTGTATATAAGTTATCATTTTTATGCGCAAGCTAATGCAGATTTTCTATGAATTACTATCTTTCACCCAAATGGAGATCAATATCAATTTTGGTGTTCACCATATGAGTTTTTACTATTTCCCAACTTTAACTGACAACTTATGAAAAAAATTTTTCTTGCCCTTGCTGCCGTTCTTATGACCTGGACCGTTAGCGCACAAAACGAAAATACCATTGTAGGTTACTGGCTTACCCAGGACAAGGATTCAAAGGTTGAAATTTACAAAGCAAAAGACGGCTTGTTCTACGGCACCATTCGGTGGCTCAAAGAACCAAATCGAAACGGAGCACCAAAAAAAGACGATAAAAATCCTCAGGAAAAACTCCAAAGCAGGGCCATTCTTGGATTGAGCATCCTAAATGGTTTTCATTACAATGAAGAGGACAAGGAGTGGGTTGACGGAACCATCTACGACCCAAAGTCGGGAAAAACCTACAAGTGTCTGATGTGGTTCGATGGAAATTTTACCACCCTTCACGTTAAAGGCTACATTGGCTTCTCCATTATTGGCAGGGAAGTTGTCTGGACTAAAACAAACCCATAAAACACAATGGTATCAAGGTGGCTACAAAGTATTACAGGCCTTCTTTACCCCAACCTTTGTGCGGTTTGCGGCACACCGCTGGTTGGCGGTGAAGAGGTGATGTGCACCGGCTGCAGCTACCGCATGCCTAAAACCAGAAGCTGGCACGATCCAGAAAACGTTGTAGCTAAAATATTTTGGGGCAGGGTGCGCCTTCAGCACGCGTGCGCCTATTTATATTTCCGGAAAGGAAGCCGATATCAAAAATTGCTGCATAAGCTAAAGTATGCCGGACGAAAGGAAATAGGTAGGTATCTAGGGCAGCAGTTTGCACATGAACTCACGGCAGTGGTCCCATTCAAAGATATCAGCGCCATTGTTCCAGTTCCGCTACACCCCAAGAAGCAAAAAAAACGCGGCTATAACCAGAGTGAATGGATTTCGCTTGGCCTTTCCGATGTGCTTAATATACCCGTGGTAAACGATATCCTTAAGCGTGCAGTGTACACCGAAACTCAAACCCGAAAGGGGCGCATGGAGCGATGGGAAAATGTATCGAATGTTTTTGATGTCGATAGTCAAAATAGTCTTCCCGAAGGAGCCCACATACTACTTGTTGATGATGTAGTAACCACCGGAGCAACGCTAGAGGCGTGCGCTCAAGCACTTGTCGAAAAGGGCAACTACCGAGTTAGCATTGCCACCATTGCATTTGCAAGCC
>Ga0307375_10000351_pt1 | contig 60012 bp, 56 predicted proteins | sample TR1MG_FD_202531 | JGI IMG/M metagenome (GOLD analysis project Ga0307375, IMG submission 202531) | Soil microbial communities from Risofladan, Vaasa, Finland - TR-1 | ecosystem: Environmental > Terrestrial > Soil > Coastal area > Acid sulfate soil | place: Finland: Risofladan, Vaasa | collected... | reverse complement strand
CGGGCTCGCTCTTCGTGGCGCTGCCGGGCGAGAAGACCGACGGGCACGCCTACATCGGCGCGGCCCTCGCCGCGGGCTCGAGCTGCGTGCTGGCCCGCTCCGACCATCGCAGTCAGGCCGAGGCCGCCTGGGCGGCCGCCGGGCGCCGCGGGACGCTGCTCTTCGTGGCCGACACCCTCGCCGCGCTGCAGAGCCTGGCGCGCGAGCACCGGCGCCGCTTTCCTTCGCTCTTCCGCATCGGCATAACGGGCTCGAGCGGCAAGACGACGACCAAGGAATGCGCGGCGGCGGCGATAGGCCGCGCCCGCTCGATCGTGTTCAATCCGGGCAATCTCAATTCGGACATAGGTCTTTCGCTGTCGGTGTTTTCGATGAAGGCCGAGCACGAAGTGGCGGTCTTCGAGATGGGCATGAATCGGCGAGGCGAGATGGGCGAGCTGGCGGAGGTCTATGAGCCCGACTTGGCGCTCATCACCAACATCGGGACTGCCCACATCGGAATTCTCGGCTCGCGCGAGGAGATCGCCAAGGAAAAAAAGCAGGTTTTTTCGCGCTTCGACGGCCGGCAGGAGGGCTTGGTCTGGGAGGACGACGCCTTCAAGGCCTTTCTCAAAGAGGGAGTCAGGGGGAGAGTCTCGGAATTCGGCTCGCGGACGACCAGCGGTTTCCGCGGCGCCGTGGATATGGGGCTGGACGGCTTCGATGTCGACTGGGAGGGCCTCACATTCCGGTTTCCGCTGGCGGGGCGGCACAATCTGCTCGACGCCATAGCGGCCATGGCCCTCGCCCAGCGCGTGGGGACGCCTGTCGAGGACGTGGCCGCGGGGCTCGAGTCGGTCCGCCCGCTCTTCGGCCGTTCGGAGATTCTCCGCGGCGAGTTCACGATCGTCCGGGACTGCTACAACGCCAACCCCGACTCGGTCGAGGCGGCCATGGGGCTCTGCGACTCCCTGGCCTGGCGAGGCCGGCGGCTCTACGTGCTGGGCTCGATGCTCGAGCTCGGCGCCTCTTCGGCGGCCGAGCACGCGCGCGTCGGAAAGGCGGCGGGCCGCTCGGCCGCGGACGCGCTCTTCTTTTTCGGGGCGGAGATGAAGGAGGCCTTCGACGCGGCGAGGGCCTCCGGATTCCGCGGCCTGATCGTGCACGAGACGGATTTCGACCGGCTTCGCGATACCGCCCGCGCCTGGCTCCGCTCCGGAGACCTGGTCCTGCTCAAGGCTTCGCGCGGCATGGAGCTGGAGCGCCTGGCCGAGGCCTTGTCCGCGGGCTCCGCGGCACGGCACTGAAAGCGCGTCCGCCATGTCGCGAATGTCGATCCGGTTTGGAGGAACGGAATGTTCTTGAAGCTTTTCTATCCCCTGGTCAAGTACTTCTCCGCGCTCAACATTTTCAAGTACCTGACCTTCCGTTCCGCCTATGCGGCGATAACGGCCCTGCTCATCGCCTTCCTCCTCGGGCCCTGGCTCATCGAGCGCCTGCGCGTGCTCAAGTTCGGGCAATCGGTCAGGGCCGACGGCCCGGAAAGCCACCTGAGCAAGACCGGAACCCCGACCATGGGCGGCATTCTCATCATTTCGGCGGTGGCCATTTCGGTCCTGCTCTGGCAGGACCTCGACAACATCTTTCCCTGGATAGCCCTCGGGGCCCTGCTCGGATTCGGCGCGATCGGGCTGGCCGACGACTGGCTCAAGATCAAGTACCGCAATTCCGACGGCCTCTCGGCCTGGCTCAAGTTCCTGGCCCAGGTGGTCGTGGCGACCGCCGTGGTCCTCGTGCTCTACTACAACGGCGGCCCCGACATGAGCAAGCTCTACGTGCCCTTCTTCAAGCATCCGGTGATCGACCTCGGCTTCTTCTGGGTGCCGATCGCGGTCATCTACGTCGTCTACTGGTCGAACGCCGTGAACCTGACCGACGGCCTCGACGGACTCGCCACCGGGCTCATGATCATGGCCCTCATCGCCTTCGCCGTCCTCACCTACATCACGGGACGGCCCGACTGGTCCGCCTATCTCTCCATCCCCTACGTCAAGGGCGCGGGCGAGATGACCGTCTTCAATCTCGCGCTCATCGGGGCCTGCGTCGGCTTTCTCTGGTTCAATTCCCATCCGGCCGAGGTCTTCATGGGAGATGTCGGGAGCCTCGCCCTGGGCGGCGTCCTCGGCGTCCTCTCCCTCATCGTCAAGAAGGAGCTCCTCCTCCTCGTCATCGGCGGCGTGTTCATGATGGAGGTCCTCTCCGTCGTGCTCCAGGTCGGATACTTCAAGCTCACGAAGGGCAAGCGCCTGTTCAAGATGTCCCCGATCCACCATCATTTCGAGCTCAAGGGCTGGAAGGAGACCAAGGTCGTGGCGCGATTCTGGATCCTGGGTGGCCTGTTCGCCATCCTCGCCCTCTCGACATTGAAGATTCAATAGGGGAAGCATGAGTTCAGGATTCGACGTGGAGCGGATGCGGGCCGCCAAGGGTGGCGATCCGGGCCTTCTCGCGGCCTTCCTCCTGCTCGTCGGGCTGGGGCTGGCCACGCTTTGGTCGGCCTCCTCGGGCTACGCCATCTCGCTCGGCAAGAGCGGCGGCTACTTCGCGATCCGCCAGGCCTTCTACCTCATCCCGTCGATCCTCGTATTCGTGCTCTGCGCCTACGTCCCGATCGACGCGATCCGGGCCAAGATCGGCCTCGTCACCCTCATCGGCCTCGGCGCCCTGCTTCTGCCCTTCGTGCCCGGGCTCGGCGAGAACCGCAACGGCGCCTCGCGGTGGATAGACCTGCGCATCGCGACCTTCCAGCCCTCGGAGTTCTGGAAACCCATCGCGGTGCTCTACCTGGCCCACGTCCTGGAACGCCGCTCCTCCCGTTCGGGAGAGGCGGGCTTCGGCTTCGACGGCAGCTCGGCCCTCGTCGCGCCTCTTCTCCTCATCGGCCTGGCCTGCCTCCTCATCTACCTGCAGAACGATTTTTCCACGGCGGTCGTGGCGGCCCTGGCCTCGCTTTGCGTCTTCTGGGCGGCCGGCGCGCCCTACAGCTTCTTCCTGGGCATAGGCGCGGTGACCGCCCCGCTCGCGGCCCTGTCGGTGCTGACCTCGGACTTCCGGCTCAGGCGCATCCTCGCCTTCCTTTTCCCGGCCTACGAGCCGCACGGCCAGGGCTATCAGGTCCTCGGCTCGATCCGGGCGATACGCTCGGGCGGCTTCTTCGGGAAGGGCATCGGCCTGGGCACGGTCAAGCTCTCCTCGGTCCCGGAGGTGCAGTCCGATTTCGTCTTCGCCGCCTGGGCGGAGGAGATGGGTTTCGTCGGCGTGCTGGCCTTCTTCGGCCTCTGGGCCTTCCTGGCCTGGAGGGCCTTCAGGATCGCCTTCGCCGAGCCCGACGCCTTCCGATCCTATCTGGCCTTCGGCCTGGCCTCTCTGCTCCTCGTCGAGATGCTCATCAACGTCGCGGTGGCCGTGGGCGCGGTGCCCGCGACGGGCATGGCCCTGCCTTTCTTCTCCGCGGGCGGGTCGGCCCTCATCTCGAGCGCGGGGGTCTGCGGTCTTCTGTACAATCTGAGCAGGGGAAGCTCCGAGCGGGAGCGCGCGGGGGACGATGAGTTCGGCGCCATGCGCTTCGATGCGCGGGAGGTGGGCGATGTCTGAGTCCGCGCTGCACGATAGGCTGCGTACCGAGCGCCAGGACGGCTCATCTCCGCGCAGGCCGCGGGACGACGGCGGCTTTCCCTACGAAGGAAGCCACGGTTCCGGCCGCCCCGGAGCCGGTTTCCGCGATTGGCGAAACGAGTCCGGCTACGGCGAGTCAGGACGCGGCGAGTCGGGACGCGGCGAAAGTCGGGGTTTCGCGCAGGCGCCGCGCGGCAGGAACGCCCATAGGCCCGTGGCGCGGGACCCCGCCGTCCGAGGCATCGTCCTCCTGCTGCTCGTCGCCGCAGTCGTCGCCCTCGTCGCCGCCGCGGCCCTCCTCCTGCCTTCGGCGCTCCGGATCACGCACTACGAAGTCGCGGGGACCGCGACCATGAGCCGGAGCGAGGTGCTCTCGGCCGCCCTCATCCACGACAAGGAGTACTTCTTCACGACGGATCCCCGGCGGGTGCGCGCGAACCTCCTCGCGGACCCGCGCATCGCGGACGCCCAGGTCCGGCGGATCTTCCCCGACGGCCTGCGCATCGTCGTCCGCGAGCGGCAGGCCGTGGCCACCGCCTTGGCCGAGCTGGACGGGGAGGAGCGCCTCGTCCTCATCGACGGCACGGGCATGGCCTTCGCGGCCGCCGACCCCTCCGCGGTCCCTGCCAGCGTGGACAACCTGCCCCTCGTCTCCGGCCTGCGCTTCGAGGGCTTTAGGCCGGGCACGCGGCTTCCGGACGAACTCACGCCTTTCTTCTCCTCGCTCGGCGAGATCGAGCGAGGAGACGGGGCCCTGCTGTCCGCCTTCTCGGAGATCCGGCTGGTCAAGCCCCGCTTCGGCGAGACGGAACTCGTGCTCTATCCCGTGCAGTACAGGATTCCCGTGCGCGCAGCCGCCGTCTTGAACGCCTCGACCCTGCGCTCTATCATACTCGTCCTCGATGTCCTCGGAAGCCGGAACTTGGGCGCCTCGGTGGCGGAGATCGATTTCAGGACGGGCACGGTGGTGTATCGCAGCAAGGAGGGACAGTCTGGCTGACAATCTGATAGTCGGACTCGACGTGGGAACGGCCAACACCCGAGCCGTCGTCGGGGAATACAACGAAAGCGGGGTGCTCGAGATAATCGGCGTCGGCGTGGCTCCGTCCACGGGCCTCCGCCGCGGCGTCGTCGTCAACATCGAGTCGACGCTGGCCTCCGTGGCGGCCGCGGTGGAGGCGGCCGAGCTCATGTCCGGGCGGGAAGCCAAGGAGTGCTTCGTCGGCGTGGCCGGCGCCAATATCGAGGGCATCAACTCGCGCGGCGTCGTGGCGGTGACGGGCAAGGGCCGCGAGATCACCCGCGAGGACATCGACCGGGTCATCGAGGCCGCGCGCGCCGTCGTGATACCCATGGACCGCGAGGTGCTCCACGTCATTCCGCAGACCTTCATCATCGACGACCAGAAGGGGATCCGCAATCCGCTGGACATGATCGGGGTCAGGCTGGAGGCCGAGGTCCACATCATCACGGGCTCGGTGACGACCGCGCAGAACCTGGTCAAGTGCGTCAACCGCGCCGGCTTCAAGGTCGAGCGTCTCGTCCTGCAGAGCCTCGCGGCCGCGAGGGCGGTGCTCAACTCGGACGAGAAGGAGCTCGGCTGCCTCCTCGTCGACCTGGGCGCGGGCACCACCGATTTCCTCGTCTATGCCGACGGCGCTCCGTACTACACGAGCGTCGTGCCCATCGGCGGCTCCCAGGTGACCAACGACATCTCCATCATGGCGAGCATACCGATGGACGCGGCCGAGCGCCTCAAGCGCGAGGCGGCCTCGGCCTGGATGGAAGGCGTCGACCCCTCCGAGAGCGTGTTCGTGCCCGGGGTGGGGGCGCGCTCTCCCGAGGAAAAATCGAGGCGCTGGCTCTGCTCCATCGTCCAGCCGCGCATGGAGGAGACCTTCCACATGGTGCGCGAGCGCATCGAGAAGATGGGACACTGGCGGCACATCAAGGGCGGAGCGGTGCTCACGGGGGGCGGCGCGCTCATGCACGGCGCTCCCGAGCTCGCGTCCGAGATTTTCCAGATGCCCGTCCGCGTCGGCAATCCGATCAGCCTCGGAGGCCTCGTGGACGAATACCGCAGTCCGCTCTACGCCACGGGCGTCGGGCTCGTGCTCCTCGGGGCCGAGTCGGTGCAGCCCGAACTCAGGCAGACTTCGCGGACGGGCGAGCGGGCCGGCAAGGGGAAGCCGGCCGTGCTCGGCCGTCTCGCCGACTGGTTCAAGAACGGTTTTTTCTGAGAGCCGCGACTCGGGGCCGCTTCGGAGGATGCCTGGGGCATCTCGAAGAAGCCCCGGCCGGAGGGATCGATAGGAAGTAAAGGGGAGGGGAACATGACTATCGAGATGGTCGAGGAGAAGGGCGTGAGTCCCACGGTCATAAAAGTGATCGGAGCGGGCGGCGGCGGGTCGAATGCCGTCAATCGGATGATCGCCGCGGGGCTCAGGAACGTCCAGTTCATCGTCGCGAACACGGACATCCAGGCCCTCAACCTGTCGAGAGCCGAGACGCGGCTCGGCCTCGGCGCCAAGGTGACGCACGGTCTCGGAGCGGGCGGCAAGCCCGAGGTGGGCGAGAAGGCCGCCCTGGAGGACAAGGAAGCCATAGCCCAGGCGCTGCGCGGGGCCGACATGGTCTTCGTCACCGCGGGCATGGGGGGCGGCACCGGCACCGGCGCGGCGCCGGTCATAGCCCAGGTGGCGCGCGAGCTGGGCGCCCTCACGGTGGGCGTCGTCACCAAGCCCTTCGATTTCGAGGGCAAGGTCAAGGCCAGGCTCGCCGAGGAGGGCATCGAGAAGCTCCGCCAGGCGGTCGACACCCTCATCGTGATCCCGAACCAGCACCTCCTGAAGGTGGTGGAGCGCAGCACGCCGATCAAGCAGGCCTTCCAGCTCGCCGACGACGTGCTCCGCCAGGGCGTGCAGGGCATCTCCGACCTCATCACCATCCCCGGCGAGATCAACATCGACTTCGCCGACGTGCGCACGGTCATGTCGGGGCAGGGCGACGCGATCATGGGCATCGGCTCGGCCTCGGGCGACAACCGCGCGGTCGAGGCGGCGAGCAAGGCGGTGAACAACCCCCTGCTCGAGGACGCCCGCATCGAAGGGGCCCGGAACATCCTGGTCAACGTCTCCGGCGGGGAGAATCTCTCCCTCACCGAATACGAGGAGATCGTCAACCTCATCACCGAAAGCGCCGACACCGAGGCGCTCGTCATTCCCGGCATCGTCTACGACGCTTCGCTCGGCGACGAGGTGCGGGTCACCGTCATCGCGACGGGCTTCAGGCGCTCGGCCGAGGCGGCCGCCGAGAAGCCCGGCTCCTCCCGCGTCGAGTCGCGCCGGGGGCTCGAGGACTATCTCTCGACGGACGAGTGGAAGCGCATCACCGAGAGCCCCGCGGCGGCGCGGAACAAGCAATACCTGCTCGGGCGCAACGAGGACGAGAGCGAGCTCGACATCCCCGCGGTGCTCCGCGATCGACGCTTCGCCGGCGAGACGAACGAGGCCTGAGCGTGGATGATCTGGCGAGACGCTTCCGCGCCTACCTGCTCGCCGCGCGGAGCCGGTCGCCTTTGACGGCCGAGGTCTACCTCCGCGAGGCCTCCATGCTCGTGAACTGGCTCGGCGAACGCGAGCTCTCGGCCGAGACCGCCTCGAGCGCGGACCTCCTGGGCTACCTGGTCTGGCGCCAGGCGGGAGGCGAGGGTTCCGGGAATCTGTCCCGCAGGACGATGGCGCGGGTCGTCTCCAGCGTCCACGCGCTCTACAAGTTCCTGCGCCTGGAGGGGATCAGGGCCGACGATCCCAGCGGGCTCATCGAGACCCCCAAGCAGAGCCGCAGCCTGCCCGAGGTGCTCGCCCTCGACGAAGTGGAGAGGTTCCTGGCCTCGATAGACGTCGACACGCCCCGGGGGCTCCGCGACAGGGCTCTCTTCGAACTCATCTATTCCTGCGGCCTGCGCATCTCGGAGGCCTCCTTCCTGACCTTCGATCAGCTCTATCTCGAGGAGCGGGTGATCCGCGTCGTCGGCAAGCGGCGCAAGGAGCGGCTCGTGCCCTTCGGCGAGGAAGCGGCCTATTGGCTCCGCCGCTATCTCGAGGAGGCGCGCCCCCTGCTCGAAAAGCGGCGCCGCTCGGACAAGGTTTTCCTGAATCAGGCGGGCTCGGGCATATCGCGCAAGGGAATATGGAAGCGTTTCGACGGCTTGAGGGACGCCTCGGGCGTGGACGCGAAGGTCCACACCTTCAGGCACAGCTTCGCCACGCATCTCCTGGCCGGAGGGGCCGACCTGCGGACCGTGCAGGAGCTCTTGGGCCATTCGGACATCTCGACGACGCAGATCTACACGCACATCGACTCCGAAGCGCTCCAGGATTATCACCGGGAATACTTTCCGAGGAAATAGACTCCGGCAATCGCCGCGGCATCTTCGCCGCGTAGAAGGGGAAAGGAGGAAGGCGATGACAGACTCAGGGACGCGGCTCCTCGCGCTCGCTTTGCAGCGCGCCTCGTTTCTCCGCGCCGAGGAACGGCTCAAGCTGTGGGATATCGTTGACGATGCGGCCTCGCTCTCGGTACTTTCCCTTCGAGAGCTCGAAGCCGCCCTGGGCAGGCGGCTCGAGTCCGGGCGCTGGAATCCGGCTTCCCTGCTCGCTCAAGCCGAGGCCGACGCCCTTCTCCTGGAGCGGATAGGCGCCCGTTTCGTCTCCTACGACGAGAGCGACTATCCGCCCCTCCTGCGGGAGACGGCCCAGCCGCCCTTCGGACTCTATGTCCGCGGGCCCATGCTGAGGCCGGACAAGGCGGCCGTATCGATCGTGGGAACGAGGCTGCCCACCGGGCGCGGCCTCGAGACCGCCCGCCGCCTGGCCCGCGAGTTCTCCCGAGCCGGAGTGACCGTGGTCTCGGGTCTGGCCCGGGGCATAGACGGGGCGGCCCACCGCGGGGCGCTCGAGGCCGCCGGGAGCCGTTTCGCGCCCCCGACCTCGGCCGGCGGCTCGGCCGGCGGGGCAGGCTTGACCTGCGCCGCAGGCTTGACCTGCGCGGTGTTGCCTTGCGGCATAGACTCGGTCTATCCGCCTTCGAACCGCAATCTTGCGGCCGCCATACTCGACTCGGGCGGCCTTCTGCTTTCCGAGTATCCGCCGGGTACGGACATTCAGAAGTATCGCTTCCCCGAGCGCAACCGGATCATCGCGGGGGTGGCCCGAGCCTGTGTCGTGGTGGAGGCCCCCCTCGGCTCCGGCGCGCTCATCACGGCATCCGAGGCGCTCGGCGAGGGGCGCGATCTGTGGGTGGCCGCAGTCTGCCTGGGCGGCAGCCGGAGCGGCGGCATCGATCGATTGGCGGCCGAGGGCGCCCCGCTCATCGGGACGGCCCGCGACATGCTGAGCGACTGGGGCGTGGCGCTTCCGGAGCTGCCCGCTGAGCGGGGCGAGACGCCTCGGGCCGGAGCGCCGGCTTCCGGCGGCGCGGACGAAGGGCGGCGTCTCGCCGAATCTTTGGGCGCCGAGCTCGGCCTCGAAATCCGGGGCGAGCCCGCCGCCGGGCCGGAATACGGTACAATGCCGAATTCCGCCAGACTCGACCTGCGCGAACGAGCTTGGACGGTATAGGAGTAGTGCATCATGGCAGAGCGAACGGCTCAATTGAAACGACCAGCCTCCGCGGGCGCCGCGGACGGGAAGACAAGCTCGTCCAAGCCCGCGGCCGCGTCCAAGACGGCCTCCAAGACGAAGACGGGCGCGAAGGCCAAGGCGAAAACCAAGCCCAAGGCCAAGGAAAAGCCAAAGGGCATCCTCGTGGTGGTGGAGTCGCCCGCGAAGGCCAAGACGATCGAGAAGTACCTCGGATCGAAATACACCGTGCTCGCCTCGATGGGCCATCTCATAGACCTGCCCAAGTCGCGCATCGGCATAGACGTCGAAGGCGACTTCGAGCCCGAGTACCTCACCATCCGGGGCAAGGCCAAGCTCCTGAAGGAGCTCCAGAAGGCCGCCAAGAAATCCAGCCTCGTCCTCCTCGCATCTGATAACGACCGCGAAGGCGAGGCCATCTCCTACCACATCCGCAACGCGCTCCTCTCGAAGGAAGCCTCCGTTCCGATGGAGCGCATCGTCTTCAACGAGATCACGCCGCAGGCCATCCGCGACGCGGTCAAGAATCCCCGCGAAATCGACGAGACGAAAGTGAACGCGCAGAAGGCCCGACGCGTCCTCGACCGGCTCGTGGGCTACAATCTCTCGCCCCTGCTCTGGAAGAAGGTCAAGAACGGGCTTTCGGCGGGACGGGTGCAGTCGGTAGCCCTCCGCCTCATCTGCGACAGGGAGAAGGACGTGGAGTCCTTCCTGCCGGAGGAGTACTGGAGCCTCGAGGCGGATTTCCGCAAGGGCCGCGGCGCCTTCTCGGGCGAGCTCGTTCTCTTCCGCGGAGCCAAGCCGGAACTCAAGGGCGAGGCCGGAGCTTCGAAGGTGATCGCCGACATCGAGGGGAAGAAGGCGATCGTGGGCGAGGTCCGGGAGACGGAAAGGAGCATGAAGCCCAAGCCGCCTTTCACCACCTCCAAGCTCCAGCAGACCGCGGCCAACCGGCTGGGCTATACGAGCAAGAAGACCATGCAGATCGCCCAGCAGCTCTACGAGGGCGTCAATGTCGGCTCGACCCGCATAGGTCTGATCACCTACATGCGCACGGACTCCACGCGCATCTCCGAGACGGCCATCGCCGAGGTGCGCGGCTACATCGGCGAGAAGTTCCCGGCCGAGCTGCCCGGGTCGCCCAATGTCTACGTGGCCGACGGCAAGGCCCAGGACGCCCACGAGGCCATCCGCCCCACCATCGTCGCCTACGATCCCGACTCGCTCAAGGACCATCTGACGAGGGACCAGCTGCGGCTCTACGCCCTCATCTGGGAGCGCTTCGTCGCCAGCCAGATGACGGCGGCCAAGGTCCGCTCGACGAGCTCGGACATCGTCGCAGGCGACGCGGTCTTCCGCGTCGGCTCCTCGCGCATCGTCGAGCAGGGCTTCTACAAGGTGGTCAAGCTCGGCGCGTCGAAGGAGGACAAGGCCTCGGGCGGCGCCGAGGGCGGCAACGTCCCCGAGCTCCGTTCCGGCGAGGAGATCAAGGTCGAGCGTTTCCGGCCCGAGCAGCATTTCACCCAGGGCCCTTCGCGCTTCACCGACGCTTCGATCATCCGGGCGATGGAGGAGCAGGGCATAGGCCGGCCCTCCACCTACGCGCCCACCATCTCGGTTCTCCTCGAGCGCTACTACGTCACCCGCGAGAACCGCCAGCTCGCGCCGACGACCCTCGGCCGCATGATCAGCGACATTCTCGTCGAGTCCTTCCCCCAGGTGGTCGACGTGAGCTTCACCGCCGGCATGGAAGCCGGGCTCGACGAGGTCGAGGACGCCAAGACCGACTGGGTGCGCATGATCCGGACCTTCTACGGCCCCTTCAAGCTCCGGGTCGACGAAGTCATGGAGAAGCTCCAGTCCTATCGCGGCAGGCTCGACGAGCCGACCGACATCGTCTGCGACAAGTGCGGCCGGCCCATGGTCAAGAAGCTCGGACGCTTCGGCTTTTTCCTGGCCTGCACCGGCTTTCCCGAATGCCGCAACACCCGCTCCATTCCGCTCGCGAAGTGCCCCCGCTGCGGGACGGGCGACATAGTCGCCCGCAGGCGCGCCAACGGAAGAGGAAGGGAATTCTACGGCTGCAGCCGCTACCCCGACTGCGATTTCATCACCTACTCGAAGCCTACGGGTTCGAACTGCCCCAAGTGCGGCTGGTTCCTCGTCGAGAAATACGACAAGAAATCCGGGAGCCACAAGGCCTGCATCAACCCGGACTGCGACTACCTGCACACGCACGAGGAGGAGGGCGAGCGTGGATCGGAGGATTGAGGAGCACCTCGCCTACCTGTCCGCCGTCAGGGGGCTTTCCTCGCGCACGGTGCGCTCGTACCGCGAGGACCTCGGACGCTTCGAGGTCTTTCTCGCCGCGGCCGGGGCCGACGCGGACGAGGTCGGCACGCGCGAGCTGCGCGCCTTCGCCGCCGAGCTCGTCTCGGAAGGCAAGGCGGCCTCCAGCGTCAACCGCGCCCTGTCGGCGGTGCGCGGCTACTACCGCTATCGGGTGCGTTTCGGCGCCATGGCCATCGACCCCTCGCGCGACCTCGAGTCCTTGAGCGCGCGGCGGAAGCTGCCGCGCTTCCTCTTCGAGGCCGACGCCGACGCCTTCATCTCGGGGGTGTCGGGCGACGATTTCCGTTCGGTCCGGGACCGGGCCATACTCGAGCTGCTGTACTCGACGGGCTGCCGCGTCGGCGAGGCCGCGGGCCTCACCCTCGATCGGCTCGACCTCGCGGGCGGGACGGCCCGGGTCAGGGGCAAGGGATCGAAGGAGCGCATCGTGTTCCTCGCCCAGCCGGCTCGGAGCGCGCTGGCCGCCTACCTAAGCATGCGCGCCGCGCGCGTCGCGCGATCCGGAACCGAGACGCGGCGCCGCGGCGGAACCGTGGGCGCGCGTGCCGCGAGCGAAGGCTCCGAAGGCGATTTCCTTTTCGTCAACGCGCGAGGCGGCAGGCTCACGGAGCGGGGCATCGAATGGCTCATCGAAGGCTACGCCGAGCGCGCCGGCCTTCGCGCCAGGGTGACGCCGCACTCGTTCAGGCACAGCTTCGCTACCCACCTCGTGGGGCGGGGCGCGGACATACGCGTGGTCCAGGAGCTCCTGGGCCATTCGAGCGTGTCGACGACGCAGATCTACACGCACGTCGACATGGAAAGGCTCAGGAAAGTCTACGATCAGGCCCACCCGCACGGTGGGCGAGGGAAGTGAGCGACATGAGGATCCGATCTACGACGGTGATCGCGGTGCGCCGCGACGGCAAGGTGGCGATGGCCGGTGACGGCCAGGTCACGATGGGCAACACGGTGATGAAGAGCAACGCCAAGAAAGTGCGCACGATCCTGGACGGCAAGGTCCTCGTCGGTTTCGCGGGCGCCACCGCCGACGCCTTCACGCTTTTCGAGCATTTCGAGGCGAAGATCAAGGAATTCCAGGGCGACCTGACGCGCGCCGCGGTGGAGCTGGCCAAGGACTGGCGCACCGACAAGATGCTCCGAAAGCTCGAGGCCCTGCTCCTCGTGGCCGACGCGGAGAAGTCGCTCCTGCTCTCGGGCACGGGCGACGTGATCGAGCCGGCCGAGGACGTCATCGCCATCGGCTCGGGCGGGCCCTATGCCTACGCCGCGGCCCTGGCCTACCTCGACGGAACCGCGCTCTCGGCCAAGGAAATCGCGACGCGCAGCCTCGGCATCGCCTCGGGCATCTGCATCTATACGAACGATCGCGTGGTGGTGGAGGAGATAGGATGAGCGAAGATTTCGCGACGATGACCCCCCGGAAGATCGTCGAGGAGCTCGACCGCTACATCGTCGGGCAGCTCAAGGCCAAGCGGGCCGTGGCCGTGGCCCTGCGAAACCGCATGCGGCGCCAGCGCCTGCCCGAAGATATCCGCGACGAGATAGCCCCCAAGAACATCCTCATGATCGGCCCCACCGGAGTCGGCAAGACCGAGATCGCTCGTCGCCTGGCCAAGCTCTGCGGAGCCCCCTTCATCAAGGTCGAGGCCACGAAGTACACCGAGGTGGGCTACGTGGGCCGGGACGTCGAGTCCATGATCCGCGACCTCATGGCCTCCGGCGTGGCCATGGTCAAGACCGAGATGCAGGCGGGCGTCAAGGAGGAGGCCGAACGGCGCGCCGAGGAGCGCCTCCTCGACCTGCTTCTGCCGGGCATCACCTCGGCCACCGAGCCCGTCGGTTCCACCCAGGCCACCTACATCCCCATCGGCCAGACGGGCGATCCGAAGAGCTCGGCCGGCGCCGACACCCGCGAGAAGTTCCGTTCGCTCCTGCGCGACGGCAAGCTCGACGGCCGTGAAGTCGAGATCACCGTGCAGGGGGGCGGACCCGCCATCGAGATCTTCTCGGGCAATCAGATGGAGGAGATGGAGGTCGCGCTGGGCGGTCTCGGAGGCCTGGGCGGCCTCTTCGGCGGCAAGCGCAAGAAGAAGTCCGTCACCGTCGCGGAGGCCAGGCGGATCCTCGCGGCCGAGGAGCTGGACAAGCTCGTCGATCCCGACCGGGCCGCCGAGGAGGCCCGGCACCGCGTCGAGCAGACCGGCATCGTCTTCATCGACGAGATCGACAAGATAGCCAATCGCGAGGGACGGAACTCCGCCGGGGTCGACGTCTCGCGCGAGGGCGTGCAGCGGGACATCCTGCCCATCGTCGAGGGCTCCACGGTCAACACCAAATGGGGACCGATCGACACGTCGCACATCCTCTTCATCGCGGCCGGCGCCTTCAACGTGTCGAAGCCCCAGGACCTCATCCCCGAGCTGCAGGGCCGCTTTCCCATCCGCGTCGAGCTCGAGGCCCTGTCCGGCAAGGACTTCGAGCGCATCCTCACCGAGCCCAAGAACGCCCTCATCACCCAGTACAGCATGCTGCTCTCGGCCGAGGGGGTCGAGCTGGAGTTCGCTCCCGAGGCCGTGTCGCGCATCGCGGAGATAGCGGCGGCGGCCAACGCGCACACGGAGAACATCGGCGCCAGGCGGCTCCAGACCGTCATGGAGCGGCTCCTGGAGGAACTGTCCTTCGAGGCGCCGGACATGGCCGGGGTCAAGGTGACCGTCGACACGGCCTACGTGGACTCCCGCTTCAGGGATTTCGCCGAGCGCCAGGACCTGAGCAAGTACATATTGTAAGGGGACGGAGAGAATCGGACCGCGGAGGCTGGGAGTGAATGGAAAACGCGAAAGACGCGAAGAGGAAAGGGGAGATGGCAGGATGAGAACGGGTGAGAATGGCGTGGCGGATCATGGAATTCGCGTTGTCTCCACGCCGATGGGTTTTCCTCACTTCCTAATCCACCTTTTCTTTTCCTCTGCGCCTTTGCGCCTTTCTATTTCGCCTTCGCTTTTTTTCTCGCCGCTTCCGCCCGCACCGGCCCCGGCTTCGGTTTTGCCTAATCTGAGGGCCCCGAAAGCCGAAAATATACCAAGGAAGGGAGACCCCGAGGGGTCCGAATCCTTCCTAGGAGCGAAGTGAATGTTCGAAGGAACGTCATTCGGAAGAACGGTCGATCTCCTGCAGCGGTCCATGGACGTGGCCACCCTGCGCCGGCAGGTCATCGCGGACAATATCGCGAACGCCGACGTGCCGAATTTCAAGCGTTCGGTGATCAATTTCGAGTCCAGCCTCAAGCAAGCCCTCGAATCGACCCAGGATCGTCCGGCGCTCATGCTCGCGACGGACAATCCCCGCCATATATCGAACTATCAGCCGGTGGACTACCGGACCGTGCAGCCGCGGCGGGTGCTCGACTACATGACCACGTCCAAGAACAACGGCAACAACGTGGACCCCGAGGAGGAGCTCATGGCTTCGGTGCAGAACCAGCTCATGTACACCCTCCAGGCCCAGGCTGTGAGCTACGAATTCGGCCAGGTCAACCTGGTCCTGAGGTAGGAGGCTTAGAACATGGGACTCTTCACCTCCATCGATATCGCCAGCTCGGGGATGACGGCCGAGCGCCTGCGCTCCGACGTCATCGCCAACAACATCGCCAACGTCAGCACGACAAGGACCCCCGAGGGCGGCCCTTTCCAGCGCAGCCGCGTCATCCTGGCTCCGCGCGTCGATCAGCCCTTTTACAGGACTCCGTTCGTGCCCGGCCAGCTCGACGACGGGGTGGGGCGGGGCGTGCGCGTCGTCGAGATCGAGAAGGACACCTCGCCGCCGCGGCTCGTCTACGACCCTACCCACCCCGACGCCATCAAGACCGGCCCCAAGGCCGGCTACGTCGAGATGCCCAACGTCAACATAGTCACCGAGATGGTCGATCTCATCGCGGCTTCGCGCGCCTACGAAGCCAACGCGGCCATAGTCAACGGCTCGAAGTCCATGTTCATGAAGGCGCTCGAGATCGGGAGGTAGTGAATGGCGATCGATCTTGCCCAGTTGACGGCGCCGCTCCGGCCCGCCGATCCCATAGGCGGAGGCGGCGCTCCCGCTCGCCTTGCGCGCACCAATCCCATGCACTACACTGCCGATGGCCTCACGGGGCCTTTGTCGCCTTCGGATTCCGTGGACGGCGCCGCGGGAAGTCGCGCCGGCAGTTCGGCGACTTTCGAGAACTCGCTCCTGAAAGCCATGGACGGGGTCAACGCCTCGCAGGTCAAGAGCGACGCGGAGGTGCAGAAGATGCTCGTCAATCCGGGCACCGTCGATGTCCAGGACGTGACCATAGCCATGGCCGAGGCGAACATGTCGCTCAACATCGCCCGGACGATCCTGAGCCGCGTCGTCACCGCGTGGAGGGACGTGATCAATACGAGGTAAGCCTTTGGCCGGCCGCATCCGGCTGGGACGGGCGCCGATTGGGGCGGCGCCCGGACCGGGGGAATCCGGGCGCGGTCGACGGTTTCATAAGCGGACGCGAGGTCCGCGCTGGGGGGGGACATGAACGATTGGTTGAAGAAACTGACTGAGCAGGTCAAGACGATGTGGTCCAAGTGGACCATCGTCCAGAAGCTCATCCTGTCGGGCATCGTGCTGGCGGCAGTCATAGCCGTGGTGGTCCTGCTCCGGGTCTCGGCGGCGCCCACCATGGTCAAGATCCTCGGATCGCCCATCCGCTCCGACGACGAGATGCAGCTCATCACGAACAAGCTGGACGCCCAAGGCATCGCGTACACCGTGGGCGTCGACAAGATCATCTACGTCAAGGATCAGAAGACGGCCATGCGGGCCAGGGGCATCCTCATCCGCGACGACCTCATTCCCAAGGGCACCAATCCCTGGTCCATCTTCGACATGCAGAGCTGGACCACCACCGACTTCGAGCGCAACGTGAACCTGCGCCGGGCCATCGTGGCGCAGGTCACGCGGCACATCGAGGCTCTCGACGACATCGACAAGGCCGACGTGAACATCGTCATGCCCGAGAAGCAGCTCTTCCAGGAGGACCAGAAACCGGTCACCGCGAGCGTCATCCTCTATCCCAAGCCCGGCTCCGACATCACGACGAACCGCAAGAAGATCGAGGGTATCCAGAAATTGCTGAAGTTCGCGATCGAGGGGCTCACCGACGACAACATAGTCATCACCGACCAGAACGGCGTCATCCTGAACGACTTCGCCAACATGGCGGACTTCGACCGTCTGCAGCAGACCAAGCAGGAACAGAAGCTCATCATGGACCTCGAGGCCCAGTACCGCGCCAAGGTCCTTACGGCGCTCCAGCAGATCTACACGCCCGACCGCGTGCGCGACCTCAACGTCAAGATCGACATGGACATGTCGAAGAAGAACGTGAAGACCCAGGAGTACTTCCCGGTCACCATAAAGCCGCGCACTCCCCACTCGCCCTACGACGATTCGGTCGTCGTGCCCTCGATCACGCGATCCAAGGTAGAGACGACGACCGAGTGGCAAGGCACGGGCTTCAATCCCGAGGGGCCGGCCGGGACCGAGGGCCAGACGCCGCCGGCGTACAAGGACCTGCAGAACTCCCAAGGCAAGATGACCCAGCACTCCCTCACGCAGAACAACGAGATCAACGTGCGCAACATCGACGAGGTGTCCGCGCCCTCGATCCAGCGAATCACGGTCTCGGTGAACATCGACGGCCAGTGGCAGGAAAAGTACGACGCCAAGGGCCGCCTCGTCATGCTTCCGCAGGGAGGCATAGAGCGCCAGTATATTCCCATCCCTCCCGACCAGCTGAAGGATGCCCAGGCTCTCATCGAGGACGCGGTGGGCTATGATGCCGACAGGGGCGATTCGGTGACGGTCCAGAACATTCCCTTCGATCGCACCGCCCAGTTCGCCACCGAGGACCAGCAGTACCTGCGCAAGCTGCAGCTCAACCAGATCATCCTCTACTCGCTGATCGGCCTGGCGGTGCTCATGATCGCCTTCATCGTGTTCCGCGTGGTCTCCCGCGAACTCGAGCGCCGCCGGCGCATCATGGAGGAGAAGCGGGCGATCGAGCAGAGCATGCTGCGCGAGAACGCCATCCGTCAGGCGGAGGAGCAGAACATAGAGGTGTCCATGTCCGTCGAGGAGCGCAAGCGGCTCGAGCTCCAGGAGCACGCCATCAACATGGCGAAAGAGCATCCCGAGGACGTCGCCCAGCTCATCAGGACCTGGATCCGGGAGGAATAATCCATGGCACAGCAGGCGCAGGCGCGGGGAAAGGGCGCGGGGGCCGGGGCGACGGCGCCCGCCAAGAAGTCCAAGGGCGTGAAGGACCTCGTAGGCAGCCAGAAGGCGGCCATCTTCCTCGTCACCCTCGGCTCGGAAATTTCGGCCGAGATCTTCAAGCACCTGCGCGAGGACGAGATCGAGAAGCTCACCTACGAGATCGCGCGCCTCGACACGATAGAGCCGGAACAGAAGGACGCCGTTCTCACCGAGTTCCAGGAGCTCATGATGGCCGCCGAGTTCATAACCTCGGGCGGCATCGATTACGCGCGCGAGCTTCTGGAGAAGGCCCTCGGCTCCCAGCGCGCCATAGACATCATCAACCGGCTCACCACTTCCCTCCAGGTCCGGCCCTTCGACTTCATCCGGAGGACCGATCCGGCCCACCTCCTCAACTTCATCCAGACCGAGCACCCGCAGACCATCTCCCTCATCCTCGCCTACCTCGAGCCGGCCAAGGCCGCCTACATCCTCCAGAAGCTGCAGCACGACGTCCAGTCCGACATCGCCAAGCGCATCGCGACCATGGACCGCACTTCGCCCGAGACCCTGCGCGAAGTCGAGCGTGTCCTCGAGAAGAAGCTGTCGACGCTCTCGAGCGAGGACTTCACCGCCGCGGGCGGCGTCGACTCCATCGTCGAGATCCTGAACCTCGTCGACCGCACCTCCGAGAAGGGCATCATAGAGGCGCTTGAAGAGGACTCTCCCGAGCTCGCCGAGGACATCAAGAAGAAGATGTTCGTCTTCGAGGACATCGTCCTCCTGGACGACCGCTCCATCCAGAAGGTCCTGCGCGAGGTCGACGGCCAGGAGCTCGCCAAGGCGCTCAAGGGCGTCGACGGCGAGGTGCAGGAGAAGATTTTCAAGAACATGTCCAAGCGAGCCGCCACCATGCTCAAGGAAGACATGGAGTTCATGGGGCCGGTGCGCCTGAAGGACGTCGAGGAAGCCCAGCAGAAGATCGTCTCGATCATCCGTCACCTCGAAGAGACCGGCGAGATCATCATATCCCGCGGCGAGGGAGACGAGCTCGTCCAGTAGGGACCTCGTCCCGGCAGGGACCTCGTCCCGGCAGGGACCTCGTCCCGCTAGGGACCTCGTCCCAGTAGGGACGGTCAGCGGAGCGAAGGAAGTCTATGGCTAAAACCGTTTTTCGTCCGAACGAGATAGTGAACCTCCAATCCGCGATGCTGCTCAACAAGCATCTCGGCCAGGAGGCCGAGGCCGAGACTCAAGCGCAGGAAGTCCAGGAGATGCCCGAGTATCTCGGCCCCACCGCCGACGACCTTCGGCGCGAAGCCGAGGCCTTCAAGGCCGAATGGGAAAAGGAAAAGGAAGGTCTCGTCGCCTCCGCCAAGGCCGAGGCCGAGGCCATCGTCAAGGAAGCCGAGGCCGCGGCCTTCGAAGAGGTTAGGCGCAAGTCCAATCAGGCCCAGAAGATCCGACAGGAGGCCGAGGAGGAGGCCGCGCGCGTCGTCGGCGAGGCGGAGAAACGCGTGGCCGAGCTCGAGGCCACCGCCAAGGCCAGGATGGACGAGGCCGAGCGGCAGTCCGCCAAGAAGGGGCGCGAGGAGGGCCGGGAGGCGGGCTTCACCGAAGGCAAGGCCGAAGTCGAGCGGCTCGTCGGCAGGCTCCACGTCATCCTCGATCGGGCCATGGACAAGCGGGCCGAGATACTCGAGCAGACCGAAGCCCAGGTGGTCGAGCTTGTGCTCCTCGTGGCTCGCAAGGTGGTCAAGGTCATCTCGGAGAACCAGAAGAGCGTCGTCGTACAGAACATCGGCCAGGCGCTTCGCAAGCTCAAGACCAAGAGCGAGGTGATCGTCCGGGTCAACCTGGCCGACCTCCAGCTCGCCACCGAGCACATCAAGGACTTCGTGCAGATGACCGAAAACGCCAAGAAGATGACGGTCGTCGAAGACTCGACCGTGGACCGCGGCGGCTGCGTGATCGAGACCGACTTCGGCGAGATCGATGCCCGCATTTCGAGCCAGCTCCACGAACTCGAGGAGCGGATCCTCGACGTGGCCCCGATCAGGGCCCGCGGGAAGGTGCAGGGCTGATATGGAAGGCATGGCCAAGTACCTCGACGCGGTCGAGCGCACCGATCCCATCAAATACGTCGGCCGGGTCACGAAGGTCCTCGGCCTCCTCGTCGAAAGCCGCGGTCCCCAGGCTGTCATCGGCGAAGTCTGCCAGATCCTCGTCCCCCGCCTCGACAAGGCGGCCTATGCCGAAGTGGTGGGCCTGCGCGAGGACGCCGTCCAGCTCATGGCCTACGAGGGACTCGAAGGCATCGAGGTCGGCTGCTCGGTCGTGGCGACCGGCGAGCTCCTGCAGGTTCCCGTTTCCGATCGCCTCCTGGGCCGTGTCCTGGACAGCATGGGCCGTCCCGCCGACGGCAAGGGCGACATCTGGTCCGACATCCGCTATCCCGCCGTGGCGCGGCCGCCCGACGCCCTCTTACGGAAGCGCATAACGCGCCGCGTGGTCACAGGCGTCCGTTCGATCGACGGCCTCCTGCCGCTCGGGCGGGGGCAGCGGATAGGCATTTTCGCGGGTTCGGGCGTCGGCAAATCGACCATTCTCGGCATGATAGCCCGGAACACCGACGCCGACGTCAACGTCATCGCCCTCATCGGCGAGCGGGGCCGCGAGGTTCGCGAGTTCATCGAGAACGACCTGGGCGAGGAGGGCCTCAGGCGTTCGGTGGTCATCGTGTCGACCTCCGACACCTCTCCCCTGTCGCGGCTCCGCGGCGCCTACGTGGCGGCCGCGGTATCGGAGTACTTCCGCGACGCAGGCAAGGACGTGATGCTGCTCTTCGACTCCGTCACGCGCTTCGCCCGCGCCCAGCGCGAGATCGGACTGGCCACGGGCGAGCCTCCCGCGACGCGGGGCTACACGCCCAGCGTCTTCGATTCGATGCCCAAGCTCCTCGAACGCTCCGGCACCTCGGACAAGGGCTCCATCACGGGCATCTACACGATCCTCGTCGACGGAGACGACATGGACGAGCCTGTGGCCGACACGGTGCGGGGCATCCTCGACGGGCACATCGTCCTCTCGCGGTCTCTCGCCCAGCGCTACCACTATCCGGCCGTGGACGTGCTCAAGTCGGTGTCCCGGCTCGTCGGCTCGGTGACCGGTCCCGTCACGCAGAAGGTCATGGGCTACGTGCGCAAGGTGATGGCCGTCTACGAGGAGAACGCCGACATGATCACGATCGGCGCCTACGTCAAGGGCACGAATCCGGCGGTCGACGAATCCATCAACAAGCACGAAGCCGTGGAGGAGTTCCTTGTACAGGGAGTCGAGGAGAAGGCTCCCATCGCCGAGACGCTGCGGCGCCTTTCGGCGCTCGCCGGCATCGAAGTGCCGGCCCAGGAAATCTCCGCCTACGCCGAGCTGCCTTTCCAGCGCTCCGATCCTGCGCCCGGCGCGGCAGCCGATCGGGCATCGGGCGCCGGCGCCGCCCTCGACGGAACCGACGCCGCCCTCGACGGAACCGACGCGACGGGCCCGAGGCCCGCTGCCGAAGGAACCTTCGCATGAAGCGCTTCAGGTTCAAGTTCGAGAAGCTGCTCGAGGTTCGGGCCTTCCGCGAACGCCGGGCCGAGCTCATCCTCGCGGAGAAGGCGGTCCGCTGCGGCGAGCTGGAGTCCGAACTCAGGTCCGTCGCCGAGAGCCGGCAGCGGACGACGCAGGAGATGTTCGCAGCCGGGCGCGGGCTCGAGGACTTCCGCAGCTCGGGTTTTTACCTGATGCGGCTGGACCGCGAGCGCGACCGGCTCTGCGAGGAGCTGGCGGCGGCCGAGGTCGAGCGGGAAGAGGCCCGCAAGGAATACCTGAAAAAGCGCGTCGAGCGCGAATCCATAGACAAGCTCAGGGAGCGCAGGCAGACGGAATACTACCGCATCGCCGAGCGCGAAGAGATGAAAATCATCGACGATTTGGTGTCGAGCCGGATCGCCGCATCCAGAGGGTAGTCTGCCATGGCAAGTTTCGGAAGGCCACGCGTCCTCGGCCGCATCGTCCTCCTGCTCTTACTCATCGTGGCTCTCGTCATCGGCGGGATCGTCTGGTTCGACTATATCGGTCTCATCGACGCCAAGTCGCTGCTCGGCCCCGTATACCGGTCTCTGGGCATAGCGGCCAGGACGGGAGGGGAGATCGGCGCCTCCGCCCCGGCCCTCCTCGAGGAAGAGCTGATGTCCAAGCGCCTCGAAGCCCTCCAGGAGCGTTCGGACGAACTGGATCAGCGTGCGGCGAAGATCGCGCAGCAGGACGCCGAGCTCCAGCAGAAAGTCCAGGAACTGGACGCCCGCTCGAAGGCGCTCGATGATCGAGAGAAATCATTCAACGCCAAGGTCAAAGAGTACGAGAATAGAAGGGTCAACATCGATCAGAACGCCCGGTACCTGACGAGCATGCCGCCCGACAAGGCGGTGGCGATCCTGGTGGCCATGGACGACGAGACGGTGATCGACATCTTCCGCGCGGTCGAAGCCCAGGCCCAGGCCGCCGGACAGGGGTCGCTCGTCCCGCTGTGGCTGTCCATGATGCCGCCCGACAGGGCCGCGACGATCCAGCGCAAGATGACCATAAAGCCTGCGGCTCTGCCCTAGGCCTCAGGTCCGCCGCGCCGGGCCGCGGCGGAAGAAGCGGGGCAGCCCCGCCCTCTGTCGATGCGAATGCGAAGGAGGGAAGCCGCCCATGCTGGCGAACACGACCGCACCCGCCGCCTATTCCGCGGCACCTGCCTCGGATGCTCTTCCCTCGGCCTCGAAGGGGGGCCGCGGGACGGGCGCCGATGCTCTCGGACCCTCCCGCTCTCCGTCGAAGGTCTCCGCCGGCGAAGCGGATTCCGCGGCCGCCAAGAGCGGCCGAAACGGCAAGGACAGTTTCGATTCGGCCTTGCGGCAGGCCCGCGAGGCCATGGCCGGTCGGAATGACTCTGAGAAAAAAACCTCGGACGGAGAAAGCGCCGGTCGAGTCGCGAAGAATGACGCCGCGGGTTCCGCTGGCCTCCGCAATGCCGCCGGCGCCACGGCCGCCGCTGGAAAAATCTCGCCCGCTGGCGCCGCGGCTCTCGATAAAACCGCCACGGCCGCCGCCAAAACCGCAGCCGCCAAAACCGCAGCCGCGGGCGCCGCAGTCGCGAAAGGCGGCGCCGCCGGCTCCCAGGAGGCGGCGGACGCGAAGGCCGCCGACGCCACGACCGCCTCAAGGGCCGCGGCCCAGAGCGGCGCCAAGAAGCTCGCCGAGGCGGCCGAGAAGGAAAAAGCAGTCGCTGCGGCCGAAACCTCCGCGGCCGAAGCCAAGGACAAAAAGAAGAAGCCCGGATCCGCCCCGACGGTGGAGCTCACGCTCGCGCTCGCCCTTCCCGGCGCTCCCGCCACCCAGGGCGCGGCCGAGGCGGCCGCCGGAGAGAAGCCCGGGCACGGAGCCGTCGAAAAGAAAGGGGAGGCCGCGCGAAAAGAGCCTCATCTCACCGTGGCGGACCTGCGGCACTCCGCGCACTCGCGAGCCGAGGGCGTCCAGGGCGGATCCGACGCGTCGAACGCCCAGGCGAGCGCGCCGCCGGACCCGAACCGCGATCTCCGTCCGCAGCACGCCTCGGATCGGAGCGACCTCGGCCGCGACCTTTCGCTCGGAGCCGGGAACGGCAGTCCCGATGCGAACCGCGGCCGCGCCGACCCGGCGCTGGCGCCCGCCCGGGGGGCGGATTTCCAGAGCCTCCTGGCTCAGAAGCTCCACGACGGCTGGAACGGCGAAATCGTCAAGAACGCGCACATCGTGCTCAAGGACGGGGACTCGGGAATCATTCGGCTCAGACTCAAGCCGGAATCGCTCGGAGACGTCAAGATCGAGCTCAATCTCTCCGACAAGAATATCAGCGGCAGGATCGTGGTGCAGTCCGACGAGGCGAAACACGCCTTCGAGCGCAACATGAACAACCTCACCGACGCCTTCCGGCAAGGCGGCTTCGAGTCCGCCAAGCTGGAAGTGTCGGTGGGCTCGGGCTCGCAGCAGGGGAACCAAGGAAGCGCCGGACGAGACTCGGATGCCGCCCCGTTCTACTCGGGACGCCTGCGCGGCGCGACGGAGCCGACCGCCGCGAACCGGGCTCTCGCCTGGACCTCCGCGAGGCGCGGGGCCGTCGACATACTGGCATAGGAGGAATTTGTGAACCTCATCGACATGAATATGAGCGGGCCCGACCTGGCCAGGACGAAGATGGAAGTCGACTCCTTCAACAAGACGATCAACTCCAGCAAGGTGAACAAGCCCAGCCTGGGCAAGGACGATTTCCTCAAGCTGCTCATCACGCAGCTGCAATACCAGGATCCGACCTCTCCCGTCGACGACAAGCAGTTCATCTCGCAGATGGCCTCCTTCTCCTCGCTCGAGCAGATGACCAACATGAGCCAGAACTTCCAGAAGCTCTCGGGGCTGCTCGCTTCCAGCAACGCGACCCAGATGCTCGGCAAGACGGTCCAGATAGACGACGGAGCTTCCAAGGTCACCGGCGTGGTCGACAAGGTGGTCCGCGGCGACAGTCCCCTGATCGGGGTAAACGGCAAGTTATACGATTTCGCTCAGGTCGAAACCGTGATCCAGTAGGAGGGCTAGCTCCATGATGCGTTCGCTCTACTCCGGCGTGTCCGGCCTCGAGAACCACCAAGTCCGGATGGACGTCATCGGCAACAACATCGCAAACGTCAACACGACGGGATTCAAGAAGGATCGAGTCACCTTCCAGGACATGCTGTACCAGCAGATGTCCGGCGCGGCGGCGCCGACGGCCGAGGTGGGCGGCGTCAATCCCAAGGAAGTGGGCCTGGGCATGACGGTCGCGTCGATCGACACGATCCACACCCAGGGCGCGCTCCAGACCACCGGCGTCATGACCGACCTGGCCCTCCAGGGCAACGGCTTCTTCGTGCTCAAGAACGGCAACTCCACGCTCTACACGCGCGACGGCGCCTTCGGCATCGACCGCGACGGCAGGCTCGTGAACCCCGCCTCGGGCTATCGCGTCCAGGGCTGGCTGGCCCAGGATGTCAACGGGAAGCCCATGATCGCGAGTTCGGGCGCCTTGCAGGATATCGTCATCCCCGTGGGATCCAAGGACCCGGCCAAGGCCACCGCCCGCGTGGACCTGGCCTGCAACCTCGACAAGCGGACCATCGACGTCCCTCCGGGAGCCACTCCCGACACCGTGGAGCAGGGCACCTGGCGCGTGGAGGAGAAGATCTACGATTCCTTCGGCAGCCCCCACATCTTCCGCACCGAATTCCGCAAGGTGCCCGGCCAGCCCAACCGCTGGACCGGCACGGTGACCGTCGATCCGGACGCCAACCCGCCGACGAACACGGCGGTCTCGCTCGGCCAGAATCCCCAGCCGGGGCAGGGGAACACCTTCACCGTCGAGTTCGACAACCGCGGCCTCCTGAGGCAGGTCACCGACGGCCAGGGCGGCCAATCGCCGACCACCGGCGCCCTGGATATGGGCGTCTCCTTCGACGTCGCCGGCACGACCCCCGGCCCCGGCGGAGCCCAGACCAGGCAGACCTTCCGCATCAACCTCGGGGCGGTCGGCTCGGCCGAGAACACGGTCACCCAGATGGCGGAGCGCTCCTCGACGAAGGTCTTCAGCCAGGACGGCTACACGATGGGCTACCTCAACTCCTTCAAGATCGACCAGTCGGGCATCGTGTCCGCGGTGTATTCGAACGGCACCGACCGTCCGATAGGCCAGATCGCCATCGGGAGCTTCACCAATCCGGGCGGCCTCGAGAAGGTCGGCGAGACGAACTTCGTCCAGTCCAACAACTCGGGCATGGCGAACATCGGCCCTTCGGGCATAGCCGGCAAGGGCAAGATCATAGCCGGCACGCTCGAGATGTCGAACGTCGACCTGGCCGAAGAGATGGTGGACATGATCGTGACCGAGCGCGGCTTCCAGGCCAACTCCAAGACGATCCAGACCTCGGATCAGATGCTCCAGGAGCTTCTGACGCTCAAGCGATGATAGCCGGACCCTCGCCGGTCGGCGGCGCCCCGCAGGGAGGCTCCCGGCCTGCCGGCGGGCGTTTCCGGGCGCGGCGCGGAATTCTCCGATACCTTGACGGGGAGGCGGCATGATAGAGGTCACCTTGCTGTCCGGCAAGACGATCTGGCTCAGTCCTCATCAGATGGAAGCGGTCGAGGCGCATCCCGACACGACCATCACGATGATCTCGGGCAAGCGCATCGTCGTCCTGGAGGACATTCCGACCCTCGTGGAACGCATCGTGGCCTACCGCCGCCGAATCGGGAACTTCGCCGACGAGCCCTAGCGTCCCGTCCGATCCGCTTCGCTCGGCTGCATGCTGCGCCGAGCCCGATCCGCCGGGCCGGGGGCGCATCGGGCCCGGGCCTCCCGTTTCGGACAGGATGCCGGCGGACTGCCGTTTCCCGATCGGCGGGCCGCCTTTTTCCGATCGGCTCCGCGCCGTATCGCCTTCGGCCGAGCGCCGCGGAGCTTTTCAGTCTTCGTCCCGTCATGTATACTAATCCTCTCGCGCGGATTTCCGATAATTTGAAGGAAGGCGGTTCCCCGGCCTCGCGTCGAGGGAGTTTCCGCCGCCCCGGCGGCCGAGGAGGATCGCGATGTCCGACAATGTCGACGACCAGGATGTGAACTTCTCCGATACGGGCGAGACCGAGTCGGCGGCCGCTCCGAAGGCGAAAGGAGCCGGACCGGGACTGGCCCGGCTCCTCATGTTCGTCGGCATCGGGCTCGGCGCGGTCATCTTCATCGTGACCGTCGTCGTCATCACGGTCGGGATCATCAACGGCCAGGGCAAGCCCGCCAACGTGGTGCCCGTGAGCGAGGCCTACCAGGCGGCGCCGCCCGTCTACCAGTACAACAGCACGATCGGCGAGATCCGCGCCCGGACCAACGATCCCGAGCCCGCCTCGGTCATCGTGCGCATCAGCCTGGGCTTCGACCTCAACGACAAGGAAGAGTCCAAGGACGTCACCGACATGCTTCCGCGCATCCGCGACTGGCTCCGCAGCTACTTCAGCATGAAGTCGGCCGACGATCTCACGCCGGACAAGGAGCAGATGATCAAGGAAGAGATCAAGGAAAACCTCAACCGGATCCTGCCCAAGCCGACGATCCGCGAAGTCCTCTTCGAGCGCTTTGACGTTATAAAAATGTAGTTTCGACCGGGAGGCGGCATGACCGAAGTCCTGTCCCAGGATGAGATAGACCAGCTCCTCACGGCGATCAACGCGGGCGAAACCGAGCTCGAGTCCATAAAGCCCGCGGCCGACACCCGCAAGATCAAGATCTACGACTTCAAGCGGCCGGACAAGTTCTCCAAGGAGCAGATCCGGACCGTGCAGATCATGCACGAGACCTTCGCGCGCCTCACCACGACGAGCCTCTCGGCGTCCATGCGCGCCCTCGTGCATGTCCACGTGGCCTCGGTCGACCAGCTCACCTACGAGGAGTTCATCCGCTCCATCCCCACGCCGACCACCCTCGCGGTCGTCAGCATGGATCCCTTGAAGGGACAGGCCATCCTGGAGATCGACCCTTCGGTCACCTTCACCATCATCGACCGCCTCTTCGGAGGCTCCGGCGAGGGCGCCAAGCTCAACCGCGAGCTCACCGACATAGAGCACTCCGTCATGGAAGGCATCATCGTGCGCATCCTGGGCAACATGCGCGAGGCCTGGACCCAGGTCATCGACCTGAGGCCCCGCCTGTCCCAGATCGAGACCAACCCCCAGTTCGCCCAGATCGTCCCTCCGACGGAGATGGTCGTCCTCGTCACCCTCGAGACCAAGGTGGGGGAGGTCGAGGGCATGATGAACCTCTGCATTCCCTACCTCACGATCGAGCCCATCGTCTCGAAGCTCTCGGCCCAGTACTGGTACTCCTCCGTGCGCCGCGGCGCCACGACCGAGAACCTCAACATCCTCAAGGAAAAACTCTCCACCGTCGAGATTCCGGTGATCGCCGAGGTGGGCAAGATCGACATTTCGGTGCGCGATGTCCTGGCGCTCAGGCGCGGCGACATCATCCGGCTCTACTCCGTCCGGGTCGACGACCCCATGACCCTCAATGTCGGCAACAAGAAGAAGTTCCTCTGCCGGCCCGGCGTCATCGGCAAGAAAATGGCCGTCCAGATCATCAAGAAGCTCGAGGACGTGGGGCAGGAAGAATTCGAAGAATTGGCATCTGAAGGAGAAGAGAACTATGAGTGACGGCGCCCTCTCCCAGGACGAGATAGACTCCCTGCTCGCGGGACTCGACGGCGGTTCGGCGCCGGCCGCGGCGACGCCGGGGGGCCGCGCTTCCTCGGCGCTTTCCCCCCAGGACGCCCAGGCCTTCAAGACGATCCTGGATTCCATCACCGGCGCGCAATCGCAGAACCTCTCCATGATCACCGGCCTTCCCGTCACGGTGCAGAACCCGGCGGTCGACGCGGTCACGCGCGACGGCTTCCTGCGCGACGTGCCCGAGGAAGTGGTGGCGGTCACCGTCCCCTTCGGCGGCTCCATCCCCGGCGACCACGTCTTCGTCATGTCCAAGGAGATGGCGGCCAGGATCGCCTCGCTGGCCAACAAGGACGAGGGGCTCACCGAGCTCGACGATATGGCGATGTCCGCCGTGCAGGAATGCGTTTCCACCCTCGCCGGCACCGAGATCACCGTGATAGCCGAGAAGACGGGCAACAGGAACATCCAGTCGAGCGTCGCCGAGGGCAAGTTCGGACCCAAAGCCATGGCCAGGGTGCCGACGGGCGATTTCGTGCGGGCTTCCTTCCAGGTGCAGATAGGCGACGCGGCCCCCGAGCGCCTCACCGAGCTCTTCGCCCTCTCCTTCGTGCGCGATCTGCTCGCCGCGACGGGCGGCGGCGCCCAGGGCGGCTCGTCCCAGGGCGCCTTCCCCGGCGGCATGATGCCATCGGGAGGGATGATGGGCATGCAGGCCCAGGCTCCCGGCATGGGCGGCTACGGCATGGGCGGCTATCCGGGCGGCTACCCGGGCGGCGGCATGGCCCAGACGGGCATGTCCCCGCCTAATGTCCAGCCCGTGCAGTTCGCCAGTCTCCAGATGCAGCAGGCCTCCCCCGAATCCGGGAACATCGGCCTCATCATGGATGTCTACATGGAGATGACGGTCGAACTCGGCCGCACCCGCAAAGCCATCAAGGAAATCCTCGGCATGGGCGAGGGCACCATCATCGAGCTGGACAAGCTCGCTGGCGAGCCCGTCGACATCCTCGTCAACCACAAGCTCATAGCCAAGGGCGAGGTCGTGGTCATCGACGAGAACTTCGGCGTCCGCGTCACGGAGATCGTCTCTCCCATGGAGAGAATGGGAGATATGGGCTAAAATTTTACCCTTTGACGAAATAGTTCTTGCGTTTCGTCTCCCGATGCCATAAAATAGAGGGGTATCGGGAGGGGATCTTTTGAAACGCAAAGCGCTCGTCCTGTGCGCCGTCCTGGCGCTGGGGATGGGTGTCGTCGCCGGAGCGCAAAGCACGACAGTGCCGCGCACCGACGCCGCCGGGGCCGTGGGGACGGCCCAGACGGTGGATGAGACGACACTCGTCATCGGCGACAAGGCCGCCACTGCACCCGCGGGTCAGGCACCCGCAGGTCCTAACACGTTCGCATACTTCATCCGCATGATCGTCGTCCTGGCCCTGGTGCTCGGAGCCATCTACCTCGTCTATCGGCTCATGCGCCGAGTGGCGCGCCCCCTGGAATCCGAGGACTCGGCGGTGAAGATACTCGCGTCCGCCGGCCTCGGCCCGGGCAAGAAGCTGCACGTCGTGGGGCTCGGCGAAAAGGCCTACCTCATCGGCGTCACGGACGCCTCGGTTTCGCTCATCGCGGAAGTTCAGGACAAGGAGTTCGTCGACGCCCTGGCGCTCAAGGCCTCGCTCTCGCCCGGGAAGGCCTCGCACCGCGCCGATTTCTCCGACTTGCTCGGCTCTTTGCTCGGTCACGCCAAGTCGCGGTCTTCCGCGGCGCGGCGCGAGGCGGGAGAGAGCCGGGGCGACTACGTCGCTCGCCAGCGCGAGCGGCTTAGAAAGTTCTGAAAGGGCGCGGCCATGCGTGTCCTGCGGATCGTCTTCCTCAGCCTGATCCTCTTCCAGCTTTCCTCGACGCTGCTCGCGGCCCAGGCCGCGTCTCCGGTGAAGTCCAATAGCTCGGCGGTCTCGGTCCCGACGCCCCTGCCTTCCGCGGGAAGGGCCAATTCGGGCTTCCCCGGCGGGAGCGCGAGCGGCAACACCGGACTGTCCGGCCTGATCCCCGCCGTCCCCCTCGTCGATCTGCGCGTGCGCAATCCCACCTCCGGCAAGGAGGTGGCATTCTCGGTCCAGCTCCTGCTTTTGCTCACCGTGCTGTCCCTGGCGCCCAGCCTCCTCATACTCGTCACGAGCTTCCTGCGGATTTCGATAGTCCTGGATTTCGTCAAGCGCTCGCTTTCCCTCCAGCAGTCTCCGCCCAATCAGGTCATGCTCGGCATATCCTTCTTCCTCACCCTGTTCATCATGTGGCCGACCTTCCAGACGGCCTACGACGACGGGATCAAGCCTCTATCCGACGGGAGGATCAGCGTCCAGCAGGCCTACTACGCGGCGGAAAAGCCCTTCCGGATTTTCATGTACGAGCAGATGAAGTCCAATCCCGAGAACATACGCCTCTTCATGTCGATGCGCGGCCTGCCCAAGCCGAGGACACTCGCCGACGTGCCCACCTATGTGCTGGTGCCCGCCTTCGTCCTCAACGAGATGACCATCGCCTTCAAGATAGGAATCCTGCTGTTCATACCCTTCATCATCATCGACATGGTGGTGGCTTCGATCCTGATGTCGATGGGAATGATCATGCTGCCGCCTGTCATGATCTCGATGCCGTTCAAGATAATTCTCTTCGTGCTGGTCGACGGCTGGAACCTGCTGACGATGCAGCTCGTGAGGTCATTCCATTAAAGGAGAGCGGCGATGAGTGTCGGAGAAGCCGTAACGATCATGAGAGGCGGGATCATCGAGACGCTCATCCTCTCGGCGCCCGTCCTGATCGTGGCGATGGTGATCGGTCTCGTGATCTCCATCCTGCAGGCGACGACGCAGATACAGGAGCAGACCCTGACCTTCGTGCCGAAGATCGCCGCGATCATGCTCGTGCTGGCGCTTCTGGGCAGCTGGATGTTCGGCAGCCTCGGCCAGTACACGCGCGAGCTCTTCGCCATGATCCCGCAGATGGCGAGGTAGGCCATACCGCGATGAACTGGCCCTTCAACGACTGGAACCTCTTCCTCCTCGTGGCGGTGCGCATCCTCGCCATGATCGAGGTCGCGCCCCTGCTTTCGGGCGGCGGTGTGCCGCAGGTCGCCAAGCTCGGACTGGCCGGTTTCGCCGCTGCGGCGATTTTTCCGGCCGTGAAGGCCGCGGGCTATCCGATCCCGGCCGACGGCGCCTCCTACGCCCTCCTCGTCGTGGGCGAGGCGATGATCGGCCTGTCGATGGGCTTCTTCCTCTCGATCGTCTACGCCGCCTTCCTCACGGCGGGGCAGTACTTCTCGCAGAACATGGGCTTCGGCGCCCTGGAGGCCTACGACCCTCTCGCCGAGGTCGAAATCCCCATCATGGGCCAATTCCTGAACCTGATAGCCATGTTCGTCTTCCTGGTCACCGACGGCTTCCAGCAGCTTTTCCTCATCGGCGTCAAGGGCTCCTTCATGGCCATACGGGCCTACGACCTCGTGGCGCGGCGGAACGACATGATCCAGTTCCTCCTCCACGCCGTGAGCGCTCTGTTCGAGCAGTCGCTGATCATCTCGATGCCCGTGATGGGCACGCTCTTCATCGTCTCGGTGGCCATGGGGCTGCTCTCGAAGGCCGCTCCGCAGATGAACCTCCTCACCGAGGGATTCCCCATTTCGCTCACCGTCACCTACGTCCTCATGATCGTTTCCTTGCCGTTCATGATGGAGGCCTTCTCCCGCATCATCGGCTCAGGCTTCAACGATCTCGGCATACTCGTGGGAGGCAAGCGGTGACGGCGTGCGAGCGTCCGGTCATCGACCTGCAGTGGTTCGCCGAGGCGGCGAACCGCGCGCCCGGACGGCCCATCATCGACCTGCAGTGGTTCGCCGCCGAGGACGAGGGCCGCACCGAGGAGCCTTCCGAGTACAAGCTCCGCAAGGCCCGCGAAGACGGGAAGGTGGCGAAGAGCCAGGAGCTCGTGGCGGCCGTGGGGCTCCTTCTGCCCGCCCTCGCCCTCGCCCTCCTGGCTCCCTACTTGGCGCGCACGATGCAGGAAATGGTCAAGTTCTATTTCGCCCGCGCGGCCGAGGTCGATATCACGCGCGACGCCGGGCCGCTGGCGGCCTCGTTCTTCTCGTTCTTCGTGCGGCTCACCGCCCCGCTCGCGGCGGTGGCGGTCGTCTCGGCGCTTTTCTCCAACATCCTCCAGGTGGGATTCATCTTTTCGCTCAAGCCCATCACGCCGGATTTTTCGAGGATCGTGCCGCGCTTCGGCGAATACCTGCGCAAGACCGCCTTTTCGATGCAGGCCCTGTTCGGACTCCTGAAGTCGGTGTTCAAGATCGCGGTCATCGGACTCGTAGCGTATATGAGCGTCCGCAACCAGATCGACCGGATCGTGACGCTCTTCACGACCCCGCTCGGCGAATCGATCATGTTCATCGGCTCGCTCGCGGTCAGGCTCATCATCCAGGCGGCCATAGCCACGCTGCTCCTGTCCGTGCCCGACTACCTCTTCCAGCGGCATCAGTACATGGAATCCCTGAAGATGACGAAGGAGGAGGTCAAGGAGGAGCACAAGCAGCAGGAGGGCGATCCCCTCGTGCGGAGCCGGCTCCGCCAGCGGATGCGCGAGCTCCTGTCGCGAAATATGGCGGCCAACGTGCCCAAGGCCGACGTCGTGATCACGAACCCGACCCACTTCGCGGTGGCCCTCGAGTGGGACCGCGACAGGATGGCCGCGCCCCTGGTCACCGCCAAGGGGCAGGACGAGGTGGCTCTGCGCATCCGCCGCATCGCCGAGGAGAACGGCGTGCCCGTCGTGGAGAACAGGCCCCTCGCGCGGGCCCTGTACGCCGACGTCGAGATCGGCGACGCGATTCCCGAGAAATACTATCAGGCCATCGCCACGGTGCTCGCCCACGTCTACGCCGCGGCGGAGTCGAAGGACGAGTCGGAGGCCGCGTATGCGGTCGGCGATGCATAGATCAAAGGAAGTAGCCCATGGCTGATACCCAGCGCCTGGTGCGCGACAATATTCTCGCCAATCCCTCCGATATCGCGGTCGCCGCGGGAGCCGTATCCGTCGTCCTCATGATCGTCATACCCGTTCCCGCGGTGCTCCTCGACGTCCTCTTGACCTTCAACCTTACCGTCGGACTGCTCATCCTGCTCATCGTGCTGTACACCAAGAAGGCCACGGAGTTCTCGATCTTCCCGACGATGCTCCTCGTGACCACCGTCTTCGGGCTCGCCCTGAACATCTCTACCACGAGGCTCATCCTCTCCAAGGGCGCGAACTTCGACGTCGAGATCATCCGCGCCTTCGCCTCGTTCGTGGTCGGGGCGGGCGGCACCGACGGCCTCGTCATAGGCTTCATCATCTTCATCATCATCATCGCCGTGCAGGCCATCGTCATCACGAAGGGCGCCACCCGCATCGCCGAGGTCGCGGCGCGATTCACCCTGGACGGCCTGCCCGGCAAGCAGATGTCGATAGATGCGGAATACAATTCGGGCTCCATCTCCGAGGACGAGGCTCTGAGGCGCAAGAGCGAGGTCCAGCGCGAGGTGGACTTCTACGGCCAGATGGACGGCGCCACGAAATTCATCTCGGGCAACGTCAAGGTCGGCATCTTCATCTCGGTCATCAACCTGGTGGGCGGCTTCATCATCGGGATGGTCCTCCACAAGGAGAGCTTCACGGTCGCCATCCAGACCTACACGACGCTGACGATCGGCGAGGGCCTTTTGTCCCAGCTGCCCGCCCTCCTCGTATCGACGGCCACGGGCATCATCGTGACCCGCGCCAACTCGGCCGGCACCTTCGGCTCGGACGTGACCTTCCAGTTCGCCCAGAACGCCAAGATCTACCTCGTGGCCGCGGTGGTGCTCGCGCTCCTGGCCTTCCTGCCCGGCTTCCCCTGGTACGTCCTCCTGCCCATGGCGGCCGTCCTCGCCTACCTGGGCGTGAGCCTGGCGCGCAAGCAGGCCGCGGCCGCCGACAAGGCCGCCCTCGCCGCCGCCGGCGCGGCCAGGAAGGCCGAGGCGCCCACGGAGCTATCGCCGGTGGTTCCGCTCGATCCGATCAGCCTCGAGCTGGGCTACGGCCTCATCCCGCTCGTCGACAAGGACAAGGGAGCGGACCTTCTCGAGCGCATAACGCGCATCCGCAAGGAGAGCGCCCTCGACATGGGGCTCGTCGTCCCGCGCATCAGGATCATCGACAACATGCGGCTCGAGCCGTCGGAATATTCTTTCAAGATCAAGGGCGTGCAGGTGGGGCGGGGCATCATCAGGCTCGGCTACTATCTCGCCATCAATCCCGGCGGCGTGAGCGAGGAGATTCCCGGGGAGAAGACCCGCGATCCGACCTTCGGGCTGCCCGCCCTCTGGATCGCCGAGGAGCAGCGCGACCGGGCGGAGCGCGCCGGCTACACCGTCGTCGACGCCCCGAGCATCATCGCCACCCACCTCACCGACGTCATCAAGCGCCACGCCGCGGAGATCCTGGGGCGGCAGGAGGTCCAGTCGATCCTGGACGCCCTCAAGAAGGACTACCCGGCCGTCGTCGAGGACACTTCGAAGCGCCTGTCGCTCGGCGAGATCCAGAAGGTCCTGCAGGGGCTGCTGCGGGAGCAGGTGTCCGTGCGCAACATGGTGGCCATTCTCGAGACCCTGGCCGACTACGCGGGCGTGACCAAGGACGTGGGCTTCCTCGTCGAGAAGACCAGGCAGGCCCTCGGAAGGCAGATCTGCCTCCAGTACGCCGACCAGGACCGCAACCTCAAGGTGCTCACCATCGACCCCGGCCTGGAGCAGAAGATCATCGACTCCAGGGTGGACACTCCTTCCGGCGCCGTGTCGGCGCTCGAGCCCGCCCTGCAGCGGCAGTGGATCAAGGCGCTCACGCGCGCGGTGGCGGCGGTCCAGCAGAAGGGCTGGCTGCCCGTCGTGCTCTGTTCCGAGGGCGCGCGCGCCCTCGTCAAGGCGAGCACCGAGCGCGAGCTGCCCGATCTGGTGGTCCTCTCGGTTCCGGAAATCGTGGCCGACGCCCGCGTCGAGGCGGTGGGCGAAATAAAAACGGAAGGTTAGGCGATGCAGTATTTCACCGAACAGGCGCCCTCCCACCGGGAAGCGCTCGAGCTGGTCCGCGCGAAGTACGGCGAGGCGGCGCAGATCCTGTCGCATCGGAGCATCCGCATGGGCGGGTTCATGGGACTCTTCGCGCGCGAGGGAGTGGAGGTGACGGGCTACCTGAGGCCCGAGACGAAGGCGTCCAAGCCGCCGCCGCAGGATCTCGAGGAGGAGAAGCGCAAGATCCTCAGCCTGACGGGCGCCCTGACGGGCTCCCAGGCCCGGGCGGACCAGGCTCTCCAGCAGGTCCTGACCGAGATTCAGGGCTTGAGGGAGCGCCTCGACCAGCGGCCCGCCGCCGCAGAGGCGGACGACCACGAGACCCTCATGCGCATGGACGCCCTGCTCGCGCTCAACGATTTCTCGGAGCCTTTCCGCAGGGAGACCCTCGCGCGGCTCAGGCGGGACTTCTCGATAGAGGGTCTCGAGAACGCCGAGGAGGTGGAGGACGCCGTCCTGGAATGGATCGGCGACTCCATCCAGGTCTGGAAGGAGAGCGAGGCGAAGCGCCCGCGCATTCTCGCCCTCGTGGGTCCGACGGGGGTCGGCAAGACCACCACGATCGCCAAGCTCGCCGCGATCTACGCCGTGGGCATGGGGTCCGAGCGGCCGCGCTCGGTGCGCATGATCACGATCGACAATTACCGCATCGGAGCCCGGCAGCAGATAGAGACCTACGGCAACATCATGGGCGTGCCCGTGTCCTGCGTCGAGACCGCGGACGATCTGCGCAAGACCATCGCCTTCCACTCCGACGCCGATCTCATCCTCGTCGACACGGTGGGCAAGAGCCCCCGCGACGCCGTCAAGCTCGCGGAAATGCAGCGCATCCTGGCGGCCTGCGGCACGGGCGCGGAGACGCACCTCGCCCTGGCCGCGACCACCAAGGCCAGCGACATGGTCCAGGCGCTCAGGCAGTTCGAGCCCTTCGACTACAAGGCGGTCATACTCACCAAGGTCGACGAGACCAACCGGCTCGGCAACGCCATCTCCGCCCTCGCGGAGCGTCGCAAGAGCCTGTCGTACATCACGACGGGGCAGCGGGTCCCCCAGGACATCGAGCGCGCGCGCGTGACGCGGCTGCTCATGAACCTCGAAGGTTTCCGCGTGGACCGGACCAGATTCGAGGAACGCTACAGCGAGGTCTCCGAGGAGGAGCGCGCGCCCCAGGAGACGCAGAGACGGCGGAGCCCCCGAGGCTACGGCGAGCATCAATCGACACCACTGGCCGAGCGGCAGCTCGGCGCCGATCGGAGTTGACATGGAAGATCAGGCCCAGGCATTGCGCGAGCTCATGGGGAAAAAGGGGGTCGATCCGGCCCCCTCCGGCGAGAAGAAGCCGTCCGAGCGGATTGCTTCGCCTTCGGGGCAGAAGACGCGGATAATCGCGGTCGCGTCCGGAAAAGGCGGCGTCGGCAAGACCAACCTGTCCGTCAATCTGGCTATCGCCTACGCCAAGATGGGCAAGCGCGTCATCGTCATGGACGCCGACCTCGGGCTCGCGAACGTCAATGTCATGCTCAACATGATTCCCAAATACAACCTGTATCACGTGATCCGCAAGCAGAAGACCATGCGCGAAATCATCCTGGACACCGAATACGGCATCCAGATCGTCGCGGGGGCCTCCGGCTTCTCCAAGATAGCCAACCTCACCGAGGAAGAGCGGCAGGCCTTCATCGGCGAGCTCTATACCCTCTCGCAGGCCGACATCGTCATCATCGACACGGCCGCGGGCGTGTCCAACAATGTGCTCGCCTTCGTGGCCGCCGCCGACGACGCCATCATCGTGACGACCCCCGAGCCGACGGCCATCACCGACGCCTACGGCATAATCAAGATCATCGCCACCGAGATCGAGAACCTCAACATAGGCCTCAAGCTGGTGGTGAACCGGGTCAAGACGGTGACCGAGGGCAGGCGGGTCGCCGAGCGGATCATCAACATCTCGGGCCAGTTCCTGAATCTCAAGGTGGAGTATCTGGGCTGCATCTACGACGACCCCATCGTGCCCGCCTCCGTGCTCAGGCAGCGGCCCTTCTTCACGCAGGACCCGAAATCGAAGGCCTCGATCTCCATCGCGCATCTCGTGACGAAGATCGAGAAGACCGATTTCGCCGACGACAAGGGCCTCGGCCGATTCATCAAAAAGCTGTTCGGAAAGGACTGAACTTGACGCGGGTCAAGATTTCGGCCTACTCTTACGGGAAGGGAGGGCACGAAGACGGTAGACTCTGATCTGCGCGCTTCGCTCGTCGTGGCCGGCGCCGCGTTCGCGCTCTCCGCCCTCGTGGGCCTGTTCGCCCGGGTCGCTTTCCTCGCGCTGCTAGGCCGGGCCGTGCTGGGCGGTTTCCTGCTCGGCGCGATCCTGTACGGCGCCATTCGCCTGCTCCGCACCCTGCTCCTCGTCCCCGAAGCCTCCGGAGACGCGGAAATGCCGGAACAGCGCGGACGCAACCTCGATATCGTCCTCCCCGAGGAGCTGCCGGGTTCTTTCGGAGCCGGTGCCGCCGGTCTGGAGTCGATGGATGAGGAGGACCTGGAAAATCCGGTGGATGTCCTGCCTGTCGCCGAGGCGGCGCGCCGGAACGGCGGGGCCTCGGAGCAGACGGCCTCGCCTGATGGCGAGCCGGTCGGCTTCGCCGCCGCCGCGTTCGAGGCTCCCGAGGAGGGAACACCGGCTCGCGCGCTCGGCGCGGCAACTAGACCGCCGGCCTCGGCCCGGTCGGTCGCCGCGACTCGCTCCGCGGCGGCTCGGGCTTTCGCCGACTACGAGGAAGACGATATAGGCGAGCCGGAAAGCCTGCTCGACGACATGCCGGAGAGCCGCGCCCGGGCGGCGGAGGTTTCCCCCTCCCCGTTGCCGGGCGGGACGGAGAGTTTCGGCGATCTCGACGTGCTTCCCGACCTCGAAGGCTTCACCGATACCTTCGCGGCCGCCGAGTACGGTGTGACGAATATGGCGTCGGAGAAAGAAGGACCCGTTCCCGCCGGACGTGCGGCGCCCGGAAAGCGGTCGGATGTCTCGGATCTCGATCCGGCCACGCTGGCCCAGGCGGTGCGGACCATCCTTAAAAAAGACAGGAAAGGGTAAGGCAAAATGGCCGAGAACTCGCTGCAGCCGATAACCGAGGACGAGCTCTGGTCCCAGTACAAGTCGAATCGGGACCCAGCCATCCGCGACGCCTTCATACGACAGTATGCGCCGCTCGTGAAGTATGTCGCCGGCAAGGTCGCCGCCAGCATGCCCAATACCGTGGAATTCGAGGACCTCGTCGGATTCGGCGTCTTCGGTCTCCTCGACGCCATCGAGAAATTCGATCCCGACAAGAACGTCAAGTTCAAGACCTACGCGGTGACCAGGATCCGCGGCGCCATCTTCGACGAATTGCGCTCGATCGATTGGGTGCCCCGCTCGGTCCGCCAGAAGACCAAGGAGATCGAGGACGCCATCGTCAACCTCGAGGCCAAGTTCGGCCGCCCCGTCACCGATCTGGAGATAGCCTCCTCCCTCGGCGTCTCCGAGGACGATTTCCTCAAGACCATGCTCAAGATTTCCAGCACTTCCGTGCTCTCGCTCAGCGATGTCTGGTATTCGGGCGACGAGTCCGACAAGATATCCATAGGCGAGAGCATCGAGTCGCCGGCGAGCATGAACCCCGATTCGACCGTCGAGCGGGAGGAGATCAAGCGCGTCATCGTCCAGGCCATCAACGACCTTCCCGAGAAGGAGAAGAAGGTTCTCGTGCTGTATTATTACGAGGATCTGACCTTGAAAGAGATCGGCCAGGTGCTCGAAGTGACGGAGTCGCGCGTGAGCCAGCTCCACACGAAGGCCATACTCAGGCTGCGGGCCAAGCTCACGAACCTGCGGCGAGGCATAATCTAGCGCCATGGCCGCGAATCTCGGCATTCCGCAGATCGCCGAGCTCATGCGGCGATACCTCGAGGAGGACGCGGCCAAGAAGTCCCTCGTGGTGGAGGGCAGGAGCGTCGAGGAGGCGGTCGCCGACGCGGCGACGCAGCTAGGCGTAGGCGTCAAGAGCATAGAGTTCGAGGTCGTAGAGCGGGGCTCTCCCGGCCTGCTGGGGGCGGGGCGCCGCAACTGGCGCATCCGAGCCTACGTGGCCGCCGAGAGGAAGAACGTCGAACTGCCCGCGGGGGTCGCCGACGCCGAGGGCGAAGACCTGGGCCCGGTCTCCACGGTTCCCAAGGACAGGGATGGAGAGTGCTTCGTCCGCCTTTCGCCGGACGGCGCCCTGCTCAAGGTCACCGCGCCGCTTGGACGCGGCAAGCGCGTCGCGGACAAGTCCGCCGTCGAGAAGCTCGAGGCCCGCGCGGTGAGGCAGTTCGACGAGGACATGCTCCGCGAGGTGGTCAGGCAGGCCTCGGGCGACTATGTCCGCGTGGGCGACTTCATCACGAACCCCGCGAACGACGCCCTCATGACCGTGGACATCGCCGACCAGGAGATGAAGGCCTACATCACCCTCACGCCGCCGGGGCCGGGAGGCTGCGACCTGTCCAAGGCGACGCTGCTCTCCTTCCTGCGCAACAACCGCATCGTCTTCGGGGTGAGCGAGGACGCGCTTCAGGATGTCGAGGATCGCCCGCGCTACCGCGAGGCCGTTCTCGTCGCCGAGGGGGCCAAGCCGCAGAACGGCCGGGACGCCTACGTGCAGTTCAACTTCGAGACGGACAAATCCACCTACCGGCTCAAGGAAGCCGCCGACGGCAAGGTCAACTTCAAGGAGCTCGGCCTCATCCAGAACGTCGTGGCCGGACAGCCGCTGGCGCGCAAGGTGCCGCCCGAGATCGGCAAGACGGGCCGGACGGTGACCGGCAAGGTCATCCCGGCGCGCAACGGCAAGGACATGCCCGTGCCCCTCGGCCGCAACGTGCACGTGGCCGAGGACGGCGCCACCATCATCGCCGACATCAACGGCCAGGTCACCTACATCGCCGGCCGCATCAACGTCGAGGAAATCTTCACGGTCCCCGGCGACGTCAATCTTAAGACCGGCAACATCATGTTCCTCGGCACCGTGATCGTCCAGGGCAACGTGGACGACGGCTTCGTCGTCAAGGCCTCGGGCAACATCGAAGTCAAGGGCGGGGTCGGCAAGAGCGAAGTCGTGGCCGAGGGCGACATCGTGGTCCACCAGGGAGTCACCGGAAAATCCGGCTGCACCATCAATGCCGGCAAGAGCGTCTGGGCCAAGTTCATCGAGAACGCCACGGTCGAGGCCGGCGAGAATGTCATCGTCTCCGACGGTCTCATCAACTGCAGCGTGACGGCGAACCGGAAGATCATCTGCCAGGGCAAGCGCGCCGCCATCCTCGGAGGCATCTACCGCGCCTGCGAGGAGATCAACGCCAAGACCCTCGGTTCGCCAGTCGGCGGCGCCGAGACCATCATCGAGGTCGGCTACGATCCCAAGGCCAAGGAGAAGGCTGATCAGCTCCAGGCCCAGGCCTACCAGATAAAGCGCCAGGTCGAGGAAGTCGACAAGAACGTCGCCACGCTCAACGCCATCAAGAAGCAGCGCAAGAGCCTGCCGGAGGACAAGGAAGCCATACTCCAGGACAATCTCATCCGGCGCGAGGATTTCATCGTCGAGCTGCGCTCGCTTGGGAAGGAGATCGAGTCGATCCAGACGTACCTGAACGGCCTCAAGACCCGCGGTCGGATCAGCGCCTCGAGCCGCATCTATCCCGGCGTCGTGCTCGCCATCAAGGACATCCGCGAGAGCGTGAAGAACGAGCAGAAGGCGCTGACGTTCTATCTCGAGAATCAGATGCTCCGCACCACCAAGTACGAGGAGCCCGAGGACGAGATACTCAGACGGGGGCCACCCGATGCCTATAAGACCGATTGACCTGCAAGTCCTCTTCATGCAGCAGAGCGAGGTGGCCCGCGAGCAGTCCATCGAAAAGGAAGGGGCCAAGCTCGCCCAGACCGTCCAGGGCGCCGCTGCGCAGAAGAAGCTCGTGGAGGCCAAGGACGAGATCACCAAGGCCGAGCAGTCCAAGGAAGGGCCCGCGCCCGTCAAGGAAGGCTCGGGCGGCGGCGCTGGCGCCGCGCCCGGCCAGCGAAAAGAAGGCGAAGCGGAGAAGGAAAAACCTTCCGAAGAAGCCGAGGAGGAGGTCGTGCGGGATCCCAATCTCGGCACCCGCGTCGACCTAAGCGGATGACGTTCTTCCTTCAACTCCTGTTCGAGGCGGCGCTGACGGTCGCCGGTTTCTTCCTGCTCTGGTTCCTCCTTCGCGCGCGGATTCGGCGCTTCCTCGAGCTCGACAAGCTCCTAGAAGGCGTGCGCGACGAGGCCCGTGCCCTCGTCATCGAGCTCAACGAGAGCGCCGACCGCAGCGTCAGCCTCGTCGAAGACCGCAGCGCGGCGCTCCGCGAACTGCTCGACGAAGTCGACCGGAGGATGGGTCTGGCGAAGCGCGAGCTCGAGAAGCGGGCGGTGGAGCGCGAGGTCTACACCAAGCTTGCGCAGCGCCGGCCGATCGTTCCCCGCGACGTCGACGCTCCCCTTCAAGCATCGCTCCGCGAGCCGCGTCGAGCTGCCGGATCGGCGGCAACTCCGGCGGCAACTCCGACGGCCGCTCCGGCGGCGATACTCGGTCGCGAAGGGCCCATTCCGCTTACTCTTCGTCCGGAGACTCTCCGCGTCGCTGAGGAGGGCCGGTCCGATTCAAGTAGCACAGACCGGCCGCGCGACGCCGAACGTCCGCGCGGCGCCGCGCAGCCGCGTGACGCCGAACCGGTCTCGGCCCTCGAATCGGAGCGCATTCTCGAACGCCGCCGAGGACCCGAACTCCGCGTCTCCGAAGAGAACCTCGCGCCGGGACCCAGCCTGCGCGAGCAGGCGGTCGGGCTCTATAGAAAGGGCTTTTCCGCCGACATCATCGCCGCGCGCCTGGGGGCGACCGTGGCAGAGATCGAGCTCCTCGTCGAAATCGAGGAACGGCGTTCGGGGGTCTAGTCGATGGGCGCGATCATAGGCATAGATTTCGGGACGACCAACTCGCTCTGCGCCTGGATGGACGGCGATCGCCCCGCGCTCATCCACAACCGGCGCGGAGGAAGGATCACGCCGAGCGTCGTGGCCGCGGCAGCCAAGGGCGAGATTCTCGTGGGCGAGTCGGCCAAGAACCAGGCCTTGGTCAACCCCGAGAACACGGTGGCCGGCATAAAGCGGCATATCGGCTCGGGCGGCCTCGTGAGCATGGGGGGGCGTTCGTGGCGGCCCGAGGAACTGGCCGCCATGATCCTCTCTTCCCTGCGGCTCGACGCCGAGTCCCATCTCGGGACGGACATAGAGCGAGCGGTCATCACCGTCCCGGCCAATTTTTCCGACAGACAGCGGCGCGGCATCGTGGAGGCCGGTCGGCTCGCCGGTCTCGAGGTGCTTCGCGTGGTCAACGAGCCCACGGCCGCCGCCGTGGCGCGCGCCTGGGCCGCCTCGGCTTCTCCTTCAGGCGGCGAACGAGCCCTCGTTCTCGTGTACGACTTCGGCGGCGGAACCTTCGACGTCACCCTCCTCGTGCAGGAGGGAACGGCCTGCGAGGTGCTCGCTTCCCGGGGCGACGGCCGCCTCGGCGGCGCCGACATCGACCGCGAACTCTACCGCCAGGCCTCGGCCGCCTTCCGGGAGGAGTACGGCCTCGACGTCGAGGCCGACCGCTTCCTCGCCCAGCAGCTCGCCGAGGCCTCCGAGCTGGCGAAGATGGAACTCTCCGAGCGGGAGGAATCGGCCATCGGCATTCCCTTCGCCCTGGCGGGCGGCAAGGTAGTCCATCCCCTCTGGACCCTGACGCGCCGGCGCTTCGAGGAGCTCGCCGCCCCCTTCGTCGAGCGCAGCCTCGAGCTGACCGAGCGGGTCCTCGCCGAGGCGGGCCTGAGCGCGAGCCGGGTCGACAGTCTCGTGCTATCAGGCGGCTCCAGCCGGATGCCTCTGGTGCGCGCTCTTCTCGCCCAACGCCTGGGGCTCAAGCCACAGGGAGGCGTCAACCCCGAGGAGATAGTCGCCCTCGGGGCCGCCGTCTGGTCCCTCGTCGACGCCCAGCCGGACCGCCTCCGCATCAGGGATGTCGTCTCCCGGAGCTACGGCGTCGAGATCGACGGCGGCCGCTTCGTCCCCCTCATCCGCAAGAACAGCCCCGTGCCCGCCTCCAGCCGCCGCGTGTTCACGACGGTGGCCGACGACCAGGATGCGGTGGAGATCCATGTCCTCCAGGGCGAGAGCCCCGAGGCGGCCGAGAACGTCTCGCTCGGCCGCTTTCTCCTGTCGGGTCTGCGCGAGGCCAAGCGCGGGGAGCCGCGGATCGAGGTCAGCTTCGGCATAGACGAGTCGGACATGCTTCACGTCTCGGCCGCCGACCTCGATACGGGCGCCCTGCAGGAGATCAGCATCGTCGACCTCGAAAGCTCCTCCTCGGCCGAGGGTCCGGCCGAGCTGGGCGCGGCGATCCGGCTCCTCGCCGGCCGGCTGGCCGAGCTCCGCTCGGGCCTGCGCCTGGAACGCGGCCTGGAGTCCGAGCTCGACGAGACCTGCGCCAGGGCCGCCGCGGCCGGGCCCGGCACGGAGGAGCCCGGGCTCAGGCTGCTCAAGACCGAGCTCGAGGCTCTCGTGGGCGAGCTCCTGGCCCGCAGGGCGGAGCGCCGCGCCATCGCCCAGGCGGACAAGGAGAGAACGTGAGCGGCGACTCGGCGCCCGCCTCCCGCGGCGCTCTGGCCGTCCTCGGCCTGGCTCCAGAAGCCGGCGAGGAGGATATCCGCAAGGCCTACCGCCGCCTCGCCCTGCGCTACCACCCCGACGCCTCGGGCGATCCCGAAACCGCCCGCCGCTTTTCGCGGATCGTGCGAGCCTACAAGGTGCTCAGGGCGAGGGAATCCCCGCGGGACCAACCCAGAAGCGCGCTCTCCGAGAAGTACCGGCCGGTGCTGGAGGCGGGGGACGATATCTTCGCCCTGGGGCGGGTGCTCGCCTCGGAGCCCCAAGCGGGGGCGCGGGCCGCCGCCGCCGCCCGCCTGGGGCTTTCGGGGAGGTCCGCGGCCTACGTGTTCCTTCGGCGAGCCCTCTACGATCCCATGGAGGAAGTCAGGCTCGCGGCCGTGCGGGCCGCGGCTCTGCTCGGTTCCCGGCAGGCGGCCGGCGAAGTGGCCGCGCTCTACGCGCGCTCGGAAAGCGCCTTCCGCCGCGCGATGCTTGAAATAGCCGCCGCGACCGGCGAGAGGCTCTTCCGGGACACCATAGCGGTCGCGGTCAAGGATGCCGAGCCCTCCTTGCGCGCCGTGGCGGAGCGTCTCGCCGCCGACTCGGGCTACTGAATCTTCAGCCGGTAGGCCAGGCCGGTGGGCGTCGCCGCCAGCCCGCCCTCGGCGCTTTCCTTGAGCGAGGCCGGCATCGAGTCGCCTATGGCCTTCATCGCCCCCACGACCTCGTCGAAGGGTATGGCCGACGTGACGCCCGCGGCCGCCAGCGTGGCCGCGGTGAGCGCATTGGCCGACATGAAGGCGTTGCGCTTGACGCAGGGCACCTCGACGAGGCCCGCGACCGGGTCGCAGGCCAGGCCCAGGCTGTTCTTGAGCGACAGCGCGGCCGCGTCGACCGATTCGCGGAAGCTCATGCCCATCAAGGTGCACAGCCCGGCCGCGGCCATGGCGGCCGCCGCGCCGCACTCGGCCTGGCAGCCCCCCGCGGCGCCGGCCAGGGTCGCGCGCGCGGCTATGAGCATGCCGACCGCCGAGGCGGCGACGAAGGCGTCCTGGAACCGCCGCGAGTCGGGGCCCAGGTCGCGCGCGCGCGCGTCGCGCCAGGCCCAGAGGCAGCCCGGGACGATGCCGGAGGAGCCGGCCGTCGGAAAGGCCACGATCTTGCCCCCGCAGGCGTTGACCTCGTTGCCGGCCAGGGAATACACGATCGCCAGCCTGAACAGCTCGTCCCCCACGGGCAGCGGCCTCTCGGACGAGGCCACCTTGACCGCGGCGCCGTCGGTCATGCCGGAAAACGAGCGCTGCGCGTGCGAGGCGCCGGTGTCTATCGAGTCGCGCGTTATGCGAATCCGTCTCGCGATCTCGGCCCTCACGGCCTCGGCGCTCGAGCCCGAATAGAAGGCGTCGCGCTCGACGAGATAGTCCGGGAAGGGCAGGCCCGAGTCTTCGATGCGCGCGAAGAGCTCGATCGCCGTGGTGAATTTCCAGTTCATGGTTCCCGCCTCACGATGGAATCGTCACGATTTGATCGAGGGGACGTAGACGACCTCCCGCGCGCCGCGCACGCCGCGCAGCTCGTCGGCGACGCCCGTCGGCACCACGCCGTCCACCTCCACGACGAGGAGCGCCTCGTCGCCCTTGTCCTTGCGGTGCGAGACGACCGTGGCGATGTTGAATCCCCGCGCGGCGAGCACCGCCGCGACCCGGGCGACGACGCCCGGCTCGTCGTGGTGGAGCACGAGGATGGCGTCGAGATTGCCGTCGAGGTCGGCTTCGAAGCCGTCGATGGACTGCAGGCGGATTTCGCCGCCTCCTATCGAAGCCGCCCTGACGCGAAGGTGCCGATCTCCGGACCAGAGCTCGAAGACCGCGGTGTTGGGATGGTACCGCGGAGGCCCCTCGAGCACCGGCACGATTTCGACCTCCAGGCCCTCGCGGCGGGCGAGCTCGGGGGCGAAGGCCAGGCGTTCGTCCTCCGGGAGCATGCCCAGAAGCCCCGCGATGGCGGCCTTGTCCGAGCCGTGGCCGCGGTAGGTCCGGGCGAGCGAGCCGTAGAAGCTCACCCGGGCGCGGTCGATGCGCCCGGGCAGGATCTTGCGCACCAGAAAGGCGATCCGGGCGACCCCCGCCGTATGGGAGCTCGACGGACCTATCATGACGGGGCCGAAAAGATCGAGGATTCCGGTAGTGCCTTCGGACATGCGAAGAAGCATATCCCGGCCGATCGGCGAAGGTCTAGGTCGAAGCCGAATTTTCCCTGGCGGCCGTCTCGATGCCGTACTCCTCGATCTTCTGGTAGAGGGTCTTGCGCCCTATGCCGAGCACCTCGGCGGTCCGGCTCTTGTTCCCTCCCTGGGCGACCAGCGTCTCGCGGATGAGAAGCTTTTCGGCATCCTGGAGCGAGGAGCCGGGCGGTATGCGGATGTCGCGCTCGTCGCCCGAAGAGCGGACGCTCGGCGGCAGATCCTCGATGCCCACGAGGGGCCCGCGCGCCATCACGACCGCGCTCTCGACGCAGTTGCGGAGCTCGCGCACGTTGCCCGGCCAGATAAAGGAATACAGGGCCTGCCGCGCCTTGGGATCGAAGCCCTCCAGCTTCTTGCCGTTCTCCTCCGCGAACTCCTTGAGCGCCGCCATGGCGAGCAGGGGGATGTCGTCCCGCCGATCGCGCAGCGGCGGGACGTGGATGTTGACGACGTTGAGCCTATAGTAGAGGTCCTCGCGGAAGCGTCCCTCGGCGATCTCCTTCTTGAGGTCGCGGTTGGTGGCCGCCACGATCCGCACGTCGACCTCGACGGTCTCCTCGCCGCCGACGCGCTCGAACTTGTGCTCCTGCAGGACGCGGAGGATCTTGACCTGCACGTTCTGGTTGATTTCGCCTATCTCGTCGAGGAAGAGCGTGCCCTCGTTGGCCAGCTCGAAGCGGCCGCGCTTGCGCGCCTGGGCGCCGGTGAAGCTGCCCTTCTCGTGGCCGAAGAGCTCGCTCTCGAGCAGGCTCTCGGCCAAGGCGGCGCAGTGCACCTTGACCAAGGGCCCGTCGCGCCGCGGCGAGAGATTGTGGATGGCGTCGGCGACGAGTTCCTTGCCCACGCCGGACTCCCCGGTGATGAGCACGCTCGCGCGGGTGGGCGCCACGCGGCGCACCATGTCGAAGACCTTCTTCATCTCGGCCGAGGCGCCGATGATCGACCGCGTCCGCTTCTGCGACTCGACCTCGGCCTCGAGTTCGCGGTTCTTGCGGGCCAGCTCCCTCGATTCGAGCGCGCGCTTGACGAGGAGGGAAAGGTGGTCCAGGTTGACGGGCTTGGTCACGAAATCGAAGGCGCCGGAGCGCATCGCCGCCACCGCGTCCTCGATCGTGCCGTGGCCCGTGAGCACGATGACCGGGAGTCCGGGATAGCGGCCCACGACCGTCTTCAGGACCTCGGTGCCGCTCTTCGCCGGCATGCGCAGGTCGGTGATGACGAGATCGATGTCGCCGGTCTCCACCTCCTTAAGCGCCTCGGCCCCGTCGGCGGCCGTGCGCGCCGCGTAGCCGTCGATGACGAGGGCCTCGGCGAGGCCCTCGCGGATGTTCTTCTCGTCGTCGGCCACGAGTATGGTGAAACGCATCTAGACCTCCGCCTCGCGCGTCTGCCCCTCGCCCCAGGCGAGAAGCCTGCGCTCCTTCTGGGGCACGGGCAGCGAAATGGTGAAGGTCGAGCCCTGGCCGGGCCGCGACTGCACCGAGATTTCGCCGCGGTGCTCCTTGACGATCTTGAACACGATGGTCAGCCCCAGTCCCGTCCCGTTCTCCTTCGTCGTGAAGTAGGGCTCGAATATCTTCGGCAGCTGCTCCTCGGGGATGCCCGTCCCGCTGTCCTCCACGGAGATCCGGATCTCGTCCTCGACGCGCGATACCGAGAGCTCGAGCTTGCCTCCTCCCGGCATCGCCGCGAGGGCGTTCTTCACGAGGTTGAGGATGGCCTGCTTCATGTAGCGCTTGTCGATGAGCACGAGCGGCAGGTTCTCCTCGATGGAGACCTCCACCATGACGCCCGCGCCCTCGGCCTCGGGCTTCATGAACTCGGCGATCTCGCGCACCACCTCGCCGGGATCGGAGTCTATCGGCTCGAGGTCCATGGGGCGCACCGCGAAGAGGAAGTCCACGACGATCTTGTTGAGGCGGTCTATTTCCTCGTCGACCACGCCGAGGTGCCGCTCGATGACGGGGGTTTCCATTTCGCACTTGCCCAGCAGAGCCTTCTTGATGAGCTGCATGTGGATCGAGATGGCCCCCAGCGGATTCTTGATCTCGTGCGCGACGCCCGCGGCGAGGGTCGTGAGCGAGGCCAGGCTCTCGGCTCGCCTGAGCTGGGCTTCCTTGCGGCGCTTTTCGGTGATGTCCTCGAGATGCAGGAGCGCGCCCTGGATCTTGCCGTTCGACACGAGGGTGGTCACCGAGGCCGCGACGAGCCTCGTCAGGCCCTTGGACTCGATGCCGAACTCCCGGTCCAGCACCGAGTCCTCGTTCTCGAGGGTGGAGCGCAGGAAGTCCGCCAAGTCCTCGTCCTCGACGCTCTGCCAGAGCGGGCGCTCCGAGGGGTCGGGGCCGGCGAGCCTCAGCATGCGCTCGGCCGCCTTGTTGTAGATGATCGGGAAATGCGCGTTGTCGCAGACGACTATCCCGTCGAGCATGGAGTCGAGGGCGGCCTCCATGCGGCTGTTCTCCTCCGCGAGGTCGTAGAGCAGCGAGCGCATCTGCTCGTCGTTGAGCCTGGTGATCTTGCCTATGGCCCGTGCGACGAATCTCCTCACCTTCGGCCTCCGATCTCGTACAGCAGGCTCTCCGCGAGCAGGCTGGGGCTCCGATTGTAGGACTCGTAGTCGACGCGCGCGCCGCGCAGCGCGTCCGCCCAGGCCGAGACCAGGACCATGGCGTCGGCGCCCATCCCCTCCTCCCGGAGAAGGGCTCCCAGCTTGGCCGCGAGGGCCACGAGAAAGTAGCCGAACGAGTTCGCGTAACGCTCGTCCTTGGCGCCGAAATCCTTGGTCTGCGAGAGGACCTGGGCCAGGGCCGCGGCGCCGTCCCGCCCCTCGGCGCCGGCCTCCCGCGCGAGGGCGGACAGGGGCAGCGGAAGGCTGTCGGCGTCGGGACGTTCGGCCAGGGCCGCCGACAGGAAGGCGATCGCGCATTCGCGGGCCTCCCCGGGCGGAAAGGCCCGGCGGGCGGAGAGGAAAGCCTCGACGTCAGCGGCCGGCTCCGCGCTCCGGAAGACGCGCTCGAGCACCAGGGCCGTCTCCTCGGGACCCCGGCGCGCGAAGGCGTAGCTGCGCGCGCGAGAGAGTATCGTGGCCATCATCGCGCTGCGGCGGGAGCTCAGGAGGACGAAGCGCACGGTCTCCGGCGGTTCCTCGAGAATCTTCAGGAGGGCGTTGCGCGCCGATTCCTGCATGCGGTCCGCGTTCTCTATGACCACGGTCTTGCGCGTGCCGAAAGGAGCGAGGCGGGCCCAGAGCTCGGCGCTGCGCACCTGGAACACGGGCGGAGCGTCGGCGACCATGGCCTCGAGCTTGGCGCAGATGCCCGCTATCTTGCCCGCCGTCGCGATCGCGCCCGCCTTCGCTTCGCTCCCGGCGAGATCGGGATCCAGGGCGTCGAAGAGCTCTTCGGCGTCGCGCACCAGGGGCGCGGCCTTGGCGAGCCGCGGCTCCTCGCCCTGGAAGAGCGCCGCGTCGAAGCGGCGCAGCAGCTTGCGGGCCGCCCGGACGAAGAAGAAATGGGCGGCGCGGCCAGGGGCGCGTTCGAGCAGTTCGAGCGCCGCCGGGATCTCCTCGGGGAAGGTCCTGCCGCCGAGCAGCAGCAGATCGGGATGGGAAAGGAGGCGGTGCTGGGCGCAGGAAGGGCAGGGGCAGTTCCAGGGCGCTCGCTCTCCGCTTTCCACCGCGGCGCAGCTCAGGACCCGCGCCAGCTCGAGAGCCGTCGTCAACTTGCCCGAACCGGGAGCGCCCACGAAAAGGAGAGTCGGCGGCAGGCTGCCGCCCTCGATGTCCAGACGGAGGTGGGAACGGACCTCGTCCTGCGCGAGCAGATTCTCGAACATGGCTTTCCTAGAGCTTCACGGCAGGCAGGGCCGGCACCTGGATGTGGAGTCCTTGCGTGGCCCTGGCCACTTCCGGCCCCACGATCGGCAAGAGGGTCTTGGCGAAGAACGAGTGCCTGAGCACGTTGTCCAAATCGACGATGGGATGCAGAAGGACCATGATCACGAGTATGAGGGAGACGAGGATGAAACCCTCCACCGTCCCGAGCACGAGCCCCAGAACCCTGTCCATGCCTTCCAGGCTCGTGGCCTCGAGCCCCTCGCTGATCATGCGCTCGATGAGCTTGACGACGAGAAAGACGGCGAAAAAGATGGCGAGGAAGGCCAGGATCTCCGGAAAGGCCTGGACCTTGAACTGGCTGCGCACGATGTCTCCGCCCTTCCGGTACAGGAGGAGAGCGGCGATGATGCCGCCGCCGATCGCGGCCACCGAGAGCAGCTCCTCGACGAAGCCGCGCATGAAGCAGCGGGCCGCCAGGAGCACGACCACGCCGAGGAATACCCAGTCCAAAGCGTTCATCTCGGCGCCTCCATGCCGTGCAGAATGAGGTCGGCGATCTCGAGCGCGGCGTCCCTGCCCGCGAGCGCGCGAGCCGCCCGCCCCGCCGCCTCGCGCCGGGCGTCGTCGTCCAGGAAGGCGGCGATTTCCGCGAGGAGGCGCTCGGGCTTCGCCTCGTCGCCGACGAGGACCGAGGAGGCGCCGGCGGCGGCGAAGAGGCGCGCGTTGTCGACCTGGTCGCCGCGGGTTCCCGAGCCGCAGAGCGGCACCAGGACCATGGCTTTGCCGAGGGCCCCGCACTCCCAGAGCGTGCCCGCGCCCGCGCGGCCCACGACCAGATCGGCGGCCGCGAGAATGTGGGGCAGGTCGTCGCGGATGTACGCGAAGGGCCTGTAGCGCTCGTCGGCCGGGGCAGCGGGCGCGCCGCCCTCGCCGGTCTGGTGGACGATGAAGGCCCGCCGCGACAGTTCCGGCCGCACCGCGGCGACGAGCTCGTTCACCTGGCGCGCCCCCTGGCTGCCGCCGAGGAAGAGCACTACGGGCAGGCCGGGCGCCGCTCCGAGCATCGAGCGCCCGAGCGCCGCGTCGCCCTTCCTGATGGCCGAGCGGATCGGATTGCCCACGGCGAGGGCCGAGTCCCGCGCGCTCTCGGGCAGGAAGGCGCGCGTGGCCTCGTAGCTCATGAGCACGCGCCCGGCCCGGCGCGCGTTCAGCCGCGTCGCCAGCCCCGGCGTGAGATCCGATTCATGGGTGACATAGGGTATGCCGAGCGATGCGGCGGCGGCGCAGGGCGGCACGCTGACGTACCCGCCCTTGGAGAAGAGGAAGGCCGGCCTGATGCGCCCGAGGACGCGCCTCGCCGCCGCGTAGCCGGCGAGCACGCGCAGCGCGTCCAGGGCATTGCGCGGCGACAGGCTCCTGCGCAGCTTGCCGGAGGGGATGGCGAGGTACTCGACGCCCGCGGCCTCGACCGTCTTCCGGTCCGACTCCTTGCGCGATCCGATCCAGACTATCCTGCCCGGGAAGCCCCGGGAGCGCAGAGCCTCGATCACCGCGAGGCCGGGATAGATATGCCCCCCCGTGCCGCCTCCCGTGAAGGCGAGGACGCGCGAATCGTCCATGGCCTAGGCCTTTCGGGGGAGAAGGATCGAAGCGTAGGCTCCCAGCAGCTCGTCGCCCTCGCCGCTTCGGCCGTCTTCCGCGGCGCCGCTTCGGGCGGCGAGCACCTTCTTCGCCAGGAGCTTGCCGAGCTGGACCCCTTCCTGGTCGAAGGAGTTGATGTTCCACGCGAAGCCCTGGAACATGACCTTGTTCTCGTAGTGCGCGAGCAGGGCTCCGAGGGCCGCGGGATCGAGAGCCTCGCCGCGGATGAGGGTGCTGGGCCGCTCTCCCGGAAAGCTCTTGTTGGGGTCCGCGTCGGTCTTGCCGCGGGCGAAGGCGACGATCTGCGCGGCGAGGTTGGCCTGGAGCTTGGCCCTGCTCGTCGAGCCCTCGACCTCGACATCGCCCGCGGTCTGGCCCGAGCGGAAGCCGATGAACTGCAGGGGCACGGGATCGGTGCCCTGGTGCAAAAGCTGGTAGAAGGAGTGCTGGCCGTTCGTGCCGGGCTCGCCGAACACGACGGGGCCGGTCGAGTAGGACAATCTGGCGCCGTCGCGGTTCACCCGCTTGCCGTTGGACTCCATGTCGAGCTGCTGCAGATGGGCGGGAAAGCGGGCGAGGGCGTCCGAGTAGGGCAGGACCGCGGTGGCGCCCATGCCCAGGACGTTGCGCTCGTACACGCCGATGAGCGCGTCCAGGAGCGCCGCGTTGCGCGAAACATCGCCCTCCAGGGCGAGCTTGTCGGCCTCGTGAGCGCCTTCGAGGAAGGCCGCGAAGGTCTCGGGTCCGAAGGCGAGGGAGAGCACGACGCCGCCCACCGCGCTCGAGGAGGAGTAGCGCCCGCCGATGAAGTCGTCGATGTAGAACGAGGAAAGATAGCCGGGGTTCCGGGCCAGCGGGCTCGTCTCGCTGGTCACCGCCACCATGTGCCGCGCGCCATCCAGGCCCGCCTTTTCCAGGCGGCGCCGCACCAGGACCTCGTTGGCGAGAGTCTCCTGCGTAGTGCCGCTCTTCGAGACGAGGATGAAGAGGCTGCGCTCCAGGTCGCAGCGCTCGAGGACGGTGTTGGCGTCGTCGGGATCGACGTTGGAGATGAACCGCGCCTCCATGCGCTGCCGCCCCTCTTTCCGCGCCCAGCGCTCGAGGGCGATGTACAGGGCGCGCGGCCCCAGGTCCGAGCCGCCGATGCCGATCTGGACCGCCGTCGTGAAGGTCTTGCCCGTCGAACCCCTGATCGCGCCGGAATGCACGGCGGCCGCGAACTCGGCGGCCTTCCTCCGTTCGGCCTCGTAGAACTCGCGAAGATCGCGTCCCTCGCGCTCGACCTTCGCGCCCAGCTGTCCCCTCGCCAGGTGATGGAGCACCATGCGCCTTTCGCCGGTGTTCATGACTTCTCCATCGGCGAGGAGGCGGTATTTGGCGACGAGTTCCTGTTCGAGCGCGAGTCGCCCGAGCGCGTCGAGGATCGCCTCGTCCACCGGCGAGGCCGCCCAGTTGAAGGTGAGTCCTCCGCCCATCGGGATATCGCAGGAAGCGACGCGCTTCGCCGAAAGCAGGGTGGCCAGGGCTGGCGGCCGAAGTTTCGTCAGCTCGCGGAAAGCGGGGCTGGCGTCGAGGTTCGTGAATTTCGCCATGGGCGGCTCCTTGTGCCTGTGCCGTTTCGAAACAGCGGCTCGTATCGTATCGATTCATGCTATGATATAGTCGTTATCATCCTTCATCAAGGCTGAGTTTCCGTCGAAAATAAGGCCGAGGGGCGTGAGAGACGTGGCCGTACGGATCGATCGTGTCGAAAAGGAGTTCATCCTCAGCGCGGCGGCGGAAAGCCGCCAGGACGTCCGCGTGCAGGCGGCCGGCCGCACCATCGCCTGCCGCATCCTTTCCTCGGCGAACGATCGGCTTTCCCTGTCTCCCTCGTCGGCCGCCGTCCCCCGCTTGAGTCCCCGGCAGCGCGTGTCGGTGTATTTCGACTTTCGCGGGCAGGGCGTCGCCTTCGAAACCATCGTGTATGCGACGAGCCCTTCCATCGAGCTCGGCTTCCCCGAAGCCATGTACCGCAGTCTCTCCCGCCGCTGGCCTCGCGTGCCTCCGCCCCGGGGGCTCAATGTCGAATTTCTCCTCCCCGATGCCGATCTCAAGCTCGATTGTCCCGAGTCGGAGGAATGGATCGAGGTCGAGCTTCCCGAGCTCCGCGAGGGCCTCGATTCCAGCAACCTCGTTTCCTTGATCGAGAGCTTCAAGTCGAAGGCCTCCTCGCTCGCGAGCGAAGGCCGCGTCGTCATGTACAAGGATCGCGGTCCGGCGGACCTGGCCGAGGACCTCGCGGCGCGCCTCGGTCGCGTGCTGTTCGTACCCTCGACCCTGAGCGGCCTCCCCCTGGCCGATCCCTATCCCTCGGGCCGCATCGTGACGCGCGACATGGCCGAGGACTTCGAGGGCCTCGCTTCCCTCGCCTCGGGCTCGCGGCTGTCCGCCTATCTTTCGCAGCGCGCGGCCGCCGGTCTCAGTTCCGCGATCTGGTGTCCCGTCCTCTACTATCACTACACCGTGGGCGTGGTCATTCTCTCGAACGGCCCCGACCGGCCCCGGGCCCTCGACTTCGCCGCGGTGGACCTCGCCTGGGAATTCTCCCGCGTGCTCGCCTGGTTCCTGCGCCGCCACGACTACTTTTCGGCCCAGGGCGCTGGCGAAGCGGTCCGCGAAGGCTCGATCGTGGATGCTACCCCGGCTGGAATCCTCGTCGTCCTCCCCCACGACGGCCCTCGCTTCAACCTCGGCGCCAGTCTCAGACTGCGCCTCGGGGTCGAGGGCCGCAGCATACCCTGCGTGGCCAGGGTGGCTCGCCGCTACGAGGAACGCGGCGCGCGCTACTTCGGACTGGCTTTCCAGAATCTCGCCGCCGACGACATGGCCGAGGTGGCGAGGGCTCTCTACGGCGCGGCCGAGGCCGTCCCCCAGGGCAAGGGGGGCTAAGGGTGGACCTGAACGGCTACATCGCGCTGTCGATCAGGGTCCTGAGCGATTGGCGCGTCGTCTTCGTGGCTCTGGGATCCATCATCCTGTGGGCGATCCTGAGGCGAGTGGGGGTGGTGTATCATACTATCCCGAGCCAGAGGCCGCGCTCGCCCAGCGTCGTCCGAAAGGCGCTTCCTCGAAGCGCGCCCCGGCGTTCAGCCGCGCCGTCCTCCCGCGACGAGGACGATTTCATCGAATGAGCTTCAGCTCGGTTTGAGCCGGGGGCGTCCGGCGGGAGCCGCGAGCTTCCCCTTCCAAAGCCGTTTGCATTCGCGAAGCAGTCCCGCGCTTTTCGCCATCGCGAGGGCCCCGAGCAGGTCTGCCTCCTCCCAGTCGGCCATGCTGCCCCAGCCGGCGCAGCGGATGGATGCCGCTCCCCGGCCTCGGCCTCCCGCCAATACGGCCGCCGCCCCCTGTGCATCGAAACGCCGGCTCTGGACCGACAGGAAAAAGCGTATCTCCTTCTCTCCCTCGTAGAGTTCCGAGGCGCGAGCCTCGCAGCGGTCGCAGCCGGAGCAGGTCCTGGTCTCGGCTCCGGGGGCTCCGAGGAGTCCGAGCAGGGCGGCCCGGCGGCATCCCGAGCTCGATCGCGCATAGCCTAAGAATGCCTCGGCCCGCGCCGCGCGTCCGCTTCCGGTCTCGCCGCCCAGCCGCAGCCTGTCGTCGGGGGCCGACAGGAGAATCGCCGTCGCTGCCAGGCCGTCCCGGCCGGCTCTCCCCGATTCCTGCATGTACGCCTCCACCGATGAGGGCGCCTCGAAATGGATCACCGACCGGATGTTTCGCTTGTCCACGCCCATGCCGTAGGCGCAGGTGCTGACCAGGATGCCGTCGGCGCTCGCCATGAACCATTCCTCGATGCTTCGCTTCTCGTCCTTTTCGAGTCCGGCGTGGTAGAACTTCACCTCGGCGTCGCCGAGCCGCCGAGACAGCGATCGCGCGAGCAGCTGGACGCCTTCGCGCGAGGCCGAGAAAACGATGAGCGGCCGCGCTAGCTCGCGCGCCAGACGGGCGAGGCTGTGTTCCCTGCAGAGGGTCCGCACGACGCCGTAGGAGATGTTCGGCCTGTCCGCGTCGCCCGATATCAGCTCCGGAGCCGCCTCTCCGAACAGCCGCGAGGAGATCGACTCGAGCACCGTCGGGCTGGCCGTGGCCGTGAAGGCGCTGACCGCGGGCGGCGACAGCCGGTTCAGTATCCTGCCCAGCTCCAGGTAGGCCGGCCTGAAGGTCTCGCCCCACTCCGACACGCAGTGGGCCTCGTCTATGGCGACATGGCTCGGCCGGAGCCCCGCGACGAACGACAGCAGCCTCTCCTGGGCCAGCGACTCGGGATTCGTGATCACGATTTTGGCGCGGCCGGAAGCGGTATCGTCCTCGGCCTTCTTCCTGTCCTCGCGGCTCTGGCCTCCGCGGAAGACCGCGCAGGCTATCCCGAGAGAGTCGAGGCGCCTTTTCTGATCGTCCATCAAAGCCAAGAGCGGGTAGACGACGAGGGTCGGCCCCGGCAGCAGCAGGGCCGGAAGCTGGAAACAGAGCGATTTGCCGAAGCCGGTGGGCAGGAGAACGACCTGCCTGAGCGGCCGCGACTCGGCGTCTTCCGCCGCGGCGTCGAGTACGCTCGCCACGGCGAGACGCTGATAAGGAAAGAGATAGTCGAGACCGAAACGTTCGCGCGCGAGACGCTGTACGGGGTCGTCGATCTCGGGAGCCATGTCCTCGCATAGCCCGCGATTCCGCGCCGCGATTGAAGGCCGCGCCTTTTTCGCGCTTCCCTTCAGGAAGGGGCGAGGCCGATGCGCGGGCAGATCCCGGCGAGCGGGCAGTCCCGGCAGGCCGGCTTTCGCGCCGTGCAGGTGTACTTGCCGTGACGGTTGAGCGAATGGGAAAAGCGCGTGCGCCGTTCGGCGTCCACGAGTTCGGCTATCCTCATTTCCATGTCCGCCGGGTCGGCCTTCGCTCCGAGCCCGAGCCTCCGAGCGACGCGCAGGACATGGGTGTCCACGATTATTCCCGGCGCCCCGAAACAGGCCGAGAGGACGAGATTGGCCGTCTTGCGGCCGACCCCGGGCAGGGCGAGCATATCCTCCATCGAGGCCGGCGGCTCGCCCCCGTGCCGTTCCGCCAGCAGGCGGGAAGTCTCCACCAGATGCCTGGCCTTGGTCTTGTAGAATCCGACGCTGTGGATCGTCTCCGCGACGCGATCGATGTCGGCGGCCGCGAGACTCTCGGCGCTCGGCCAGGCGGCGAAAAGCTTCGGCGTCACGCGATTGACCTGCTCGTCGGTGCACTGGGCCGAAAGCACGACGGCGCAGAGCAATTCGAAACAGTTCCTATAATGAAGAAGGGGCGCGGCGTCCGGGTAGAGCGGGGCCAGGATGGCGTAGACCGAGTCCGCGAGCTTCTTTCGGTGGTCGAATTCTTCCACGATTCGGCAGGATAGCAGGAAATGCCCTGCGCCGGCCACCGGGGATGAATGCGGCGCGAAGGCTGGATCGAGGTAGCCGGTTTCCGCCTCCCGCGCGTGAGAAGATACGGCGGCTTCCGGTTGAAATCCGGTATTTTGGGTTGCACAATGGCATGGTTCGGTTATACTTTTTCGAGAAACGGAGGGATGTATGAAACGGACCGTCATTGTAATTCTACTTCTCGCCATACTCGCGGCGGGGCTCGTCGCGGATACCTCCGAGTATTACCCCGTGCGGCTCGACGTGGTCAAAGTCTACGCGCATGCCGAGGGCTACCGCGTCGTCTACCGCAAGGGCTACGGAGATTTCGCCGACTTCTACGTTCCCGTCGGCTGGTTCGATTCCACGATCGACGCGAACGGGAAACTCCAGCCCGCCAAGGCTGAGCTCGTCCGAGGCGACGATCCCAGCTATCCCTATGCGGTCGTATACTACAAGAATGGCGTATTCGACCATGTCATTCTTTTCGTCAAGCGCGATCCTTTCGATCCGTCGTGGGGCATGCTGTCTCCGGCCGAAGGCGCCGGCAAGTTCAAGGATGAGCCCCTCAAGCTCGAATTTTGATTCGAGCCGGTTCTCCTCGACAGGCGCGGAGCTCCGCGTGGTTCATTTTCCTCAGTTAGAGTCCAGAAAGGCTGGTTATGAAGGACGTACCCCGAGAATTGATCGATTTTTTCGAGCGCTACGATGCGTTCTATGTCATCGGGCATAAGGAACCGGACGGGGATTGCGTCGGCTCGCAGCTCGCCTTGGCGTCCTTGCTGCGCCGAACGGGCAAGGACGCCACCGTCTGCTCCTCCGGCCCCTTCACGCGGACCGAGATTCTCGCTTTCGAAAACCGCTTCTCTTCCGTCGTCCCGGCGGAAAAGGCTTCCGAGCGCGCGGCGGCGGTCATACTGGATTGCTCCAGCCTAGGCCGGATCGGCTCGGTCGCCGAGACGCTGCCGCCCGTGCAGATGGCCTTCATCGACCATCATGCCGCAGGAGAGGCGGTGGGCGAAGTCGTGTACATAGACGACAGCGCTCCTTCGGTCACCTTCATGATCCTGCGCATCATCGAAGCCATGGGACAGAAGCCGACTCGCGAGGAGGCTGAACTCCTCCTCTTCGGACTCTGCACGGATACGGGCTTTTTCCGCCATGTAGACGAGACGGGCTCCGAGACCTTCGCCGCGATTTCGCGGCTGGTGGCGGCCGGCGCCTCGCCCAAGCGAGCCTTCCACCAGATGTACGGGGGCAAGTCCCTCTTCACCCGCAAGCTCATGGGCGAGATCCTCATGCGCACCGAGCCGCACTTCGACGGCCAGCTCCTCGTGTCCTACGTCACGCTCGAGGACCAGCAGCGCTACGGCCTCGCGAGCCGGGACTCGGACATGCTCTATCAGCTGCTTTTAAGCGTGTCCGGCTGCGAGGCGGCGATGATCATCCGCCAGGAGAGCGAGACCGACTGCACGGTCGGCCTTCGCGCCCGCGAGCGCGTCGACGTCGGCTCCATCGCCGCCCGTTTCGGCGGGGGAGGGCACCGGCTCGCGGCGGGGCTTTCCATCCGCGGCCGCCCCGATGAGGTCCTTGAAAAGCTGACCGACGCCTTCGCTCCCTTTTTCGACGCCGATTGAGCCTTGGCCGAAAGATAGAGGGAGGGGGCCGGCCGAGAGTCGAAGGTAAACGAAGGTAAGGCGTTTTGCGGGACTCTCTGCCCCGGCCTCGTCGGCGACTCTCCATCTCCTCATGGTGTCATGACATAAGTCTTCGATCCTCGGTGAATCCCCGGGCCGCGATTGTTCGGCACGCTTCCTGCACTGTCTAGCGCCGGAGGTATCCACCGTGACCAAGGCCAGCTTGAACGATCTCGTTCTCGAGTACCGGAAGGGCAGGGGGGATGTCGGCGATATCGTGCTGCGCGTCGCCGCCGAGGTCTACCGCGAACCGCGGCGCTTCGGCTTCGACGACGAGGACGCCGCCGCCGACGCCATGTTGAAGTATCGGCATCGCATCGTGGCTTTCATCGATCGGTTTCAGGACCGGGGGATCGCCTTCGACGCCTATCTTGGAACCTGCCTCCGGTTCCTCGCCAAGACCGTCCGGCGCGACAGGAGATTCCATGCGGAGCGCGACATCGTCTGCGAGCGCGCCGATCTTCCCGTGGAGGAAAAATCCTGGAGCGGGGAGCCCGGCGAATCTTCGTCGTCCGGCCCCACCTCGCCCGCCCGGACTCGGCGGTTCAGGGTCGCCGGCTCGACCTACGAGGCCACTGCCAGCCGCCTGGTTTTCCTTCTCATCAAATGCGTCTGGGAGGCCGACGACGCCGACGTGAAGCGCGTCGCCGAGGCCGCAGGCGTCGACCCGGCCTGGCTCGGCGCCGCCGCCGCCCAGGCGCGGCGCGCGCTGAACTCCGAGTTCGCGAGGTTCGAGCGCATGCGCTCGCGCCGCAACACCGCGTGGTGCAGGATCAATCTCCTCGAATCCCGCCTTCGCGAGGAACAGGAGGCCTCGAAGCGCCGAGAGCTGAAAGCGAAGCTCGACCGCGAGCGAGCCCATCTCAATCGGGCGCTCAAGGACATCAAGAAATTCAAGCCGCTCGTTCCCAATTCCATCGTCGCGCGCATCCTCGGAGTACCCAAAGGGACGGTGGACTCCGGAATCTACTACCTGCGCAAGCGGCTGCAGCCCGGACGCTGACCGCGAGGCCTGAGCCGCGAGGGCTGCGAAGGGACGGTGCCCCCGGCGAGGGCTGCGAAGGGACGGTGCCCCCG
>Ga0307375_10000349_pt1 | contig 60110 bp, 59 predicted proteins | sample TR1MG_FD_202531 | JGI IMG/M metagenome (GOLD analysis project Ga0307375, IMG submission 202531) | Soil microbial communities from Risofladan, Vaasa, Finland - TR-1 | ecosystem: Environmental > Terrestrial > Soil > Coastal area > Acid sulfate soil | place: Finland: Risofladan, Vaasa | collected... | reverse complement strand
ACATCATCCCGGGCAACGACGATTCGACCCAGGCGATCCGCCTGTATGCACGTGCCATAGCCGACGCGGTGCTGGAAGGCCGTGTCCAGGCGATGAATGAACTGGTCGAGCAAATTGCCGAACAACCGGCCGAGCAGGCTGTCGAACAAGCGGTCTGATTTTAGCCAAGCCGCAAAAAGGGGCGCGAGCCCCTTTTTTTATAAGCAATTATTTGAGGCAAATTTCATGTCTGGCAACCTCAGAAGCAAAATTGTCACCCATGGCGTGCAACGTTCACCCAACCGCGCGATGTTGCGTGCGGTGGGATTCGGCGACAAGGATTTCGACAAGCCGATTGTGGGTGTGGCAAATGCGCACAGCACCATTACGCCGTGCAATATGGGAATCGGTGCGTTGGCCGCGCGCGCTGAAGCCGCTCTGAAAAAAGCCGGAGCGATGCCGCAGCTGTTCGGCACGATCACGATTTCGGACGGCATCTCGATGGGCACCGAAGGCATGAAATATTCGCTGGTGTCGCGCGAGGTGATCGCCGATTCCATCGAGACCGTGTGCAACGGCCAAAGCATGGACGGCGTGCTGGTCATTGGCGGCTGCGACAAAAACATGCCGGGCGCAATGATCGCGATCGCGCGCTTGAACATTCCCTCCGTCTTTGTCTACGGCGGCACGATCAAGCCGGGCCGCCACCATGGCCGCGATCTGACCATCGTCAGTTCGTTCGAGGCGGTGGGCCAGTATACGGCGCACAAGATCGATGAGACCGAGCTGACGGAAATCGAACGCCATGCCTGTCCGGGTGCCGGTTCCTGCGGCGGCATGTACACCGCGAACACGATGTCCTCGGCGATCGAGGCGATGGGCATGAGCCTGATGTATTCCTCGACGATGGCCGCCGAAGACCTGGAAAAAGCCGAGAGCACCGCGAAGTCTGCCGAGGTGCTGGTAAACGCGATCAGGAAGCAGATACTGCCGCGCCAGATCCTTACACGCAAGGCGTTCGAGAACGCGATCGCGGTGGTCATGGCGGTGGGCGGTTCAACCAATGCCGTGCTGCACCTGATGGCCATTGCCCATGCCGCGCAGGTGACGCTGACCATCGATGACTTTGAGCTGATACGCGCCCGCGTGCCGGTGTTGTGCGATCTCAAGCCGTCCGGAAAATATGTCGCGACGGATCTGCATACTGCCGGCGGCATTCCCCAGGTAATGAAAATATTGCTGGCGAACGGTGCATTGCACGGCAATGAGATGACCATCACCGGCCAGACCATTGCGGAAGTGCTGAAAGATGTGCCGGATGAGCCGCGCAAGGATCAGGACGTGATCCGCCCGTGGAGCAATCCGATCTATGCGCAGGGGCACCTGGCGATACTGAAGGGCAATCTCGCGCAGGAAGGCGCGGTCGCCAAGATTACCGGTATCAAACTGGCGAAAATTACCGGTCCGGCGCGCGTGTTCGATTCTGAAGAGGCGTGTATGGAAGCTATTCTCGCGCGAAAAATTCACGCCGGCGATGTGGTGATCATCCGCTACGAAGGGCCCAAGGGCGGCCCGGGGATGCGCGAGATGCTGTCGCCCACCTCGGCGATCATCGGCGAAGGCCTGGGCGATTCTGTCGGACTGATCACGGATGGCCGATTTTCCGGCGGCACTTACGGTATGGTGGTCGGGCATGTGGCTCCTGAAGCTGCGGTGGGCGGCACCATCGCACTGGTCCACGAGGGTGATTCGGTGACCATCGACGCAGGCAGGCGCTTGCTGCAATTGAATGTGAACGACGAGGAGGTGGCGCGCCGCCGCGCAGCGTGGCAACCGCCCGAACCGCGTTACACACGTGGTGTACTGGCGAAATACGCCAAGCTGGTATCAACGGCGAGCAAGGGCGCCGTGACTGATTAAAATTTTGAATATTTATTGATGGAGTGGAAGATGTCAGAAATTACTGCAAGTATGGTCAAGGAATTACGCGAGATGACGGGTCTCGGCATGATGGAATGCAAACGGGCACTGGTCGAATCCAAGGGTGATTTGAAGGCGGCCGAAGAACAAATGCGCATCAAGAGCGGTGCCAAGGCCAGCAAGGCGGCCAGCCGTGTGACTGCCGAAGGCGTGGTCAGTAGCTACCTTTCGAACGATGGCAAGACCGGCGCAGTGGTTGAAGTGAACTGCGAGACCGACTTCGTCGCGAAGAACGATGATTTTGTCGCGTTCGCAAAAAATGTGGCCGAGACCGTGGCGAAGAACAACCCGGCCGATCTCGATGCGCTGTCCGGCTTGGCGATCGCCAACGGCTCCGCAACCGTGGAGGAAACCCGCAAGGCGCTGGTGATGAAGCTGGGTGAGAATGTCAGCGTGCGCCGTTTCGAGCGTTATGCGACCACCACCGGCAAGCTGTCCAGCTATCTGCACGGCAGCAAGATCGGTGTGCTGTTGAATTTCACCGGCGGCGACGAAACGCTGGGACGCGACATTTCCATGCACATCGCAGCCAGCAAGCCCAAGTCCATCGATGCTTCCGGCGTGAACCCTGAAGATATCGCGACCGAACGCCGTATTGCGATCGAAAAAGCGCGCGAAGGCGGCAAGCCGGAAGCAATGCTGGAGAAGATAGCCGACGGCACGGTGCAGAAGTTTCTCAAGGAAGTGACGCTGCTGGGGCAGGTGTTCGTCAAGGCCGAAGACGGCAAGCAGACCATAGAGCAATTGCTGAAGTCCAAAGGCGCATCGGTGGTCGCGTTCCAGATGTTCGTGGTGGGCGAGGGTATCGAGAAGAAGGTCGAAGATTACGCTGCCGAGGTGGCTGCCGCTGCTGCGGAAGCTGCCAAGGGTTAATGTCATGAGTACACCCGCCCCCGCCTATAAACGCATCCTGCTTAAACTCAGCGGCGAAGCCCTGATGGGAGACGACAGTTACGGCATCAACCGCGAGGTGATCGCGCGCATCGTGGCCGAGATTGCGGAAGTGGTCGAGTTGGGTGTGCAGGTGGCAATCGTGATCGGTGGCGGCAACATCTTTCGCGGTGTGGCTCCGGCCGCGGCGGGGATGGACAGGGCGACTGCGGATTACATGGGCATGCTGGCCACGGTGATGAATTCGATGGCATTGCAGGATGCGATGACGCAGGCGGGCCTGGATTGCCGCGTGCAGTCCGCGTTGAATCTGGAGCAGGTAGCGGAGCCGTTCATACGCGGCAAAGCGCTGCGTTATCTGGAAGACGGCAAGGTGGTGATTTTCGCGGCCGGTATCGGCAGCCCGTTTTTTACCACCGACACTGCCGCCGCTTTGCGCGGCGTGGAGATGTCCGCCGAAGTGGTGATCAAGGCAACCAAGGTGGATGGCGTTTATACCGCCGATCCCAAAAAGGATCCGCATGCGATCCGCTATCAGAGCCTGAGCTTTGATGAGGCGATCAGCAAGAACCTCAAGATCATGGATGCGACTGCACTGACATTGTGCCGTGACCAGAAGTTGCCGATCATCGTGTTCAGTATTTTTAAACCCGGCGCGCTAAAGCGCGTGGTGTTTGGCGAGGGTGAGGGCACTCTTGTCCGTGTTGATTAGGATTGATTTTGATTGACCCGGGAGAAAACCAATGATTGCTGAGGTTAACCATGATTGCTGAAATAAAGAAGACAACCGAACAGAAGATGCAGAAGTCGCTGGATGCATTGAAAGCAGACCTGGGCAAGGTTCGCACCGGACGCGCGCACACCGGCCTGCTGGATCACGTGATGGTGGAGTACTACGGGAACCCGACCCTGATCACCCAGGTCGCAAACGTCACGCTGATCGATGCGCGCACCATCGGCGTTCAACCGTGGGAAAAAAATATGGTGGGTCCGGTCGAGCGCGCGATACGCGATGGCGATTTGGGCTTGAACCCGGCCACCAACGGCGACGTGATACGCGTGCCGATGCCGATGCTGACCGAAGAGCGCCGCCGCGACCTGATCAAGGTGATCAAGGCCGAAGGCGAAACCGCCAAGGTGGCGGTGCGCAACATACGCCGCGATGCCAATCACACGCTCAAGGAAGCGCTCAAGAGCAAGGAAATCGCGGAAGACGAAGAACGCCGTACGCAGGACGAAATACAGAAGTTGACCGATCGCTACGTCGCCGAAATAGACAAGGCGCTGGTTGCCAAAGAAGCAGACCTGATGGCCGTTTAATTCCAAACGATCCTGGAATAATGGCCACTCTCCCATCCAGCTCCACCCGCACCATACCAGGCACGACCGCCATCCCGCGCCATATCGCGATCATCATGGACGGTAACGGGCGCTGGGCCAAACAGCGCTTCATGCCGCGCGTGGCGGGTCACCAGCGCGGTGTGGAAGCATTGCGCGAGGTGGTGAAATCCTGCCGGGATATGGGGGTGGGATATCTGACCGTGTTTGCGTTCAGCAGCGAAAACTGGCGGCGCCCTGTCGATGAAGTTTCCTTTTTGATGTCATTGTTCCTGAAAATGCTGGAACGCGAAGTGGACAAACTGCACCAAAACAATATTCGCCTGAAAATTATCGGCGACCGCAGCCGTTTTGACGACAAGCTGCAGCAGACCATGCTGGACGCCGAGTTGCTTACCGCAGGCAATTCCGCGTTGACGCTGACCATCGCCGCGAATTATGGCGGACGCTGGGATGTGATGCGCGCAGTGAAGTCGATGCTCAGCGAGCATCCCAACCTTGCGCAAACCTTTACCGAGGAAGACCTGCAACCCTACCTGTCGATGAGCGACGCACCGGAGCCCGACCTGTTCATACGTACCGGCGGTGAACAGCGCATCAGCAACTTCATGCTGTGGCAATTGGCCTATACCGAACTGTATTTTACCGACACGCTGTGGCCGTCGTTTGACCGCAACCAATTGAACAAGGCGATTACATCGTATCAACAGCGCGAGCGGCGTTTTGGCCGGACCAGTGAACAGCTGCGCGGCCGAATTGAAGGGGAGCAGAGTGCATAAGGCAGGAGTGATGCAAAATTCAGAATCAAGATTAAGGGCTCAAGGGTCAGGGAATTGGTCTGATGCTTAAGTCGCGCGTGATTACAGCCGTTATTCTGCTGGTGTTGTTTTTGCTGGCCGTGTTCATGTTGCCCGATGGAGGGTGGGCCGCATTGGTGACGGTGGTGGTGCTGCAGAGTGCTGCCGAATGGTCGCGATTGTCCAGGTTCGGCCATGCGGCAGCAAACCTGTTCTGGGGGCTGACACTGGTGGTGATGCTCGGTTTGATCTGGTTCGACGCCAGTCATACACTTGAACAGACCTTGTACACGCATGTTGCGCTGTTCACCTTGTCAGCCATACTCTGGCTGGTGATCGTGCCGGCCTGGCTGATAGCGGGCTGGAAGGTCCGGCAGCCGCTGCTGATGGCATTGGTCGGATGGGCAGTGCTGATTCCTACCGGCTTGGCGATGCTGGATCTGCGTATCGGTCATCCCTGGTGGCTGTTGGGTATGATGAGTCTGGTATGGGTGGCAGATATCTCCGCATATTTTGCCGGCCGCAAGTATGGAAAAACCAAGCTGGCTCCCAGCATCAGTCCCGGCAAAACCTGGGAAGGTGTTGCCGGCGCGATATTGGGCGTGTCGGTTTGTGTTTTGCTGGCGTGGAGTTTCAGTCCCTACTCGAAGCATGTTGCATTCCTGCCCACCGTGCTGATGGCTTCCTGGTGCTGGGTAGGCCTGGCGGTTATCGGCGATTTGTTCGAATCGGCGATCAAGCGCCAGGCAGGCGTGAAGGATAGCGGGGCCTTGCTGCCCGGTCACGGCGGATTGCTGGATCGCATCGATGCGTTGACCTCGACCCTGCCGATCGCCGCGCTGGCGATTTTGTTGCAGCATATCGGCTGACTATCCATGCACCAGACCTCGCTCCAGCGCATTACCATTCTGGGTTCCACCGGCAGTATCGGCACCAGCACGCTGGACGTGGTGGCGCGCCATCCCGGCAAATTCAGGATCATTGCGCTGACCGCGAACAGCCAGGTTGAATTGTTGTTCCAGCAATGCCGGCAATTCAAGCCGAACTTTGCGGTGATGCTGGATGCGGCAGCGGCCATCAAGCTGCGACAGCGTGTTCGTGAAGCCGGGCTAGTCACCGAAGTATTAAGCGGGATAGCAGCACTGGAGCAGGTCGCGGTGTTGCCGGAAGTGGATGCGGTGATGGCTGCCATCGTCGGGGCCGCCGGTTTGCGCCCTACCCTGGCTGCGGCGCGAGCCGGCAAAAAGATTCTGCTGGCGAACAAGGAAACGCTGGTAATGGCCGGCGGGGTGTTCATGGACGCGGTGCGTGCCAGCGGTGCAATTCTGCTGCCGATCGACAGCGAACACAACGCGATATTCCAGGCATTGCCGCGCGGTTACGACGGCAACCTGGCCGGCAACGGGGTGCGCCGCATACTGCTGACGGCATCGGGCGGCCCGTTTCGCGACACGCCCCAGGTTGAATTGCAAAATGTCACACCGGAGCAGGCATGCGCGCATCCCAACTGGGTGATGGGGCGCAAGATATCGGTGGATTCGGCAAGCATGATGAACAAGGGGCTGGAGGTCATCGAGGCGCACTGGCTGTTCAATGCCGCTGCCGATGACATTCAGGTGGTGGTTCATCCGCAGAGCGTGATCCATTCGCTGGTAGAATATGTGGACGGATCGGTGCTGGCGCAGCTTGGCAATCCGGATATGCGTACCCCGATTGCCTATGGCTTGGCTTATCCGGAACGCATTGATGCCGGTGTGGCCCCGCTGGATCTGTTCAAGGTGGCAACGATGAATTTTGCCGCGCCAGACTTCGGGCGATTTCCTTGCCTGGCTTTGGCATACCAGGCACTGCGTGCAGCAGGCACGGCTCCTGCAATTTTGAATGCGGCAAACGAGGTGGCAGTGGCGGCATTTCTCGACAGACAGATTTCTTTCCTGGCCATTCCTGCCGTGATTGGGGCGGTTCTGGATGCATTGCCTGTCGTTGCCGTTGACAGTCTGGATGATGTGCTTGGTGCAGATGCCGGGGCGCGCATTGAAGCGCAACAACAAATTCACAAGTTGGGCAAATGATTACAATTCTGGCTTTTGTGCTCGCAATCGCACTGTTGGTGGTGTTCCATGAATACGGGCACTATTGGATGGCGCGCCGTTGCGGTGTCAAGGTGCTGCGTTTTTCGCTGGGCTTTGGCAAGGCGATTTACAGCAAGCGTTTTGCCAACAGTGATACCGAGTGGGTGATTTCCGCGATCCCGGTGGGCGGCTACGTGAAGATGCTGGACGAGAGGGAAGAGGCTGTCGCGCCGGAAGACTTGCCATATGCATTCAACCGCAAACCGGTGCTGCAACGCATGGCGATCGTGGTGGCCGGCCCGCTGGCCAATTTCCTGCTGGCAATACTGCTGTATTGGGGGCTGTTTGTGCACGGTGTCCCCGGAGTGAAACCGGTGCTGGGTGAAATTCCGCAAGGCACGCCTGCCGCAGCCGCGCGTATGCAAGCGCAAGAAACCATACTTGGAATCAATGGCAAAACTGTCCCGAGCTGGCAAGAATTGCATTGGATGTTGATGGAGTCGGTGGTCCGGCAGAATCCGGACGAGGTGAAAAATGGCAGGGTGAAAATTCAGGCCAAGACCGCCGGCGGCCAAACGGTTGATCAATTTCTCGATGTGAGCGGCCTGAGCGCGAAGGATCTGGATGGCGATTTTCTCGGCAAGCTTGGCTTGCATCTCTATCAGCCCGTGGTGCTGCCCATCATCGGCAATATTGCCAAGGACAGTGTCGCGCAGCGTGCCGGTCTGCAGCACGGCGACCATGTTCTCAGCGCCAATGGCGTAGCGATAAAGCACTGGATGGACCTTGTCGATACGATACGCGCGCATCCGTCCAAAACCGTGCTCCTCGATGTCCAGCGCGGCGCAACGACCTTGCAAATCAGGGTGGTTCCGCAAGCTGTTGAGGAATCAGGAAAGACCATCGGCCGGATCGGCGCGGGACCCGAAGTTGATGACGCCGCATGGCGGGCAATGTTGATCGAGGTGAGTTACAGCCCGCTGGAAGCGCTGACACAATCCCTGCGCAAGACCTGGGAAACTTCCGCCATCAGCCTGGACATGATGGGCAAGATGGTGATGGGCGAGGTGTCGGTGAAAAATATCAGCGGCCCGATAACGATCGCCGATTACGCCGGGCAATCCGCAAAAATGGGCGCGGTGGCCTACCTGAGCTTTCTCGCGCTGATCAGTATCAGCCTCGGCGTTTTGAATTTGTTGCCAATCCCGTTATTGGATGGGGGGCACTTGTTGTATTATGTCGTCGAATTCGTAAAGGGCAGTCCGGTCTCGGAAACGTCATGGGAATTCGGTCAGAAGATAGGCATCGCGCTGCTGGGCACGTTGATGGTTTTTGCAATATATAACGATTTGAATCGTTTTGTTTCAGGCTAAATAATGTACATAAAAAAACTGGCGGGATTGATATTCCTGCTCTGTATCTCGCGCGCCTGGGCAATCGAGCCATTCACCGTCAAGGCAATTCGCATCGTAGGCATACAACGAACCGACCCCGGCGCCGTGTTCAGCTATCTGCCTGTCAAGGTGGGCGACACGATGGATAATGAGCAAGGTGCTGCGGCGATCCATGCCCTGTATGCCACGGGATTCTTCAAGGATGTCAGGCTGAAAGTCGATCGGGGCGTATTGATCGTGCAGGTGGTCGAGCGGCCCACGATAGCCAGTATCCAGATAAACGGCGCCAAGGACTTTCCCAAGGTGCAACTCATGCAGGCAATGAAGTATGAAGGGCTTGCCGAAGCAAAAATTTTCGACAAAGGCGCCCTGGAAAAGGCGACCCAGGAGCTGAAACGCCAGTATATCGCGCGCGGAAAATATGACGTCAGGGTGACCAATATTGTCACTGAGCTGCCCCGCAACCGTGTCAGCATCGTGTTCAATGTGGTTGAAGGCGATGTTGCCAAAATAAAGCAGATCAATCTGATTGGCAATCATGTCTACCCTGAATCCGAATTGCTTGGCCTGATGAAGCTGGGCACGCCGGGATGGTTTGCATGGTTCAGCAGCAACGACCAGTATTCCAAGGAGAAGCTGGCTGGCGACCTGGAAACCCTGCGTTCGTTCTATATGGACAACGGTTACCTGGAGTTCAATATTGATTCGACCCAGGTCTCGATCACGCCGGACAAGAAGAGCATTTACATTACGATCAATCTGACCGAAGGTCCGAAATACACAGTCTCCAAGGTGACCGTATCCGGTGATACGGTGGTACCGAAAGCGGAAATAGAAAAGCTTGTGCAGGTGAAAGCAGGTGATACCTTTTCGCGCAAAGCAATGACCGAAACCAGCAAGAAAATCGGTGAACGCCTGGGACGGGAAGGATATGCATTTGCCAATGTGAATGCCATTCCGCAAATCGACAAGACAAATCATACGGTCGCATTCAATTTTGTAGTGGATCCCGCCAGCCGGGTGTATGTCCGCCACATCAACATATCCGGAAACAACAAGACCCGGGATGAGGTGATACGCCGCGAATTCCGCCAGACTGAAGGCGAGTGGTTCGATGTGGACAAAATCAAGCGGTCCAAACAGCGTGTCGATATGCTGAACTTCTTTTCCGAGGTGAATATTGAAACGCCACCGGTACAGGGCGCCACAGACCAGGCCGATGTAGATATGTCGGTCAAGGAAAAATCGACCGGCAGCATTTCGGTGGGGGCAGGCTTCTCAAGCGGTGAAGGCCTGATCCTGACCGGGAGCGTGACACAGGCCAACCTGTTCGGCTCGGGCAATTACCTGTCCACCCAGATCAATACTGGGAGAATCAACCAGATATACTCGGTTTCCTACACCAATCCCTATTTCACCGATGACGGTGTGAGTCGCGGGTTTGACCTTTACAAGCGCAACCTCGATTCGCAATCCACCGCAGTCAGCCAATACTCCTCGCATACCCTGGGTACCGGGGTGCGTTTTGGTGTGCCGATAAGCGAGCAACAGACCATCAGCTATGGTCTGGCGGCCGAAAATACCCAATTGGGCCTGTTCACATCCAGCCCGACACGCTTGATCGAATATGTCAACGTTGCCGGTGCAAAGAGCAACAGCTTGCTGGGAACGATCGGGTGGGGCAGGGATAGTCTGGATAGTGCAATCTACACCACATCAGGGTCGGTGCAACGCGCGACAGCAGAAGTTTCCCTGCCGGTATTCAACTTGCGTTACTACAAGCTGGATTATTTGCAGCAATGGTTTTACCCGGTGAGCAGCAATTTCACTCTGTTGGTGCACGGCGAGGCCGGTATCGCGGGCGGATACGGTGGCGAGCCATTGCCGTTCTTCAAGAACTTTTATGCGGGAGGCCCGGGTTCGGTGCGTGGCTATGAAGCAAATTCACTGGGTCCGCGCGATTCGACGGATTTGGTATTGGGCGGCCCGCGCAGGGTTGTTACCGGAGTTGAATTGCTGTCGCCAATTCCCGGGATGGGCAAAGAGCAGTCCGTGCGCCTGAGCGAGTTTATCGACGGCGGTGCGGTTTACGGGCCCGGTGATCTGCCGGGCAGTGCCGGAATGCGCTATTCTGCAGGCGTGGCGTTTACCTGGATATCTCCGGTCGGACCGCTGAAATTCAGTTATGCTTTGCCTATCCACAAGCAGCCGCAGGACAAATTGCAAAAATTCCAGTTTACGCTGGGTTCGGTGTTCTGATCGCATGATGAAGCGTTGCATTTGATCCGGGTGTGACAGGTCACGGTTCAATTACATCAGCAAGGCGTGCGTTACTGTTGAAACGGATAGCAGCAAAGTCTGGCAATTTGCCACTTTATAGATACAGTACAAGGTTGATGCAGCCTGCATATGCAGGCGGTTTTCATGATTAAGAGGAGTTGGCAATGAAGACATTGATCAAGGTGGTTATGTTGACCCTGTTGCTGAGCGCCGGTGTGGCGCTGGCGGGAGACTTCAAGGTCGGGGTGGTGGATACCGAGCGTGTGTTGCGTGAATCCGCACCGGCAATGACGGCCGAGAAAAAAATCGAACAGGAATTTTCCGGGCGCGACCAGGCAATCAAGAAGCTGATGAAACAGGCAAAGGATCTGCAAGCCACGCTGGACAATGATAACGGCAAACTTTCGGATACCGATCGCCGCAGCAAGGAGCGCGAGCTGACCGCGATGAATGTGAACCTGCAGCGCATGCAGCGCGAATTCCGCGAGGACTTGAATTTGCGCAAGAACGAAGAACTGGCCATCGTGCTGGATGAGGCCAATAAAGCGATTCAGTCGATTGCCGTGTCGGAAAAGTATGACCTGATTCTGCAGGAAGCGGTATATCGGAATCCAAAAATTGATATTACCGACGAGGTTATCAAGAAACTTGCCGACATCAAACCGGACAGCAAGGATGGTAACAATTCAGGCAAATAGTCCGGGCAATTCGTATGACTGTCAGCTACCGATTATCCGAAATTGCCGAACGCCTTGGCGGGCGGGTATTGGGCCGGGCCGAGACCCTTATCTCGCAGGTTGCTACGCTGGAAACCGCATTGCAGACCCATATCAGCTTCCTGGCCAATGGCAAGTATCGCGCGCAGTTGGACAGCACCAAAGCGGGCGCAGTCATCCTTGGCGAAGCCGACGCGGAAGCCACCGGTTTGCCGCGTATCATTTCGGACAACCCTTACGCGTATTTCGCCAAAGTTTCGGGTTTGCTGAATCCTTTGCCGCAGGCCAAGCCGGGTATAGCACCCGGCGCAATCATCGGTGCGGGAGCAAAAATAGCCGCAACGGCCAGTATCGCGGCGACTGCGGTGATCGGCGAGGGTGCAACGATAGGTGCGTTCAGCGTGATCGGCGCGGGCTGTTATATAGGTGAAAATACGGTTGTCGGCAACCATGCGCGGCTGTATCCGCGAGTGGTGATATATCACGACTGTCTGATAGGCGATAATCTGATCGCGCATGCCGGTGCGGTTATCGGTTCCGATGGATTCGGCCACGCAATGGACCAGGGGCGCTGGATCAAGATTCCGCAAATCGGCCGGGTGGTAATCGGCAACGATGTGGAGATCGGTGCCAACACCACCATAGACCGGGGCGCGCTTGACGACACAGTGATCGAGGACGGTGTGAAGCTGGACAACCAGATTCAGATTGCGCATAACGTGCGTATTGGCGCCCATACCGCAATCGCCGGGTGTGTGGGTATCGCGGGCAGTACCACCATCGGGCGATATTGCCTGATTGGCGGCAGTGCGGGAATTCTGGGGCATTTGCAGATAACCGATCGGGTGGAGATCGCGGCATTTACCCTGATCGGGAAATCCATACGTGAAGCCGGTTCCTACGCCGCAATTTTCCCGTTTTCCAAGACCGACGATTGGCGCAGGAATGCCGTACATCTGCGCCATCTGGACGATCTGGTAAAACGTGTCAGGAAGTTGGAACAGGAAATTGAAATCAAGAGTCCGAAATTTTCAGACGGGCATCAAACAAAAGGGGAAGACCGATGAACACGCAGATGGATATAAACGAAATCACCAAGCTTCTCCCGCACCGCTACCCGTTTTTGCTGATAGACCGGGTGTTGTCGATGGAGCCCGACAAGAGCATCGTGGCGCTAAAAAATGTGACCATCAACGAGCCGTTTTTCCCGGGACATTATCCGCATTTTCCGGTAATGCCCGGCGTGCTGATCATCGAGGCAATGGCGCAGGCCGCGGCGCTGTTGTCGTTCAAATCCATGGGAGCCGGCGCGAGCGATAATTCGGTCTATTATTTTGCCGGCATCGACGGTGCGCGTTTCAAGCGCCCGATCGTGCCCGGTGACCAGATGATCATCAAGGTGTCGTTGATCCGCAGCATGCGCGGTTTGTTCAAGTTTGCCGGGGCGGTCGAGGTCGATGGCCAGCTGGCCGCCGAGGCCGAACTGATGTGCACCGTCAAAGCCGTTTCGTAATGCGCCATCCCACCGCCATCGTTCACCCGAACGCCAGACTCGCCGATGATGTCGAGGTGGGCGCGTATTCCGTTATTGGCGAACATGCCGAGATTGGTGCGGGAACCTGGATCGGGCCCCATGTCGTCATCGAGGGGCACACCCGCATTGGCAAGTCCAATCGCATCTTCCAGTTTTGCTCGGTAGGCGCTATTCCCCAGGACAAGAAATATGCGGGTGAACCGACCCGGCTTGAGATCGGCGACAACAACACGATACGCGAATTCTGCACGCTCAATACCGGTACCGCGCAGGATGTCGGTGTAACGCGCATCGGCAGCGATAATTGGATCATGGCTTACGTGCATGTTGCGCACGATTGCCAGATCGGTAGCCATACCATCATGGCAAACGGGGCGACACTGGGCGGCCATGTGCATGTCGGTGACTGGGTGTTTCTGGGCGGCCTGTCCGGCGTACACCAGTTCGTGCGCATCGGTGCACACGCGATGACCGGTTTCCAAACGCGTTTGTCCCAGGATCTGCCGCCCTATGTCACTGCCGCAGACAACCCGGCGGTGGCGCACGGGATCAATTCGGAAGGATTGAAACGGCGCGGATTTTCCGGTGCATCCATCTCGGCGATCAAGCGCGCATACAAAACACTGTATCGGTCCGGCCTCAGCCTGGAGGAGGCCAAAGCCGCATTGCAATCACAGGCGGCAGAGCATCCGGAGGTGCAGCTGCTGACTGATTTTCTCGCCACTGCTACGCGCGGCATCATTCGTTAATTCCTTACTTTTTAATCCCCATTTGTTATGGCAGAAAATGTTGTGATCGGAATAGTCGCGGGCGAAGCATCGGGCGATCTGCTCGGCAGCCACTTGATAGCGGCACTCAAAGCAGCCCGCCCCGATTTGAAATTTGTCGGTATCGGCGGACCCAGGATGAAATCCGCCGGCATGGAAATTTTATTTCCGATGGAAAAGCTTGCGGTGAACGGATACGTTGAAGTGCTGCGCCATTATTTTGAGATTGTCGGTATCCGCCGCAAGTTGCGCGCCTATTTCCTGGACAATCGTCCGGATTTGTTCATTGCGATAGACGCGCCGGACTTCAATCTTGATCTGGAACTGGTGCTCAAGCGGCACGGTATCCCGACCATACACTATGTCAGCCCCTCGATCTGGGCGTGGCGCGGCGAACGCATACACAAGATCAAGCGTGCGGTTTCACACATGCTGGCATTGTTTCCGCATGAACCCGAGATATACCGGCAGGCCGGCGTGCCGGTGGATTTTGTCGGACACCCGCTTGCCGATATGTTTCCAATGCAACCCAAGCGTGCCGAGTTGCGCGAGAACATGCGCATTCCACTGCAGGCAAAGGTGTTCGCATTCCTTCCGGGCAGTCGCCAGAGTGAAGTAAAGCATCACGCGCTCGTCTATATCGAAACCGCCAGGCTGATCCTGAAAAAATATCCCGACGCGCGATTTCTGGTGCCGCTGGCCAGCCGTGAAACTCGCCGGATTTTTGAACAGACCCTGTTTGACAACGAGGCCCAGGAGCTGCCTATTACCATGCTGTTCGGGCATGCGCAGGATGCGATGATAGTGGCAGATGGCGTGCTGGTCGCATCGGGAACCGCCACACTCGAGGCAGCCCTGCTCAAGCGGCCCATGGTGATCACCTATCGCATGCCGGCATTGTCCTGGTGGCTGATGAAGCGTAAGGGCTATCAGCCCTATTACGGCTTGCCCAATATATTGTGCGAGCGCTTCGTCGTGCCGGAGCTGATGCAGGAAGATGCCACGCCGGAAAACCTCGCCCAGGCATTGCTCAATCTGGTTAACGATGCCGATACGGTGGCGCAACTGGAAAAGACCTTTACTGAACTGCATCTGGCGCTGCGCCAGAATACCGCGCAAAAAGCGGCTGCGGCCATCCTGCCATATTTGCCCAATGCCTGACCAAACTGCGTGCAGAAAGACTGACCACACGGCTAGCCCATCAAATGCATGGCCGGATGATTTATGTTCAGTGAACGATGAATAGGTCACCGGTTGAAACCGGGCACACCATTGCTTATGACGCGATGCTGGTCTGCGGCGTGGACGAAGCCGGGCGGGGTCCGCTGGCCGGTCCGGTCAGCGCGGCAGCGGTGATACTCGATCCGGATAACCCCATTGCCGGCCTGGCAGATTCGAAAAAACTTAGCGAACGACAGCGCGACCAGCTCGCCCCGATCATTCGGGAGCGCGCGCTGGCATGGGCGGTAGCTTACGCCGATGTCGGGGAAATTGACCGGCTCAACATCCTGCAAGCCACGCTGCTGGCAATGCGCAGAGCCGTGCTGGCGCTCGGCATCCAGCCGCAGCAAGTGCTGGTGGACGGGTTGTATTGCCCTGACACCGGTATTTCGAGCGTTGCCATCGTGAAGGGTGACAGCAAAGTTGCCGCAATTTCCGCCGCTTCGATTCTGGCGAAGACCGCCCGGGACGCGCTGATGCTGGAGTTGCACGAGATCTATCCGAACTACGGGTTCGCCAAACACAAAGGCTATCCAACTGCGGCGCATCTTGCCGCGTTGCGCGAACACGGTGTGTCGATCGTGCATCGAAAAAGTTTCAGGCCGGTACGCGAGCTTCTGTCCCTTCGTGAAGGACGGGGGTAGGGGAAAGCACAATTTTCAGGTATCGTAATGACCCGTTTACCAACCCACTTTTCCGGATAAATATCATGACCCTGTTCAAACTGATCCATCTGCTTGCTGCCCTGATCTGGGTGGGGGGCATGTTCTTTGCCTATGTGGTGCTCAGACCCGCCGCAGTTGAAGTGCTCGACCCCCCGCAGCGATTGCGTTTGTGGGACACGGTATTTCGCCGCTTCTTTGTCTGGGTGTGGATTTCAATTGCAGCGATCCTGGTCAGCGGTTTGTATCTGATCTATCTGTTGGGCGGCATGGCGCATGTGGGGATACACATCCACATCATGCTGACGATGGGCCTGGCGATGATGGTGATCTTCGGCTATGTGTACTTTGCATGCTATGTGCCGTTGCGCCTGAATGTTGCCAAGCAGCGCTGGAAAGAGGCGGGAGAGCTGCTGGCAAAAATACGCAGGCTGATCGCGGTGAATCTGGCGTTGGGCCTGCTGACCGTGTGTGTGGCGGTTATCGGCATGGGGTGGGCATAGATTGCTGCGCTGGATGGATGAGGCCTGATGCAAATCAGAGCGGCCGTGGTTCCCGCCCGACACTGTTTGGATTTCAGGCGCCAACTGTGTCAGCGGCTTCGATTTCAACTTTGATTTTGGGAGATGTGGCAATGGACGAAATGAACCCAGTCGCTCAACTCAAGGCGCGTCTCAACAAGGACAGCAATGATATCGATGCCGCAATCGCGCTGGGTAACATTTTTTACGACCAGGGGAATGCCGGACAATCCATACTCTATTACCGCCGTGCGCTGGACATCAATCCCGATCTGGCCGGAGTGAGGACCGATCTAGGCACAATGTATTGGCACAATGACGATATCAGCCTGGCTGAACAGGCTTTCCGTGACGTGATTGCCCGGGATCCCGGCTTCGGACATGCCTACGTGAATCTTGGCTTGTTATTGCTTCGCGCCAAAAACGATGTAAGGGAAGCACGTGCGGTCTGGCAAAAATTGCTGGATGTCAATCCAGAGCATGAGGTGGTGACCAAAGCCCGGGAGTTGTTGCAGGAAACCGCGGCCCAGGTGGATTAGCGTTGGGCAGCCGGGTTAAAGAATTTCGTTTGCGAATCCGCCAACAATAATCGCATTGGCGGGGAAGCGGCACTCTCCCCGCTGCCGAAACTGGCCTGCTTACTTCCCTTCGCCCAAATCGAGCCTGCGCACATAGTGGCAGGTATAGCCGCCGCGATTCTTGACCAGATATTTCTGGTGGTATTCTTCGGCGCGCCAGAACTCACGGAACGGCACCATCTCGGTTACTATTTTGGCACCCCATTCGCCCGAAGCCTCCACGGTGCGGATGACTTCCTCCGCAACCTGTTTCTGTTCCTCGCCCGCGTAAAAGATCGCCGATCGGTAGGATGTGCCGATGTCATTTCCCTGGCGGTTCCTGGTGGTGGGGTTGTGCATGCGGAAGAATTCGAACAGCAGGTGGCGGTAGGTCAGTTGCTTGGGGTCGAATACCACCTTCAGCGCTTCCGCGTGTCCGTTGTGCCGCTCATAGGTCGCGTTCTGAACATCGCCACCGGTGTAGCCGACTTCGGTTTTCAGCACGCCGGGAATGGCGCGCACCAGTTCTTCCATGCCCCAGAAGCAGCCCCCGGCGAGGTAGGCGGTTTGCGATTTGACGGGTTCATCCATGGTTGCTCCTAACGGCGTTCCTTTTTCATGGCCTGCGCAGCTTCACGTTTTGAATCCTTTTCCTTTTCAGTAGCGCGCTTGTCATGTTGTTTTTTGCCCTTGGCGAGGCCGATCTCCAGCTTGACGCGGCCGCCCTTGTAATGCATGTCCAGCGGCATCAGGGTGTAACCGGCACGCTGCACTTTGCCGATGATCCGGTCGATTTCCAGTTTGTGCAGCAATAGCTTGCGGGTGCGCACCGGATCGGGGTGGATGTGGGTGGAAGCATTCAGCAACGGGCTGATGTGCGAGCCGAACAGATACAGCGCACCATCTTTTACCGTGACATAGGCTTCCTTGAGCTGTGCACGTCCGGCACGGATGGCCTTGACTTCCCAGCCTTCCAGCATGATGCCGGCCTCGTATTTATCCTCGATGAAGTACTCGTGATAGGCTTTTTTATTCTGGATGATGCTCATGATTCCGTTCCGATTTCTTGGGTAAATCCGCATTGATTTCCCGGCTCACTGCCAATTAAAGCAACCAGCCATTCGACTTGGCTATCAATATACGATAGTCAAGCCGCTGGTTATAGTCGTGCAATAAGCACTGTCCGCCTCATTCGCTCGTCATCGCCTTGTTTGACTTTCAAATTAGAATTGGAATTAGGTGAGTTTTGCGGTGTGTTAAGCTATTCTACCAGTCTTTGGAATGACGGCCCTGATTGGCGATAGGGTTTGGTTATGGCTTTAGTTGAGAAAACAGTGTTGGTGGCGCACAGCGCCGAGCAGATGTTCAACCTGGTGGATCGCGTGGAAGAATACCCGAATTTCCTGCCATGGTGCGGGGGCGCCAGCGTAACCGAACTGGATGGCGCAACGGTTCATGCGACGGTGCACATCGATTATCACCATCTCAAGCAAAGTTTCACCACTGAGAACGTGCGCCGGCCGCCGCACCAGATCGACATGACTTTGCAGCGCGGGCCGTTCAAGCATCTGGACGGTAGTTGGCGATTTATCCCGTTGAGCGACTCAGCCTGTAAAATAGCGTTCTCCCTGCACTATGATTTTTCCAGCAAATTGCTGGAAAAAATGGTCGGTCCGGTGTTCCATTACATTGCAAACAGTTTTGTGGATGCATTCATCCAGCGTGCAGAAAAGGTTTATCAGAACAAATGAACGACAGGATCAATATCGAAGTGGTGTATGCCCTGGCCAACGAGCAGACTCTCCTGAGGCAGCCGGTTGCGCCGGGCACGACCGTGGCGGATGCGATTAAGGCGAGCGGGATTCTGCACAAGCATCCGGAAATCGATCTGGCGATCAACAAGCTGGGCATATTCGGCAAGCTGACCAAGGCAGATGCGGTGGTGCGCGACCGGGATCGCATAGAGATTTACCGTCCACTGATCGCGGATCCCAAGGAAGTGCGTCGCAAGCGTGCCGAACAGGGCAAGGTCATGAAGAAAGGTGGCGGCGCTGCGGCCGCAGAAGCCTGATGCTGGATTACGACCTGCATTGCCATTCCAACATCTCCGACGGTACGCTGACGCCCACCGAGCTGGTCGATCGTGCCGCCGGCCGTGGCGTGAAAGTGATGGCGCTGACCGATCATGATGATATGGATGGCCTGGATGAGGCGCGTGCCAGCGCTGCCCGGCATGGCATGTCCTTTATCAACGGCGTGGAAGTCTCCGTGTCGTGGCGCAGCCATACCCTGCATATCGTCGGATTGAACATTGCACCGGGTTATGCTCCACTGGCCGAAGGCCTGCGCATGGTGCGCAGCGGACGCGGCGAGCGTGCCAGAAAAATGTCCGATGCGCTGGCCAAGGCGGGTATCGGCGGGGCGCTGGAGGGCGCATATCACTTTGCCAGCAATCCCAACATGATCAGCCGCACTCACTTTGCCCGCTATCTGGTCGAATCCGGGCATTGCAAGGACGTGAAAAGCGTGTTCAACCGCTACCTGGTGAAAGGCAAGCCGGGCTATGTGCCGCATAAATGGGCGGATCTGGCCGATGCGGTCGAATGGATACGTGGCAGCGGCGGCGTGGCGGTGATCGCCCATCCCGGCCGATATATGAGCGGGCGCAGCGGCATGGGCAAGAAAACCATGCATGAATTGCTGACCGAGTTCGTCGAACTGGGCGGGCAGGCGGTAGAGGTCGTGACCGGCAGCCATACGCCCGAACAATATGCCGAGTTTGCGCGTTATGCCGAAGAATTCAATCTGCTGGCCTCGTGCGGTTCGGATTTTCACGGCCCGGGCGAGAGTTATCGCGATATGGGGCGGCTGCCGGATTTTCCGCTGGGTTGCCGACCGGTTTGGCAGGTATGGGAAGCATCAAAATGAAGAGCAGAATATTTGAAACCGGGGATCTGATAATTCGGCATTTTCCCAGATTTCCAACAGGGGGACGCCGCTCCGCCGCGCTCAATAGCAGCCCGTGCGGAACCGTCGGCAAGGCACGCAAATGGCGTGCGCGACGCGGCATTACCCGGTATGCCACAGTTTGGCGGTACGGTGGAACGGTCGGCAGTTTAACCGGCCGGGATGAAAGCTGATTCTTATGTCCCAATTTTTTACTATCCATCCCGACAATCCAAACCCGCGCCTGATACGCCAGGCTGCCGAAGTGCTGCGCGACGGGGGAATCGTGGTGTATCCGACCGATTCCTGCTATGCGCTGGGCTGTCATCTCGACGACAAAGATGCCGTGACGCGCGTAAGGCAGATACGCGGGCTGGACGAACAGCATCATCTGACTTTGATGTGCCGCGACCTGTCGGAAATTTCCCGCTACGCACAGGTGGGTAACGCGCAGTTCAGGCTGCTCAAGAACAACACGCCGGGCAGCTACACTTTTATCCTGAGGGCGACCAAAGAAGTGCCGAAACGCTTGCAGCATCCCAAGCGCAGCACGATAGGTATCCGGGTTCCCGATCATTTGGTGGCGCTTGCATTGCTGGAAGAACTGGGCGAGCCGATGTGCAGCACCACGCTGATCTTGCCCGATGAAGCGGGGCCGTTGAACGATACCGGCCGCATGCGCGACCTGCTGGAAAAACGGGTTGAACTGATTATCGACGGCGGGGCAGTGGGGCTGGATTTCACCACCGTGATCGATTTGACCGGCGATGCACCGGTATTGCTGCGCCGCGGCAAGGGCGAAATTGCCCCGTTCGGGATTGAAGAAAATTTATCATCATGATGGGAAATAAATGCAAATCGAACAACTGATACGGGATGTCGCGATCGGGGCCATTCCGATTCTGTTCGCCATTACCCTGCACGAAGCGGCGCATGGCTACGTGGCGAGATATTTTGGCGACATGACCGCCGACAAGGCTGGGCGCATCACCCTCAATCCGCTGCACCATATCGATCCGGTCGGCACGGTATTACTGCCGATACTGATGTTCTGGGCAACATCGGGAGCTTTTGTCTTTGGTTGGGCCAAACCGGTACCGGTCAATTTTGCCGCATTGCGGCGCCCCAAGCAGGATATGCTTTGGGTTGCGATAGCCGGTCCGGCTTCCAATCTGGCCATGGCACTGGGCTGGGCATTGCTCTATAAGTTGGGGCTGATGTTTCCGGAAAATTACTTTACCGGGCCGTTGCTTGACATGGCGCAGATCGGGATGCAAATCAACGTGATATTGATGGTGTTGAACCTGTTGCCATTGCCGCCTCTGGACGGCGGACGCGTGGCGGTCAGCCTGTTGCCACATCGCCAGGCATTTCTACTGTCGAGAGTGGAACCATATGGCATGTTCATTTTGATCTTTCTGGCAGTCACGCAGGTGCTGAGCTTGATACTCTTGCCGCTGGTGAACATGGTGTTTAAACTGATCGTATTGATATTTGGGATTTAAATAATGTTTGCTGAACGTGTGTTATCGGGTATGCGCCCCACCGGAAGTTTGCATCTGGGCCATTACCACGGGGTGCTGAAAAATTGGATACAGATGCAGAACGAATACGAATGCCTGTTCTTCGTCGCCGACTGGCACGCGCTGACCACGCATTACGACACGCCCGATGTCATCGAACAAAGCGTGTGGGACATGGTGGTGGACTGGCTGGCCGCAGGCGTCAATCCGGCACGCGCCACCCTGTTTATCCAGTCACGGGTTCCCGAACATGCGGAACTGCATCTGTTGCTGTCAATGATCACCCCGCTGGGTTGGCTCGAGCGCATACCGACCTACAAGGATCAGCAGGAAAAATTGGCCAGCAAGGATCTTTCCACTTATGGCTTCCTCGGCTATCCGCTGTTGATGAGCGCGGATGTCCTGATCTATCGTGCTACGCAAGTGCCGGTGGGCGAAGACCAGGTGCCGCATATCGAATTCACCCGCGAGATTGCGCGACGCTTTAATCACATTTACGGCCGTGAGCCTGGTTTCGAAGAGAAAGCCGAAGCTGCAGTCAAGAAACTCGGCAGTAAACGGGCCAAGCTGTACAACGAGCTGCGCATCCGGTTTCAGGAACAGGGAGACGACGAGGCGATCGAGTCTGCCAAAGCCCTGCTGGACGAACAGCAGAGCCTGAGTCATGGCGACCGCGAACGGCTGTTCGGCTATCTGGAAGGCGGCGGCAAGATGATTCTGTCCGAGCCGCGGGCGATGCTCACTGCCGCCGCCAAGATGCCCGGTCTGGATGGCCAGAAGATGTCCAAGTCCTATAACAACACCATCACCCTGCGTGAAGACGAAGCCAGCGTGAACAAAAAGATACGCACCATGCCGACCGACCCGGCGCGTATCCGCCGCAGCGACGTGGGTAATCCCGACAAGTGTCCGGTCTGGCCGTTGCATCTGGTTTATTCGAACGAGCAAACCAGGCAGTGGGTCATGCAGGGCTGCAAGAGCGCGGGTATAGGCTGCATCGAGTGCAAACAGCCGTTGATCGCCGCGGTGCTGGAAGAACAACGCCCGATGCGCGAACGTGCACAACAGTATCTGGATGACCCGGCGCTGGTGCGCAACATCATCGCGGACGGATGCGAGAAGGCGCGCAAGCTTGCTGCCGAGACCATGCGCGATGTGCGCGAGGCGATGGGGCTGGGTTATAGCTGATTGACGATGCCGGGAAGATGCCAGGAATGACGACAGATACGCAAAAGCCGGTGGTTGCCTATGCGCATATCCACGGCGAACCGCTGCTGGAGTTGCCGCAGGATCTGTATATTCCGCCGGACGCGCTGGAACTGGTGCTGGAAACTTTCCAGGGACCGCTCGATCTGCTGTTGTACCTGATCCGCAAGCACAACCTAGACGTGCTGGATATCCCGATGGCGGAACTGACCCGCCAATACATCGGCTACATCGAGATGATGCAGAAACACCGCCTGGAACTGGCGGCGGATTATTTGCTGATGGCGGCGGTGCTGATCGAGATCAAGTCACGCATGCTGTTGCCGCGTCCGCCCAAGGCCGGCGAGGAGGGCGACGAGGATCCGCGCGCCGAATTGATGCGCCGCTTGCTGGAATACGAGCAAATGAAACTTGCCGCGCAAAAGCTCAACGAACTACCGCAAGCCGGGCGCGATTTCGAGATCGTGCAGGTGTTGATCGAAAATACCGTAAGTGTACGTTTGCCCGAAGTCAGCGTGGAAGACCTGCGGCTGGCCTGGCTGGGGCTGCTGGCTCGCGCCAAAGTGAACACGCATCACAAGGTGCGGCGCGAACAGCTTTCGGTGCGCGAGCAGATGACGCACATCCTGCGCAGTTTGCAGGGCGGGGAGTTCGTCGAATTTGGCAAGCTGTTTGATGCGGAAAGCGGCGTGCCGAAACTGATCGTCACCTTTATTGCGATCCTTGAACTGGCCAAGGAATATCTGGTTGAAATTCAGCAAAGTGAAACATTGGGGAATATCTATGTCCGAACTAGTCGAGCAATTACCGCAGATTGAATCAGCCTTGCCGGGTGATGTGTTGCCGGACATGGAGCAACTCAAACATGTGCTGGAAGCCGCGCTGCTGACCGCCACCGAGCCGCTCCCTGCATCCGAGCTGAGAAAACTCAGCGACACACCTATCGACAATCGCCAGATCGAAGCGTTGCTTGAAAACCTCGCGCAATCCTGGCAGGGGCGCGGCGTGGAATTGAGCCGTGTTGCGAGCGGCTGGCGGTTCAGGGCCAAGCCGGAAATGCAGGCGTATCTCGACCGGCTCAATCCGCAAAAAACGCCGCGCTATTCCCGCGCGGTGCTCGAAACGCTTGCCATCATCGCCTATCACCAGCCGGTTACGCGTGGCGATATAGAGGAAATTCGCGGCGTGGCAGTTGCCTCGCAAATTCTCAAGACGCTGGAAGCGCGCGGCTGGGTCGAAGTGGTCGGAACCCGCGATACGCCGGGGAAACCGGAATTGTTCGCCACAACCGGCCAGTTGCTGGACGATCTTAATCTGCGCGCATTGCAGGAATTGCCTTCGTTGCAGGAGATCGGCGCGTTGCTGGAACAGGATAACGCTGCCCAGGCATGATGGCGGGCGAGGAATGAAGTCGATCCAGTCTCGCGACAATTCTTTCTACAAGGAGCTTGCCAAACTTTCCGGTTCGGCACGGCAGCGCAGCAAATCCGGGCAGGCCTTGCTGGACGGTGCGCATTTGCTTGCGGCATATCTTGACTGCGGCAATCAGCCGCGCCATATCCTGTTGAACGCGGGAGCGCAGCACGATGGCGAGATAGTCGGTTTGCTGGATCGCATCCGGGACGTGCCGGTCACGCAACTGGATAACAGATTGTTCGCGGAACTCAGCGAACTCAAAACACCCACCGGCATCCTTGCGTTGATCGATATTCCCGAGCCTGATCCCCATGCAATACAAGGCCAATTTGCGTTGCTGCTGGAGGATATTCAGGACCCGGGCAATCTGGGCTCGATGTTGCGATCCGCGGCCGCAGCGGGATGCGATGCGGTGTTCCTGTCGCGGGCCTGCGCCGATGCCTGGTCGCCCAAGGTGCTGCGCGCGGCGATGGGCGGCCATTTCGCCTTGACCATCCATGAACACGCCGACTTGAAAGATATTGCCGCCGGGTTCAGCGGCGCCACGTTTGGCGCGACCCTGCAGGCGCGCGATAGCCTGTATGGACATGACTACACCGGGAATGTCGCGTTTGTTTTCGGCAACGAGGGCGCCGGATTGTCGCAGCCGTTGGTGGATGCGCTGCATCACGCTATCGTGATTCCGATGACCGGGAAGGTCGAGTCGCTCAATGCCGCTGCCGCCGCCGCAGTATGTCTGTTTGAAGCTGCGCGCCAGCGGGGCTGGAAACGCTAGCGCTTCAGCCCGGCCTGGAACAGGATGGTGGTGGCGATTTCTTCCACTGACATGCTGGTCACATCCAGGCAGGTAACGCCGGACTGGCGCAGCAGGCTCTCTGCCTGTTGTGTTTCAAAGCGGCAATTTTCCAAAGATGAATAGCGGCTGTTCGGCGATCTTTCCGAGCGTATCTGTTGCAGGCGTTCGGGTTGAATAGTCAAGCCGAATATTTTGCTTTTCAGCCCCTTCAAAGCGGGGGGGAAGTCGCTGGAAGAAAAGTCCTCGGCGACCAGCGGATAATTCGCGGCATAAACGCCGAACTGCAACGCAAGGTAGAGCGAAGTCGGTGTTTTTCCGCAACGCGATACGCCGACCAGGATGACATCGGCGTTGTGCAATTCCTTCGATATCCCCCCGTCGTCGTGGTTAAGCGCATAATTCACCGCATCCATACGCGCACTGTAATTGGCTCCTGCCGCATGCGAACGGCCCACCGCATGCGAAGAAAGTTGCCCGAGTTCTGTCTCCAGCGGCACGATGAACATTTCAAACAGGTCGAGGATCAGGGCATCGCTCTGGCGGATGATATCAAGTACTGCTGCCTCGGTTAGCGTGCTGAACACTATGGGGCGCTGGCCATCGTTCACTGCAGTCTCATTGATGCGAGCCACAGCGTCACGCGCTTTGTCCACGGAATCCAGGAATGGCAGGGTGATCTTGTTGAAAACGATGCCTTCAAACTGGCTCAACAGGCTGCGTCCAAGACTTTCCGCGGTGAGGCCGGTGCGGTCCGAAAGAAAAAATGCGCTGCGTTGTTTGTTCATCACGGCACCTCTGTGGAATTGCGTCTATGGTAAACTGTAACACTTGTCGAATGGGGAATGCTATGACGCAATATATCGCCAGCTTTACTTCTTTGCGCATGACCGATGTGGGCAGCGTTGGCGGCAAGAATGCCTCGCTCGGCGAAATGATCAGCCAGCTTAGCCATCTCGGTGTGCGCGTTCCCGGCGGTTTCGCCACTACGGCTGATGCTTACCGCGATTTCCTTGCGCAGAGCGGACTCGATAAACGCATTCAGGACTTGCTGGAAACGCTCGACATCGAAGACGTTACTGCGCTGGCAAAGGCCGGAAAACAGATACGGCTATGGATAATCGAGACGCCATTTTCACCGCACCTCGATAAAGAGATACGCGGCGCCTACGAAAAACTGCAAGCCGAGGCGGGCGCCGAAGCGACCTGGGCAGTCCGCTCCTCTGCCACCGCAGAAGACTTGCCCGATGCATCCTTTGCCGGACAGCAGGAAACCTTTCTCAATATTCAGGGTGCAGACAATGTGCTGCATGCCATCAAGGAAGTGTTTGCCTCGCTGTATAACGACCGCGCCATCGCTTACCGCGTGCACCAGGGTTATGCACACCACGACGTGGCGCTGTCGGCGGGTGTGCAGCGTATGGTGCGCAGCGATTTGGGCTCGAGCGGCGTGATGTTCACGCTGGATACCGAATCCGGTTTCGACCAGGTCGTATTCGTGACCTCGGCATACGGTTTGGGCGAGACAGTGGTGCAGGGTGCCGTGAATCCGGATGAGTTCTATGCTTACAAACCCGCCCTCAAGGCAGGCAAGCGCGCAGTCATCCGGCGCAATCTCGGTACCAAGGCAATCAAGATGGAATTTGATACCGCGCGCCAGGCCGGGCGTTCGGTGCGCACGGTAGACGTGCCGCCGGCACTGCGCAACCAATTCTCGATCAACGATGCCGAGGTGGAAGAGCTGGGGCGATATGCGCTTACCATCGAGCAACATTACGGTCGGGCAATGGACATCGAATGGGGAAAGGATGGTGCGGATGGCAAGCTCTATATCCTGCAGGCGCGGCCGGAAACGGTGCGAACCCAGGACAAGCTGGAGACGTTGCGCCGTTACCGGATCAAGCAAGCGGGTACCGTGCGGGTCAGCGGCCGCGCTATCGGGCAGCGCATCGGCAGCGGCCGCGTGTGTCTGGTCACCGATGCCAGCGAGATGAGCAAGGTACAACCGGGCGACGTGCTGGTCACCGATATGACCGATCCGGACTGGGAGCCGATCATGAAGCGCGCATCCGCCATCGTCACCAATCGCGGCGGGCGTACCTGCCATGCCGCGATCATCGCGCGCGAACTCGGCGTTCCGGCGGTTGTCGGTTGCGGCGACGCGACCGAGTTGCTCAAGCAGGATGAAGAGGTCACGGTGTCGTGTGCCGAAGGCGATGTCGGCAAGGTGTATGCGGGCAAGATCGATTTCGAAGTGGTCGATCTGGCGCTGGACAAGATGCCGGTGCCCCCGGTCAAGATTTCGATGAATGTCGGCAATCCGGAGTTGGCATTCGAGTTTTGTCGCTTGCCCAATGCCGGCATCGGGCTGGCACGGCTGGAGTTCATCATCGCGCGCATGATAGGCGTGCATCCCAAGGCTGTGCTTAACTACCCCAATTTGCCCGCGGATCTGAAGGCGCAAGTAGAAGCCAAGTGTGCCGGTTATGCGACCCCGGTGGATTTCTATATTGAGAAACTGGTCGAGGGCATTGCGACCCTGGGCGCCGCATTTGCGCCCAAGCCGGTGATCGTGCGCCTGTCCGATTTCAAGTCGAATGAATATTCCAGCCTGATCGGCGGCAAACAGTACGAGCCGGAGGAAGAAAATCCGATGCTGGGTTTCCGCGGCGCGTCGCGCTACATAGCAGAGGGCTTTCAGGATTGCTTCGCGCTGGAGTGTCGTGCCATGAAGCGTGTCCGCGATGAAATGGGGCTGACCAATGTCGAAGTGATGATACCGTTCGTGCGCACCGTCGATGAAGCACGCGGCGTGATCGCCGTGCTGGAAAAAAACGGACTGAAGCGCGGCGTGAACGGATTGCGCTTGATCATGATGTGCGAAATACCCTCGAATGCACTTATCGCGGACCAGTTCCTCGAATACTTTGACGGATTCTCGATCGGCTCCAACGATTTGACCCAGCTTACGCTCGGTATCGACCGCGATTCCAGTATCGTCGCGGGCAGTTTCGATGAACGCAATCCTGCGGTGAAAATCATGCTGAGCATGGCTATTCAGGCTTGCCGCAAGGCCGGTAAATACGTCGGCATATGCGGCCAGGGGCCTTCCGACCATCCAGATTTTGCGGAATGGCTGGTAGAGCAGGGAATAGAATCGATTTCCCTGAATCCGGATACGGTGGTGCAGACGTGGCTGTTGTTGAGCAAGGCGGCTACCCCCTGATTTGTCAGCAAAAAATCCTTGACCTGCAAGAAAATTTGGCTATAATGCGCGCCCCTGTGAGCCTGATGTCCAGTCTCACAACCACCTTGCTCCACCGCACCGCAAGCGGGGGGCTTTAACCACAAGGAGAAGTAATGCGACATTACGAAATCGTCTTTATTGTGCATCCCGATCAAAGCGAGCAGGTGCCCGCCATGGTCGAGCGCTATCGCACACTGGTCACGGCCAGCGCCGGCCACATCCACCGTCTGGAAGACTGGGGCCGCCGCCAGTTGGCTTACCCGATCCAAAAGATCCATAAAGCGCACTATGTGCTGATGAATATCGAATGCAACCAGGAAACGCTGGACGAACTCGAGCACGCTTTCCGCTTCAATGACGCGGTGTTGCGCCACCTGACCGTGAAGACCAAGGCTGCAGTTGTTGAACCATCGGCAATGATGAAGGAAGAAAGGCCGCGCTCTATGCAGACTGACAGCCCCGCTGCAGTGGCTGCTTCCGCAGCTCCGGCAGAAAGCGCCGCAGAAGCTTGATCCGGTTGGCAATTGACGCGCAATCGGGCTGTCTTCAGCGGAGAGTTGATCGAGCTGGGCAGTTTGCGTTTTACCCCGGCAGGGGTGCCGAGGTTGGCCTGAATATAAGCCACATCTCACCGCAGTTCGAAACAAATGGATCCGGCAGGTTCAGTGCGAAGTGAACGCGCTGGACTAACCGAAATGGCTGAAAAAGCCGCCCTGTTTGCAGTAGGACAAAACGTAAATTTGCCAGGTTTTTATCCCGGAAAGTATCCGCAGCAGGCAACCGGTTTTGCATATAAACGACATAATTTTGGAATAAGGAAATATCATGGCTCGTCCATCAGACAAAAAGAAAGATGACAAGAACAAACGCTCTTCGCGCAACAACCTGTTCAAGCGCCGCAAGTTCTGCCGCTTTACAGTAGAGAAGATCGCCGAAGTTGATTACAAGGATATCAACATCCTGAAGGAATTCATTGCCGAAAACGGCAAGCTGATTCCGGCACGCATTACCGGCACCAAAACACGCTATCAGCGCCAGTTGAGCACCGCCGTAAAACGCGCGCGCTTCCTTGCCCTGATGCCTTACACTGATCTGCACTAAGGAGTCCGGACATGCAAATTATATTGATGGAAAAAGTGGCCAACCTCGGCTCATTGGGTGAAGTGGTCAAGGTAAAGAACGGATTCGCCCGCAATTTTCTGATCCCGCAAGGCAAGGCAAAGCGCGCGACTGCATCCAATATGGCCGAATTTGAAGTGCGGCGTGCCGAACTTGAAGCCGCCGACAGGGCCAAGCTTGCAGAATCGCAAACACGCGGCGAGAAGCTGGCTGGGTTGACCGTGCAGATCGTGCAAAAGGCCGGTGTGGACGGCAAGCTGTTCGGCTCGGTCACCAACGCCGATATCGTGTCCGCGCTCGCTGCGCAGGGCTTCGAGCTCGAGAAGTCACAAGTGCGCATGCCCGAAGGCCACCTAAAGCAGATCGGCGATCATCCTGTCAGCATCGCGCTCCATACCGATGTGGTGGTGGGGATCACGATTTCGGTTCTCGGCGAACAGTAAAACACTGCCGTAGCGACGCAACAAAAAAAGGGACTGGAAACAGTCCTTTTTTGTTCCCAGGTTTTACCCGTTAGCAGGTTAAAATGACTTTTGCCCAACAGCTATCGTGATTTAATTCCATGCAAAATTTTTCCGGCGCGGATGCGCAGCTCGACCAGATCAAATTGCCGCCACATTCGGTGGAAGCCGAACAGTCGGTTTTGGGCGGATTGTTGCTGGAAGCGGGCGCGCTGGACAAAATCACCGATCTGGTGAGCGCCGACGATTTTTATCGCCAGGAGCACCGTTTGATCTTCCGCCAGATCATGCGTCTGAGCGAGCAGGCAAAGCCGGTTGATGTGATCACCGTGGCCGAAGCGTTGGAGATTGCAGGTGAGCTGGACAAGATCGGCGGCCTGCCTTATCTGGGTGGGCTGGCGCAGAACGTGCCGTCTGCAGCCAACATACGCCGCTATGGCGAAATCGTGCGCGAGCGTTCCATCATGCGCAAGCTGGCGGAGGTCGGCAGCGATATCGCCAGCAGTGCCTACAACCCGACCGGGCGGGATGCGGCGCAATTGCTCGACGAGGCGGAAAGAAAGGTATTCGAGATCGCCGAGGCCGGATCGAAAGGCAAGCAGGGATTCGTTGCCATGCCACCATTGCTGACAGAGGTGGTGGAACGCATCGAAACGCTCTATGGGCGCGACAATCCCAGCGACATCACCGGAACCGCAACCGGATTTACAGATCTGGACCGCATGACTTCGGGTTTGCAGCCTGGTGATCTGGTTATTGTTGCCGGTCGCCCGAGCATGGGCAAAACCGCGCTTGCGATCAATATTGCCGAAAATGTGGCAATGGACAGCAAACTGCCGGTGGCGATCTTCAGCATGGAAATGGGCGCGACCCAGCTGGCGATGCGTATGCTCGGTTCGGTCGGCAAACTCAACCAGCAGGATTTGCGCACCGGCCGTTTGCAGGACGACGACTGGGGCCGGCTCACCCATGCGCTGGGCAAATTGAATGACGCTCCGATCCATATCGACGAAAGCGCCGCGCTGTCCGCACTGGAACTGCGCGCCAGGTCGCGGCGGCTGCACCGCCAAAACAACGGACTCGGCCTGATCGTGGTTGATTACCTGCAATTGATGAGTTCCAACGCAGGCAAGGCCAGCGAAAATCGCGCCACGGAAATCTCGGAAATCTCACGATCTTTGAAGTCGCTGGCGAAAGAATTGCAGGTGCCGGTGATTGCGCTGTCGCAGTTGAATCGCAGCCTGGAGCAGCGTCCCAACAAGCGGCCGGTGATGTCCGATCTGCGCGAGTCCGGCGCGATCGAGCAGGACGCCGACCTGATCCTGTTCATCTACCGCGATGAAGTCTACAACAGCGACTCGCAGGACAAAGGCAAGGCCGAGATCATCATCGGGAAACAGCGTAACGGACCGATCGGGATGGTGGCGCTCGCTTTCCGGGGTGAATACACGCGTTTCGACAATCTGGCACCCGGCAGTTATTGATTTTTATCCTGCGGCCGACAAGTCAGTCCAGCGTTTGATCATGATTTCCCTTCGCCAGATTATCCGTGCACGACCCCGTTTGGCATTTGCAGTTGCCGCTGGGTTGCTCATCGAATTGGTGATTCCGCCCCACTGGAATCCGGTTACACGGGTATTGATAGGCTGGAACACCACCGTATGGTCTTATCTTTGTTTGATGGGCTACCTGATGATAAGCGCCAGCCACGACAAAGTGCGGTTGCTTGCAGTTCAGGAAGACAAGGGGGCGATTGCGATTCTTGCCATCATGTCGACTGCTGCCATCGTGAGCCTGGTTGCGGTTGTTCTTGAACTTTCTTCGGTCAAGGAATTGGCCTTCAATGGCCGCATGGTTCACTATGCATATACCGGTTTGACGGTATTTGGCTCATGGTGCCTGGTCGCAACGCTGTATACATTTCACTATGCGCGTATTTACTACAGGTCCCCTGTCGAACAACGGGCGCTGCGCTTTCCGGACAACGAAACAACGCCGAATTACTGGGACTTTCTTTACTTTTCATTCACGATCGCTGTCGCCGCCCAGACTTCCGATGTATCGGTCATGACACGCCCGATGCGCAAGACAGTACTCGCGCAATCGATACTCAGCTTTTTTTTCAATCTCGCCATCCTTGGCCTGACGATCAATATCGCAGCCAGTCTGGTTGGATCATGAGCAGGCCGGTTCAGGGATATTTCCCTGCCTGCCCGAACCGGGCGTCAGTTTTATCTGATTGATATATTCCCGCCATGGCACGCCGCGACCATTACCACGTGTATGTGATCGAATTGTCGAAAGACGTTCTCTACATTGGCCGATTCAAGAAAGCCAACCCTGATTACGTTACCGGAAAACCCTGCGTTTACGTCGGGATGACGGGGCTGGATCCGGATGTGCGTTTCGACAAACACAAGGCGGGTATCCAGGCCAACCGTTATGTGAAGGAATTCGGTTTGCGCTTGTTACCCAAACTTTATGAAATCTATAACCCGATGCCTTATGACGGAGCACGTGACATGGAAGTTGAGCTGGGGATAGCGCTGCGTGAAGCGGGGTATGGTGTCTGGCAGGCGTGATTTTGTTTGAAGCCGGATAGGCTTTCGGATACAATGCGAACCCTGCAATAGGCGCGTAGCTCAGCTGGTTAGAGCACTTGGTCGACATCCAAGGGGTCGTTGGTTCGAGTCCAATCGTGCCTACCAAACAAGTCAGGGAGTTAGGCCAAAAGCCTGACTCCTTTTTCTTTTCCCACAGTCAAAGACGCGCCATTTTGAAGTAGATTGTTAGACAAAATTGCAGGCCTACGACTTACCCATTGCGCGTGATATGCACTGGATATCTTTCATTACGATACCCTTTGGTTGATCAGTGGTTCGCGTTTATATATGCTGCAATTGGAGGAGTTTTCCTTTGTCGTGCGGCATTCAAACCGATCAGTGCGAGAAAACCACCCGGTCAAAAGCTTGGTTAATGCAAACATATACTAGCCGCAAGCGATGTTGTCGAGTCGTTCCATATCTAGCAGTTGTACTTGACGCCGTTCGGCGGCCAGCAGTCCCTCGTTCTGAAAACGGGTAAACACTCGGCACACAGTTTCTTCCGTGATTCCGAGGTAATTGCCGATATCGCTGCGCGACATGCTCAGGTTAAATTCGGTAGGGGAGTATCTGCGTCTTTGGAAGCGCTGGGATATGCTCAGCAGGAAGGAGGCCAAGCGTTCATCTGCACTCTTCTTACCCAGCAACAACATCAATTCCTGATTATCGCGGATTTCCTGGCTCAAAATCTTGAGCATTTTCTGTCGGATAGAAGGATATTTTTTGCTGTATGTCTCCAGGGCCTTAATGGAAACTTCACACACCATCGTGGTTTCCAGTGCCATAGCTTCGGTGGTGAAGTATTGGGCTGCAATAGCCCCCAAACCGAGCAGTTCACCGGGAATATGGAATCCCGTGATCTGCATCCTGCCATTGCTGGCCAAGATATAGGTTTTGACGGAACCGGTGCGTATTGCATAGATGTTGCGTACCGGTTCATTTGTCTTGTAGAGCAACTCGCCGCGTTCGACCATTCTGTGGTTCTTGACTAAGGTCTCTGGCAGGCTCAGATCGGCCTCTGAACCATCGATTTCCCTGCACAAACTGTGAATTCCGCAATTATTGCAGCTAATCGGCGAGCAAGATTCATTGCTTGCCATTTTTTCACACGCAGGATCGCTTGCCACAACTCGTAAAACAGCCGTCATAACTCTCTCCGCCTAAAAGCGCACATCTTGAACAGCACGTAACTGTTTACTAAAAAATGATGCATCCGGATTTGATCAAAAATATCCATGGACCGTTTTCTGCATTAGGGCAGCAAAGCAACTGAAATTGTAGTGCCCGGTATTTACTCTTGGAATAGCCCATGCTTAAAACACTAGGTCTTTTCATGCCAATAATCTTGCATGCCTGCTCCTGTCAAATAATTCAAAGTTTCATGGATGGTTTCATGGATAAATAATTTATCTATCATGTATTGACAATATCACAATGTGATGTAAAAATGTACCCAGCATATATTAAAAAAATAAATCAAGGCTAGGGTTGTTGCACTTACCAAGAATGAGATTGAGGCGCTTTCCAACTTTCGTTATCAGTTGCGTTGCTATTTGCGATTTGGTGAGGAAGTGACGCTTTGATTCCGGGTTGCCCGTCTTCAGTATCTGCTGTTGCTTCATGTAAAGGTTGTCAGGAACGGGAGTGGGCAACAGTTGGTGAATTTGCAGCGCGATTGCAAAATCGCGCCAGAATGGACTTTTAAATAACATCGCGCTGTTTGAACATGAGCCTGATCTATAGGCGGTAGAAGATGATTGATAAATGCGTATACACCCTACACCCGAACGTTATCGCTTGTGGCAGAGATTGCGGGTTTGCATCGCAAAGCGTTTTTGTGTCTGAGGGAGTTTTTTAAAGTTCCAGTAATTCGGGAGCTAGAGGTCGGAGTAGTTTGTAAGTTGTCGTTGTCTGTTATTGATCATGGGCTGTTTTTTTACTTGATGTAACACGTTGTTTTTTTTGTGCTTAAAGATGTAAATATAATATATCTATATAAGGGAGGAAGTAAATGAAGCTGATCAAGCCCGCATTGGGGATGATGATTTTTCTTATCGCGATGCTACCTGCGTTGAGTTGGGCAGCTACGCGCGAGTTCAATATGACGATTGATGAGGTATCCATACACGTTGCCCCCGGCATGGACTACAAGACGTTTGCCTTTGACGGACAAGTTCCCGGCCCGTTGATCCACGTCAAGCAAGATGACGACCTTATTGTGCACGTCACCAACAATACTTCACTGCCGCACACGATCCACTGGCATGGCACTTTTCAGACGAACACTTGGAAAATGGACGGGGTTCCCGGGGTTACTCAGGAGCCGATTCAACCTGGCGACACATTTACCTATAAATTCAAGGCCAGCAAACCGGGAACGCTCTGGTATCACTGCCATGTCAACGTCAACGAGCATGCCGGTATCCGCGGTATGTGGGGCCCGATGATCGTCGATCCAAAACATCCGTTGCCGATCGAAAAAACCGTCACCAAGGATGTGATCATGATGCTCTCCAGTTGGGAGAGCAAAAATGCAGAAGAGTATGGCCAAGGTGGCACGCCATACGATACCGATGATTACTTTTCGATCAACGCAAAGTCGTTCCCGCTGACACAGCCGATCCGAGTCAAGAAAGGCGACGTGGTGCGCGTGCGGTTCATTGGGGCGGGATCTAATTTCTCCGAGATGCACTTGCATGGGCATGACCAGCTGGTCGCGTTCAAGGATGGCTTGCCATTGCCCCATCCGTACTATGCGGACACCGTTCTGAATGGTCCCGGAGAACGTCATGACGTGATCATCAAGATGGACAATCCCGGTCGCTGGATCTACCACGACCATATTGACAAGCATGTGACCAACGCAGGCAAATACCCCGGCGGCGCCGTTACCATTATCGAATACGCCGGCATACCAAAGGAAGACTGGTATGTCTGGAAAAATAAGGACGCCACTTACGACCCGAACTTTTTCTATAGCGAGTCGATGAAACAGGGTTATGGCATCTTCAAAAACCCGGGTTTTGCCGGGACCCCAATCGTTCACGAACGCCACCATCGGGAGTAAGACATGAGAAAAATCGCACAAAAACTAGCTTGTTATTTGGCGCTGGCTTCATCCATTCTGGCTATGTCGCCGGTAGCGTCGGCGACAGACGGGATGGCCATTCTGCAAAAGGATTGCGTTACCTGCCACAACCTGAAGGGGCCGGCACCGCAAACGCTGCAAGCGTTGTGGGACCGGAAGGGGCCTGATTTATTCTACGCGGGAAACAAGTACAGGCAGGAATGGCTGGTCGAATGGCTGCAAAAACCGCAACGCATCCGGCCTGCAGGAGAGTTCTATGGCAAACACATCAAGCCTGGCCCGAAAAGGGATGAGATTGATGCCACCACCCTCGAAAATCACGTGGCACTCTCCAAAGACGATGCGGTGGCAGTTGCTGCAGTGTTGATGAAGCTGAAGCCGCATGATGACCTGATTGCAAAAGAGAAGATCGAATCGGGAACGATCTCGAAGCAGATGGGCGAAATGGTTTTTGACAAATTTCAGGGCTGCATGGCATGTCATTTGATCGAGCCGGATTACGGCGGCCTTTCTGGCCCCGAACTATATACGGCGGGCAAACGCCTGCAACCGGCGTTCATCGCGAGCTATATTCGTAGTCCGCAAGCCTGGGATCCTTTGATTTGGATGCCAAACAAACATGTCAATGACGCCAACATCCAGAAAATTGTGAATTATTTGGAGTTGCTTTCTCAAGGAGGACAGAAATGACAAATAGAAAAATCATCATGCTGCTGGCGGCAATGTTCATGGCTGCATCCGTACAGGCCAAAGAAACCGCCGCCGACAACTACAAGACCTATTGTGTGCAATGCCACGGCATGCAAGGTAACGGCAAGGGGGTCAACATCCGCGACATGTCGGTACAGCCGCGCGACCATACAGATGCCAAGGCAATGTCCACTCGCAGTGATGCAGATTTATTCAAGGTCATCAAGGAAGGTGGACTTTCCATAGATAAGTCAGTACTGATGCCCCCTTGGGGCGACACCCTGAGCGATGACGAAATCCGTGACATGGCCCAACACTTGCGAACGTTGTGCAAGTGCAAGTTTGGATCATAGAGCAAAGCTATGCTGGATGAACAGCAAAGCATTGACAGCGCAAATTAAGGAGGAGAAGTGGTAAGCAGTAAGCAGTAAAAAGTAAGCAGTAAAAAGTAACTGGCAATGAAGCGGGACTTTTATTTTTAAACAACACTAGGGAGCAGAAAATGAAATCATTAAGAAACACCACTATCGCATTCATGGCGATAGCTGGATTGTTTACGGCACAGCATGTCTTGGCCAAAACAGTCAAGGTGACCATGACGGCCATGGAAACAGAGGTAACAATCGACAACAAGGGGACCAAATATCCGGCCTGGACATACGATGGGGAAATACCGGGGAAGTTCATCCGTGTAACTCAGGGCGATACGGTAGACTTCACACTTATCAATCCGGCCACCAACAAGAACTCGCACGCGATTGATTTCCATGCCGCCCAGGTTGATGTGCTGAATCAGTTTGCCCCGATCAAACCCGGCGAGACCAAGCATTTTGAGTTCACGCCCAAGTATCCGGGCTTGTTCATGTATCACTGTGGCGCTAGCCCGATGGTTGAGCACATAGCGCGCGGAATGTACGGTGCGATCCTGGTCGAGCCAAAGGGTGGTTATAGCAAGGACTACCCAAAGCCGGATCGCGAATATGTTTTGGTGGAAGGCCAATATTTTCCTGATGCTTCCAACTACTTGGCGATGTTGAAAAACGACGGCTGGGCAGGATCGCTTATCAACGGCAAGATGTTTCATTATGATCCAGTGCATGATCCCAATGCGTCCGAAGTCCTGGAAGCCAAGCCGGGAGAGCGCGTTCGTATCTATTTTGTCAATGCCAACGTAAACATGCCTGTCGCATTTCACCCAATTGCGGGTGTTTGGGATCGAGTCTACATCAGCGGCAACCCGAAAAACGAACTGTACGGTGTTCAAACGTATAACGTGGCTGTTGCAGAAGCAGATACCTTCGATATCGTTTCACCGAAAGAACCGACAAACAATGCAATCGTGGACCACACGATGAGCGCAGCACTTCGCGGCGCAATTACCGTGCTGATGAACAAGCCGGATGCAGACCCCAAAGCGGGTAAGCCTGGCAATGAAATCATTCGCTGAGTAAATCAGCTGATTTGGAGGAGGCAATGCCTCCTCCTTTTTTATATATAAATAATTCAGGGGAAATCAGATGACTACATCCGATACCAGAAAAATACGGCGAATTCATCATGCCGGATCTCTGACTTCTATCTGCACGATTTTTGCATTTATCGCACTGTTCCATGGAGCAGAAGCATTTGCCTGCGCGGCTTGCGGATGCACCTTATCAAAGGACTGGGGAACCCAGGGTATCAACTCAACCCCTGGTTTCACCGCCGACCTGTCCTACGATTATATCAACCAGAACCAGCAACGCTACGGATCCGGTACTGCATCCTCGGCACAAATCAACAATCTCTGGCAGGCAGGGCAGGAAGTCGAGGATTACACCGTCACGCGTACGACTACCGCAACCCTGAACTACATCAGCGATACCTGGGGTGCAAGCATCCAGCTTCCATTCCTGCAGCGGACGCATGGCACTTTTGGTGCATATGATGCCACTATGAATAACGTTCCGACCCCTGATCAATCGGCCGCTTACGCATCATCATCCGAAAACGGTATTGGTGACATCCGTGTCATTGGCAGTTACACCGGATTTTCTGCCGAAAAAACCGCAGGGATCATCGCCGGACTCAAGCTGCCAACCGGAAGCACCAACGCGAACTTCAACGACGGCGTGACGCCGCTGGACCGCAGCCTGCAAATTGGCACCGGCTCGACAGACCTGATTTTTGGGGGCTATATCACCGGGGCCATCGCAGGATATGGCTGGTTCGCACAGGGTACCGTGCAACATGCGGTTGCAACCAAAATCATTAATGGTGCTGATTATCATCCGGGTGATGCCTTTTCGTTTAACACCGGGATACGTTATGCAGAATTTGGCGCCAAATTTACCCCCATGCTGCAACTCAACTACATCCATCGCCAGGCGGACAGCGGAACAGGAGCCACTCCTGCTGATGTGCTGACCGGTGGTGCCGGAAGCGGCGGCACGCTGGTATACCTTGCACCCGGCGCCTTGATCCGGGTTGGCGGAGGAACCTCCGTTTACGGCTTTGTCCAACTGCCCGTTTACCAGTACGTCAACTCGCTGCAGTTAAGCACTCGCTATATTTTGACGCTGGGGGTTCAGCAATCATTTTAATAAATTTGCTGTAAAGGGCTTTCAATCATGAAGACTTCAAATGAAATTTCTTTATCTCACCGGAGAGCGCTGTTTACGGTGCTCCTGCTTGTTCTAAGTTTTGGCCATGCAGCATGGGCCGGCGACTGGAACCTTAAAGATAAGGACGGTGCGCATTACACATTGTCTGGAATGCACGGGAAATGGATACTGGTCAATTTCTGGGCGCCCTGGTGTCCTCCCTGCCTTCAGGAAATGCCCGATCTGGATACTTTGCAGCAGCGGCACAAAGATTTGCAGGTGATAGGTGTGGCGGTGATGTATGGAAGCCGGCAAAAAGTAATGGAAGTAGTAAAAAAACTATCCGTCTCATACCCGATCGTGTTCGGAACTGAAGACACTGCAGGAGATTTTGGCGGGATTGCCGGCCTTCCCACCAGCTTTCTCTATTCCCCATCCGGAAAGTTGGTTGAACATATAGCAGGCCCCGTGACACAAGCTGACATCGAGCGCAAGATACTTGGCAAATACTAAGCAACGCTCTGGCAGATTATAAGAAAAGGTGCGTTTTTTAATTGATTTCGCAATCGTCCGATAACGCCGCGATACTTAAATCGGTGCTGTCAAAGGATTAGCTGTCGGTGAATTATGCGAGTTGACTTCGCCTGCTTGCGCAGACCTTGCCGAGCTCCCGCTTCAAATAAATACCGGATACTGGCTGGTGTCGTGGGCTGGCCGTGACCCGCGCAACTTCTAGCCCGGCTTCCCGTCTACGCGTCGCTTGACAAGGATAGGGACATACACCCAGGTGAGCACCGCAAAGGCAAAAATCCATGCGGCTTGTGCGATGCCCAGCCACAACAGGTAATGTCCCGGCGCGACTATCGGCAATAGAACACGTGCAACATAGGCGGTGCACAATGAGATAAAAGCGGGCGCGAGCAGTCGGGAGTATTTCTGAATATCGCGACCGGTGTGCCCGAGCGAAATGCGCGCCATCATTCCCGCCGTGATAATGCCGATGCCGCCCAGTGCAAATGCATGCAAGGCAAGAGAAGGCGACAACGATACGAATGGTGCAAGCGACTTGAGCAGAAATCCGAGTGAGGCGCCGCCATAACCGACATATATCACCCACAGCAGCGGCTTGCTCCAGATACCCCCGGTGTGCCAACCAGCCAGCCGCATTGCATGAATCACGAAAAGAAATCCTGCGAGCGCGGCAGTAACCGGTACATTTTTCCAGAACACATCGGCAATCATGAACAGCACAAACGCATAAATGACGGTGTGGTCTATCCACACCCAGTTCCTTAATTTGACCGGGTAGCCGACACCCCGCTCGATGAACATCGGCAATACGCGCCGCGCCATGGTGTAGACCAGCGCAAGCAGGACATAAAATCCGGAATACAGGCCCCACGCGATACCCTGCTCCAGCATACCCGACACACCGAGATAAAAGCACAGGTTGGCAAGCGTCAGCAGGACTATTTTGGATGCAATGCCAAGCTGGTTATGCTGTTTTGCGCGCAACAGTGGTCGAAAAATCACCACAACAAGCCAGAGGTCGAACAGCAGGTCCAGCATCATCATCGGCAGTACCTGACCGGGTATCAACCACCCGGCCAACCGTGCGCCCAGCCATAGTGTTGCCAGCCCTGCCAGCTGGAATCCTTTGAGCGTGTTGATTTGGGTCCAGTTGCGCACCGCGGTTAGCAGGAATCCGGCAACCACAGCCATGCCATAGCCGAAGATCATTTCATGGGCATGCCAATATACGGGCAAGAATGGCAAGCGTGGTGCCGGCCAGCCGTAGACATATACGCCTCCCCAGATGAACATCGAAACTACGGAAAACACTCCCGCGAGCAGAAAGAACGGACGAAAGCCCAGATTGAACAGGGCGAATGCCGGAACGGGAGGGTTTGGTTTTTTGATGGGCGAGTTCATGTTTTGAGAATATCCACAGTTAGGCACAAAGAAGACAATGTACAGACTTGGAAATTCGCAATCATCCGGTGCTCCAGCCCCTTGGCCGCTTCATGCCGGAAATCTTGCAGGCCTGCTTTACATAACCGTATGGAAACAGTTCGAAGATCTTGTTGCGCGATTCATGGCCACATTGTTCGGCAAGATGCTTCATCACATGGCGAACATCCGGCGCCACCTGATGTTCCGCGTAATATTGGCGCATGAAATTAATCGCATCCCAGTGATCCTGGGTAAGCTGAATATTTTCCCGGGCGGCTAATTCCCGGGCAATTTCCTCGTTCCAGGCGCCGGGATCAATCAAATATCCCTCATCATCTGTGTCAGGTAACTGCATATCATCTCCTCTTTGTGATGGCCGGAAACTGGCTCCGGCCGGTCTATATCACATGTCGAAACCTGTCTGCATGCATGAACCGTGATTCTGGCTATTTGATTGCCGAGCAAATTTAGTCATGCAATGTGATTGCAAATTAAACATGTAGGCGTAATATATCTTATAAGATGATGATTGGGAATAACGGGACAACTTAAATGGAGCGGCTGAAACGAGTATTATCGTCGCGTAATCGATATTGTCCTGTCAGGTAGCTTTCATTTGTGATCTTCATGTATGTGGAGATAGTTATGACTACACTGCAATACAAGGCTTGGTCAGTAGTGGTCATGAGCACATTGTCCTTTACGGTGTGTTTCATGATCTGGATGATGTTTGCGGTGATCGGCATTCCGATCAAGCATACTCTCGGTCTCAACGAAACCGAATTCGGCATCCTGATCGCGATGCCGGTCCTGACTGGTTCATTGGCCCGTCTGCCACTCGGCATGTTGACCGACAAATTCGGCGGACGGGTGGTTTTCTTCGTGCTGATGCTGTCCACCGTCATACCTATCTGGATGATTTCCCGTGCCACCGAGTTCTGGCAGTTTCTGGTAGTCGGCCTGTTTGTCGGTATTGCAGGCGGCTCGTTTACGGTAGGTATCTCCTATTGCGCGCGGTGGTTCCCCAGAAAACGGCAAGGGCTCGCGATGGGTATTTTCGGCGCCGGCAACACCGGTGCGGCACTGACCAAGCTGATCGCGCCCAGCATCGTGGTGGCTTTCGGTTGGGCGATGGTGCCCAAAGTCTATGCTGTCCTGATGCTGGTCACTGCAATTTTGTTCTGGGCATTCACCTATTCCGACCCGGCCCACAAGGTCGGGAAGACGGTCACCGTGCGCGAGCAACTTGCGGCGCTTAAAGACCCCAAAGTGTGGCGCTACAGCCAATATTACTCCATCGTGTTCGGAGGCTATGTGGCGTTGGCCTTGTGGATGACCGAATACTACGTTTCGGAGTACGGTTTCGATCTCAGGACGGCGGCATTACTCGCTGCTGCTTTCAGTATCCCCGGGGGGCTGCTGCGCGCGATAGGCGGCTATTTCTCCGACAAGTTTGGTGCGCACACCATGACCTGGTGGGTGCTATGGGTGTCGCTGGTGTGCCTGTTCTTTTTGTCCTATCCACAGACCGAATTCACCATTCATACCGTGAGTGGCCCGCAGACATTCCATGTTGGTCTCGGCCCGACCCTGTTCACGATCATCATGTTTACGATGGGCACCGCTTTCGCACTGGGCAAGGCTTCGGTGTTCAAATATATTTCCGATGACTACCCCAAGAATATCGGCGTGGTTTCCGGTGTGGTTGGCTTGGCGGGCGGCATGGGCGGATTCCTGATGCCTATCATGTTTGGTGCACTGGTCGATCTGACCGGGATTCGCTCTTCCGCCTTCATGCTGATGTTCGCCGTGGTGTGGATATCACTGATGTGGATGTACTGGACCGAGGTGCGGCCGATGACCGTTGCGCAAGGCGCAAAGCAAGAGTTTGCTGCGGATAGCGCTATGGACATGGAATCGGATGGGCTGACAGGGGCTGATGTGATGGAAGCAATTCGAAAAATCCCCGGCTATCTGGATATCACCACGAAAGACTTTCTTACGATCCATCGCCTGGCGCATCATTCTGCCGCAGAGCGGCTAAACGCAAACACAACATACCGGAAAAAAACGTAACAGCAGTTCCTTGAGTTGCAATACCAAACAGGAGAACGAACATGGCTGATATAAAACAATGGGATGTGGAGGACCAGAATTTCTGGGAGTCGACCGGCAAGAAAATCGCCTATCGCAACTTGTGGATATCCGTACCCAGTCTGTTGAGCGGTTTCGCCGTGTGGATGATGTGGGGCATCATCGCGGTGCAGATGCTCAACCTCGGTTTTCCGTTCAGCAAGGAACAATTGTTCACGTTGACGGCGATCTCCGGCCTGGCTGGCGCGACGATGCGCATACCCTCGTCATTCTTCATCCGTCTGGCCGGCGGGCGCAACACGATCTTTCTCACCACAGCAATGCTGCTGAGCCCGGCCATCGGCACCGGTATCGTGTTGCAGCATCCGGAATGGCCGCTGTGGTCGTTCCAGTTGATGGCGCTGTGGTCGGGCGTGGGCGGTGGCAACTTCGCCAGTTCGATGAGCAACATCACCACCTTCTTCCCCAAACGCCTGCAGGGAACGGCGCTTGGACTGAATGCCGGATTGGGCAATTTCGGCGTGACCGCGATGCAAATCATCATCCCGCTGGTGATGGCGGTCGGGATCTTTGGCGCAATGGGCGGCGAGCCGATGACGCTGGTGAAAGACAGCGGCTGGATATTCGGGAAAATCGCCGCCGGCACGCCAACCTGGATCCAGAACGCCGGATTTGCCTGGGTATTGTCGCTGGTCCCGCTGGGCTTCTTATGCTGGTTCGGGATGGACAACCTGCTGCCGATCTCGCCCAATATCGGCGGCACGCTGATGGCATTTTTGAAACTCACCTGGCTGTATACGCTGGCCTTTGTTCCTGCCTTTATCGGTCTTTACCTCTATCTGCCTGCGCCAACCGGGATTGGGATTTTGAACATGTGGCTGGTTATGCCGCTGATCATTGTTGGCACGCTGGGGTTGCTGAAGCTGGCTGCGTTCGGTGTGATGAAGGAAAACGTCCAGAAGCAATTCGCCATTTTCAGGAACAAGCACACCTGGTCGATGACTGTGCTGTACCTGCTCACCTTCGGTTCTTTCATCGGGTTCTCGATGGCCTTGCCGCTCGCCATCACGGTGATCTTCGGATTTCAGCATGTGCCCGATGCCGCCGGGGTAATGACGCATACGCTGAAAAACCCGAATGCGCCTTCCGCATTGACTTACGCCTGGATGGGCCCGTTCGTCGGTGCATTGATACGGCCATTGGGCGGCTGGATTGCCGACAAGCTTGGCGGATCCATCGTGACACAGGCTATCTCGGCGGTGATGGTGGTCGCCTCCGCCTATGCCGGGTACATCATGATGCAGGCGTACCAATCGGCGACGCCGGAGATTTATTTCACCCAGTTCCTGGTTACTTTTGTGGTGCTGTTCACCGCTTCCGGTATCGGCAACGGTTCCACATTCCGCACCGTGGGCGTGATTTTCAATCGTGCCCAGGCGGGTCCGGTACTTGGCTGGACCTCCGCTGTGGCCGCTTATGGCTCCTTCGTCGCGCCGGTGGTGATTGGTGAGCAGATCAAGGCCGGCACGCCGCAAATGGCCATGTACGGATTTGCCGTGTTCTATGCCTTGTGCCTGATTTTAAACTGGTGGTTTTATTTGCGCGGTGGTGCCGAAATAAAAAATCCATGAGTTTCAATACAAAAAATTAACAGGAGTAAATAAACATGAGTCACTTTCTTGATCGACTGAATTATTTCTCGCAACCCAAAGAGTCCTTCTCCGGTGAACACGGTGTCACGACCGGCGAAGACCGCACCTGGGAAGACGCCTACCGCAACCGCTGGGCGCATGACAAGATCGTGCGCTCCACCCACGGCGTGAACTGTACCGGATCGTGCTCGTGGAAGATTTACGTCAAGGGTGGCATCGTCACCTGGGAGACCCAGCAAACCGACTATCCGCGCACCCGCTGGGACATGCCCAACCATGAACCGCGCGGCTGCGCGCGCGGCGCCAGCTACAGCTGGTATCTGTACAGCGCCAATCGCGTGAAGTATCCGCTGGTGCGCGGTCGTTTGCTCAAGAGTTGGCGCGAGGCCAGGCTAACCAAAGATCCGGTCGCGGCATGGGCTTCCATCGTCGAATCCGATGCCAAACGGCGCGACTACCAGAGCGTGCGCGGTCTGGGCGGTTTTGTGCGCGCCAGCTGGGACGAGGCCAATGAGATCGTCGCGGCATCCAACGTCTACACCATCAAGCAGCACGGCCCGGATCGCATCGTCGGCTTCTCGCCGATACCTGCCATGTCCATGATCAGCTATGCCTCCGGCAGCCGTTATCTGAGTTTGATCGGTGGCGTCAATCTGAGCTTTTACGACTGGTACTGCGATCTGCCTCCCAGCAGTCCGCAAGTGTGGGGCGAGCAAACCGATGTGCCGGAATCGGCCGATTGGTATAACTCCAGTTTTATCATCGCGTGGGGTTCCAACGTGCCGCAGACACGCACCCCAGATGCGCACTTCTTCACCGAGGTGCGCTACAAAGGCACCAAGACCGTGGCGATCACACCCGATTATTCCGAAGTCGCCAAGCTGTCCGATATCTGGATGCATCCCAAGCAGGGTACCGATGCGGCCGTGGCGATGGCGATGGGCCATGTGATCATGAAGGAGTTCTATTTCGACAAGCGCAGCGCGTATTTTGACGACTATGCACGCCGCTATACCGACCTGCCGATGCTGGTGATACTCAAGGAACACACCACCGCATCGGGCGAAAAGATCATGGTGCCGAACCGTTATGTGCGCGCCTCCGATTTTGCCGACAAATTCGGGCAGGACAATAACCCGGAATGGAAGACCGTCGCGACCGATACCGGCGGCAAGGTGGTGTTGCCCAACGGAGCAATAGGCTTCCGCTGGGGGCCGGATGGCCGCGCCGATGAGGGGCAATGGAACCTGGAAGCCAAGGAAGCGCAGCACCGCAATGAGGTGAAGCTCAGGTTGTCGGTATTGGAAGGTAATGACAAGAATCCGGATACGGCGAAAGTCGGCTTTCCCTATTTCGGCGGCATCGTCAGCGAGCATTTCCCCAACAATGTCCATGGTGCGGCCGGCAACGACGTGCTGGTGCGTACCGTGCCGGTGCAACGCATACCGTGCAAGGATGGCGAGTTGCTGGTTGCGACGGTGTTCGATTTGCAGGCGGCCAATTACGGTATCGCGCGCGGATTGCCCGGCGAGTTGGCCGCCAAGAGTTACGACGACGACACACCCTACACGCCCGCGTGGCAGGAGCGCATCACCGGCACGCCGCGCGCCCAGGTCATCGCGGTTGCGCGCCAGTTCGCCGATAACGCCGACAAGACACAGGGACGGTCCATGGTGATCATCGGTGCGGCGATGAACCACTGGTATCACAACGACATGAATTACCGCGGCATCATCAACATGCTGATGATGTGCGGCTGCATAGGCAAGAGCGGCGGCGGCTGGGCGCATTATGTGGGGCAGGAAAAGCTGCGCCCGCAGACCGGATGGACGGCTCTGGCCTTCGCGCTCGACTGGATACGTCCGCCGCGCCAGATGAATTCCACCAGCTTCTTTTATGCGCATACCGACCAGTGGCGCTACGAAAAAATCGGCGTGGAAGAAGTGTTGTCGCCGCTGGCGGACAGGAAGCAGTTCGGCGGCAGCATGATCGACTACAACGTGCGCGCCGAGCGCATGGGCTGGCTGCCTTCCGCGCCGCAGCTGAAGACCAACCCTCTGCAGGTGGTGCGCGACGCGCAGGCCGCCAACATGGATGCCAGGGACTATGCGGTCAAATCGCTGAAGGACGGGTCGTTGCAGATGAGCTGCACCGACCCGGACGCGCCGGAAAACTGGCCGCGCATGATGTTTGTGTGGCGCTCCAATATCCTCGGCTCGTCGGGCAAGGGCCACGAGTATTTCCTCAAACATCTGCTGGGCACCAGGCACGGCGTGCAGGGCAAGGATCTGGGCAGCGGTGATGCCAAGCCGGAAGAAGTGGTATGGCATGACCGTGCGCCTGAAGGGAAACTCGACCTGCTGGTCACGCTGGATTTCCGCATGAGCACCACCTGCCTGTATTCCGACATCGTGCTGCCCACCGCCACCTGGTACGAGAAAAACGACCTCAACACCAGCGACATGCACCCGTTCATCCACCCGCTGTCCACTGCGGTCGATCCGGCCTGGCAATCGAAGAGCGACTGGGAAATCTACAAGGGCTTCGCGAAAAAATTCAGCGAAGTGTGCGCCGGCCATCTCGGTCTAGAAAAGGAACTGGTGCTGACACCGCTGATGCACGACTCGCCCGCCGAACTCGCGCAGGCCCTGGATGTGAAAGACTGGAAGCGCGGCGAGTGCGAGCTGATACCCGGCAAGACCGCGCCGCAGATGGCGGTGATCGAGCGCGACTATCCCAACTTGTACAAACGTTACATCGCACTGGGACCGCTGATGAACAAGGTCGGCAACGGCGGCAAGGGCATCGCCTGGAACACGCAAACCGAAGTGACGCAACTCGGCCAGCTCAATGGCAACACCCTCGCGGAGGGCGTAACCCTTGGCATGCCCAAGATCGAGACCGACATCGATGCGGCCGAAGTGGTGCTGATGCTGGCCCCGGAAACCAACGGCCATGTCGCGGTCAAGGCATGGGCAGCGCTGGGTAAACAGACCGGCCGCGACCATACGCATCTGGCATTGCACCGCGAAGACGAAAAGATCCGTTTCCGCGACATCCAGGCGCAGCCGCGCAAGATCATCAGCTCGCCGACCTGGAGCGGCATCGAGTCCGAGACCGTTTCGTACAACGCCGGTTACACCAATGTGCACGAGATGATTCCGTGGCGCACGCTCACCGGGCGACAGCAGTTCTATCTTGATCATGCGTGGATGCGCGCCTTCGGCGAAGGGTTTTCCAGCTACCGGCCGCCGGTGGATCTTAAAGCGACTGCGGGAATACACGGCCTGCGCCCCAACGGCAATCCGGAAATATTGCTGAACTTCATCACGCCGCACCAGAAGTGGGGCATCCACTCCACCTACACCGACAACCTGATCATGCTCACGCTGAGCCGCGGCGGTCCTATCGTCTGGCTCAGCGAGGACGACGCCAAGCGTGCCGGCATCGTCGACAACGACTGGGTGGATGTATTCAATATCAACGGCGCGATCGCGGCGCGCGCGGTGGTCAGCCAGCGTGTCCATCCCGGCATGGTGATGATGTACCACGCGCAGGAAAAAATCGTCAATACGCCGGGTTCGGTGATCACCGGCGCGCGCGGCGGCATCCATAATTCGGTGACGCGGACGGTGCTCAAGCCCACACACATGATAGGCGGCTATGCGCAGCTGAGTTACGGCTTCAACTATTACGGCACGGTAGGCACCAACCGCGACGAGTTTGTGGTGGTGCGCAAGATGGACAAGATCGACTGGATGGATGGGACCGCCGAGTCGGAACAGGATAAACGGGTAACGCCGGCAGAAGGAGCACTGTCATGAAAATACGCGCACAAATCGGCATGGTGCTGAATCTCGACAAATGCATCGGATGCCACACCTGTTCGGTCACCTGCAAGAACGTATGGACTTCGCGCAAGGGCATGGAATACGCATGGTTCAACAATGTCGAGACCAAGCCCGGCATCGGTTATCCCAAGGAATGGGAGAATCAGGACAAGTGGAACGGCGGCTGGATGCGCAAGCCCAACGGCAAGATAGCGCCGCGCCAGGGGGCTAAATGGAAACTGCTGATGCGCATTTTTGCCAACCCCAATCTGCCCGAGATCGACGACTACTACGAGCCGTTCACCTTCGATTACGCCCACCTGCAATCGGCACCGGAAATGAAGACCGCGCCCACCGCGCGCCCGCGCAGCCTGATCACCGGCAAGCGCATGGAGAAGATCGAATGGGGGCCGAACTGGGAAGAGATACTCGGCGGCGAATTCAGCAAGCGCTCCAAGGACAAGAATTTCGAAGACATCCAGAAGGATATCTACGGCCAGTTCGAGAATACCTTCATGATGTATCTGCCCAGGTTGTGCGAACACTGCCTGAACCCGGCATGCGTGGCGAGTTGCCCGTCCGGTTCGATTTACAAGCGCGAGGAAGACGGCATCGTGCTGATCGACCAGGACAAGTGCCGCGGCTGGCGCATGTGCATCTCCGGTTGCCCGTACAAGAAGATCTATTACAACTGGCAGTCCGGCAAGGCGGAGAAATGCATCTTCTGTTACCCGCGCATCGAAGCCGGCCAGCCCACCGTATGTTCGGAAACCTGTGTCGGGCGTATCCGCTACCTGGGCGTGCTGCTGTATGACGCCGACCGCATCGAGGCGGCGGCAAGCGTCGAACATGACCGCGACCTGTATCAGGCGCAGCTTGATGTGTTCCTCGACCCGAACGATCCGAAAGTGATCGCACAGGCACGCGCGGATGGCATTCCCGAAGCATGGCTGGAAGGCGCGCGCAACAGTCCGGTGTACAAAATGGCGGTGGAATGGAAAGTGGCATTGCCGCTGCATCCCGAATATCGCACCATGCCCATGGTCTGGTATGTGCCGCCGCTGTCGCCGATCACCGCTGCCGCGAATGCCGGGCAGGCGGGTATCAACGGCGAGATTCCCGATGTGAACCAGTTGCGCATCCCGGTCAAATATCTGGCCAATCTGCTGACTGCGGGAGATACGGCTCCGGTGGTGCGTGCGCTGGAGCGCATGCTGGCGATGCGCGCCTACCAGCGCGACAAACATGTGGAAAATCGCGTCAATTTGCCGGTACTCGAACAAGTCGGCTTGACTCAGGCCATGGTGGAAGAGATGTACCGGGTGATGGCGATTGCCAACTATGAAGACCGCTTCGTGATCCCGTCCACCCATCGCGAATATGCCGAAAACACTTTCGATGTGCGCGGCGGTTGCGGCTTCTCGTTCGGCAATGGTTGTTCGGATGGTGCAGGCGAGACCAGCCTGTTTGGCGGCACCAAGAAACGCACCATTCCGATCAAGCTGGAGGTATGATCATGCCAAAATCCATTACAGGATCATCCTTGACGCTGCGCGTGTTTGCGCACCTGCTGTCTTATCCCACCGCGACATTGCGCGAGCACATGCCCGAAATGCGCGATGTGTTGCACAGCGAAGCGGCACTCACCCCGACGCGCCTGGCCGAGCTCGATGCGCTGATGCATACCCTGGCACACGGCGATGAAATCGCCATCGAGGAAAACTATGTGGACTTGTTCGATCGGGGCCGCACCACCTCGCTGCATCTGTTCGAGCATGTGCATGGCGACTCGCGCGACCGCGGACCGGCGATGATAGACCTGGCGCAAACCTACGAGAAGGCCGGGTTGTATCTCGCCCCCGACGAGATGCCCGACTACCTGCCCGCGGTGCTTGAATTCGTCTCCACCCAGCCGCCCGCCGAGGCACGGGCATTTTTGGGCGAGATGGCACACATTTTCAACGTGATCTTCGCAGCATTGCAACAACGTCAGAGCGGCTATGCCAGCATCATGGCATCGCTGCTTGAACTTGCCGGAGAATCGGTGCAGCCGGTGAAGCCGGTTGAGGAAGAACCGCTCGATGCAAGCTGGGAAGAGCCGCCGGTTTTCGACGGCTGCAGCGCACAGGGCCAAACCAAACCGAACCAACCGCAACCCATCAACATCGTCCGCAAGGGCGCTTCCACACAGGAGGCATCGACATGAACTCCCTGAATTATTTCCTGTTCGGCATCTACCCTTACATCTGTCTGAGCGTATTCTTTCTGGGCAGCCTGATCCGTTTTGATCGCGACCAGTACACCTGGAAGAGCGACTCGTCGCAGTTGCTCAAAGCCGGGCAGTTGCGGCTGGGCAGCAACCTGTTCCATATCGGCGTGCTGTTCCTGTTCTTCGGCCACTTTGTCGGCATGCTCACCCCGCATTTCATCTACGAGCAATTCATCAGCGCCGGCGACAAACAGCTCATGGCCATGGTATCCGGCGGTACCGCAGGCCTGCTCGGCATCGTCGGCCTGAGCATCCTGATCCACCGCCGCCTGAGCGAACCGCGCATCTATGCCACCTCACGCACCAGCGACATCGTGATCCTGCTGCTGTTGTGGCTGCAACTGGCGTTGGGCCTGGCGACCATTCCGTTATCGGCGCAGCATCTGGACGGCAGCATGATGATGCGTCTGGCCGGCTGGGCGCAACGCATCGTGACCTTTCAGGGCGGGGCCGTGGAATTGCTGACTGAGGCAGGCTGGGTATTCAAGACCCATATGCTGCTTGGCATGACCATCTTCCTGGTATTTCCGTTCACCCGTCTGGTGCATGTGTGGAGCGGGTTTGCCTCGCTCGGCTATCTGGTGCGACCCTACCAGATTGTGCGCAGCCGCCGGCTTAATCTGCCCGCCGGACACAACCATCAGGGGGAATTGTAATCATGAACGATCTTGCGACAGGCATCCGGCCTGTGGCGCGCATCAACGGCGTGCCACTCAATTCACCCGACGAATCGCTCAGTGACGATGAACTGCGCCAGCGTGCCTGCACCGAGTTGTTGCGCCAGGCGGCACAACACAACGGTTTGCTTGCAGGCGACGATGCCTATGAGACTGACGGTGTGATCAGCGAGGCCGCGGCCACAGCCATCGAAACATTGCTGGAAAATATACTGGTAGTGCCCGAGCCTTCCGATGAAGCCTGCCAGCGTCATTACGCGGCGAACCAGAGCAGCTTCAGCACCGGTGAAAAAATTCATGCGCGCCACATTCTGTTTGCCGTGACACCGGGCGTGGATGTGGTGGCGTTGCGCAATCGCGCGGAAGCCGCTTTGCTGGACGTGCGTTGCTATGACGACAACAACACAGAATCCTTTGCAAAAGTTGCGCGCGAACTGTCCAACTGCCCCAGTGGCGCGCAAGGCGGTGATCTGGGCTGGCTCACCAGCAATGACTGCGCGCCGGAATTCGCCCAGGAGCTGTTCGGCCATGCCGAGGTGGGTGTGCTGCCGCGCCTGGTGCATAGCCGTTTTGGTTTGCACGTGGTCGAGGTGTTGCAGCGCGAGCCCGGTGTCGAGCAACCCTTCGAATCGGTACGCGGCGCCGTGGTCATGTCACTGCGCCAGAAAACCTATGTGACTGCGCTACGCCAGTATCTGCGCGTACTGGCAGGGCAGGCCAGCGTGGAAGGTGTGGAACTGGAGACGATCGACACACCGTTGCTGCAATAGGATTGAAGGGCGATCATGCGCAGCGGGGTGAGATTATTTTTTATAGTGAAACTGCCATGACAAGGGTTGGATTATCGCCGCTAGACATTTAAGGTTTCATTAGTTCGCACTCATTCGCGCCTACCTAATATAAATATCGGGTTTGACCAGAAACGGTCTAGCCCGATTTTTTTGGTGGCTTCCTTCAACAAGGTGAAGGTGATAGTTACCCGCCAGAATTGTGATCTGATACGGCTTTCAGATATACCAGAACTGTTACGAGTTCTGCGGGTCGCGCTTCAAAACGACTGGATGGAAAGGTTGGCAGATTCTATAACTGAAGCCACCGCTTTGCCGACGTCCGAAGTATTCGCCTTGCCGCCCATATCAGGCGTGCGCGGACCTTCCGCGAGCACGGTTTCAATGGCGTGGATGACAGCCGCCGCCGCATCCCGATAACCCAGGTGTTCAAGCATCATGGAGCCTGCCCAGATCTGGCCTATCGGATTGGCGACTCCCTTGCCGAATATGTCCGGTGCCGAGCCATGAACCGGTTCGAACAGTGACGGGAATAGCCGTTCCGGGTTCAAGTTTGCCGACGGGGCGATGCCGATGGTACCGGTGCACGCCGGCCCCAGGTCCGAGAGGATATCGCCAAACAGATTGGACGCCACCACGACATCGAACCAGTCCGGGTGCAGCACAAATTGTGCAGTCAATATATCAATGTGATATTTGTCCGAGCGGATATCCGGGTAAGACGCTGCCATCTCTGCAAAGCGCTCATCCCAGTAAGGCATCGAAATCGAAATGCCGTTCGACTTGGTTGCCGATGTGACATGCTTTTTTTCCCTGGTCGCGGCCAGCTCAAATGCGTACTTCATGACCCGGTCGATGCCCTTTCGGGTAAATACACTTTGCTGCACAACGAATTCGCGCTCGCTGCCGGGGAACATGCGGCCACCGACCGCCGAGTATTCACCCTCGGTATTTTCGCGGACGATGTAGAAATCGATGTCGCCGATTTTTCTGTTCGCCAACGGGGAGTTGATGCCGGGCATCAGCCTGGCCGGACGCAGGTTCACGTATTGATCGAATTCCTGCCTGAACTTGACCAGCGATCCCCACAGCGAGACATGATCGGGAACGGTGGCGGGCCAGCCGACCGCCCCGAAGAAAATGGCCTGTTTCCCCTCGAGCAATTCTTTCCAGTTGTCGGGCATCATCTTGCCGTGCCTGGCATAGTAGTCACAGCTCCATTCGAACGCTTCCCATTGAAACGGGATACCGAACTTGCGTGAGACCGCGTCAAGGACCCGGAGTCCTTCGGGCATGACCTCTTTTCCGATTCCATCTCCCGGGATGACTGCAATTTTGTTGATTTTCATATTTCTTTTTTAAACCCCGGCAGGTGCCAAGCGTCGCTTTACAATTTTCAGCAAGGCAGTAATTGATGAGTTAGTCTAGCCCGCCAAGCTGGCTTTGAGGATGGCAAGCGGGTATCAGCCAACCCTTGAGTATACGTACAACCAGCGATGCCCCAATCCCGGATAAAACGCCATCCGGTGAAATATCCACCCCCAATCAGCTTATAGAATAATTGAAAGTATGAGAGGAGTTTTTGCTTCCCATGCAACATCTTGTAACATCTTGTATCAGCGATTGACATCGGAATTTGATTATTGCAGCATGGCATACCTGATTAAACTTACAACAATAGGGAGAAATTACATCATGCCGTCCAATCATTCACGTTTCCTATCCCGTCTTTGCATGCTTTTGATGTTTGCTGCCCCTATGGCAGCCATGGCAGCCCAGGATATCGTTTTGGGCGCATCGGTGCAATTGACCGGCCCGGTTGCCAATACCGGCCGCTATTACCGGGATTCCTATGAATTTGCCATTGATAAAATCAACGCCGCCGGCGGCGTAAAGATCGCGGGCCAGATGCACAAGCTGGCGCTCAAGCTCTACGACAACCAGTCAGACGTGAATCTGAGCATGCGCCAGTACACGCAGCTGGTTACCGAAGACAAGGTCAATCTGTTGCTGGGACCGTTCGCCAGCAATTTCGCCCTTGCCGATTCCGCCATATCCGAGAAGTACAAGGTGCCCATGGTTCAGGGCGGCGGTGCATCCGACCAGATATTTGCGCGTAACTTCAAATACATTTTCGGCACGCTGGCACCGGCAAGCAATTACTTTGGCAGCACCATCAGCATGCTGAAGGATCTTAAGCCGGCGCCAAAATCCGTGGCACTGCTGTATGCCGACGACGCTTTTGATGTGTCCGTGGCGGATGGCACACGGCCGATGTTGAAGGCGGCGGGATTGGATATCGTACTGGATGAGCGTTACAGTACCAACGCCACGGACTTCAGCTCGCTGCTGTCACAGATCAAGAGCAAGAAGGCCGACGTGGTACTGGTGGCCGGACACGAAACCGAGATCCTCAATTTCGTGCGCCAGGCCAAGAGCCTGAAGGTTGCACCGAAGATGTATTCGTTCACCGTGGGCGTGCCGAGCGAAGACTTTCGCAAAGCCCTGGGCAAGGATGCCGACTATGCGTTTGGCATGACTCCCTGGTTGCCGTCTGCCGAACTGAAGGACCGCTGGTTCGGCGATGCCGAGAAGTTTGCCAAGGCGTACAAGGCGAAGTTTGGATATGACCCCGACTATCATGCCGCCTCCGGTGCCGCCGACGTGGAAACGCTGGTGCAGGCCATGGAGGATGCCAACAGTCTTGATCCGCAAAAAGTGCGTGATGCGCTGGCCAAGATCAAGTTCGACAGCCTGTATGGACCGATCGCGTTCAATCCGCAAGGGCAGATCGAATTGCCGCAAATGGTGATTCAGGTTCAGGGCGATAAGGTCGTAAAAGTTTATGGCATGAAAGGCATGGTAAAACAACCAAAGTATCCGATGCCGGCATGGAGCAAGCGATAATCTGACCGCTGAACCATTTTTCAGGTGGATCTGTTAGCGCAAATTCTCGTCAATGGCGTGCTTCAGGGCGGGCTGTATGCCGTAATGGCGCTTGGTTTGGCATTGGTCTGGGGCGTGCTCAATATCGTCAATCTGGCCCATGGCGCGTTCATCATGTTGGGTGGCTACGCTTCATGGTATCTATACACCGACCTGCACATTGACCCGTTTCTGGGACTGCCGCTTACCGCCGTCGTCATGTTTGCCATCGGCTACGGAATACAGCGCGGCCTGCTCAATCTGGTGATCCGCGCGCCGATGTTCAACACGCTGCTGATCACCTTCGGGCTGGAGGTGGTGTTGACCTATCTGGCCCAAATGGTGTTTTCGGCCGACTTTCGCACCATCAATCCGTCCTATGCCGGCAACAGTTTCACCCTGGGCCCGCTGGTCGTGCCCGTGGCACGGCTGGTCGCTTTCGCGGTGGCCATCTTTCTGACGGTCAGCATGTGGCTGTTTTTGCTGCATACCCGACTCGGTCGCGCGATTCGCGCCACCGCCCAGAATCTGGTGGCGGCGCGCCTGTACGGCGTCGAACCAAGACACCTTTACGCCATGACATTCGGCCTGGGTATCGCCCTGGCAGGAATGGCCGGCACACTCTATGGAACGGTGTCGCAGATCAATCCGTATATCGGTGCAACGCTAACCGCCAAATCTTTTGCCATCTCCATTATCGGCGGCCTGGAAAATCCACTGGGCGTACTCGTCGGGGGATTGTTTCTGGGGATCGTGGAGTCGCTGACCACTTTGTATATAGGCCAAACTTACGCGGACGTCGCCAGCTTCGGTATCCTGGTGCTGGTTCTGATTGTCCGTCCCGGTGGCCTGCTTGGGAAGACGACATGAAGGCGTGGAAAATCGGATTGATTCTGGCTGTACTCGCGGTGTTCGCCGGTGTGCCCTGGTACGGTTCGGACGTGCTCATCCAGTTCGGGATCAACGCGCTGCTGCTGGCGGTTTTGGCGCAGGGCTGGAACATCATTGGCGGTTACACCGGTTATGCCTCGTTCGGCAATTCTGTCTTTTTCGGATTGGGCGGCTATGGCGTGGGCATCGCGATGGTGCAATGGCATTTGCCGTTCGCCGTCGGCATGGCCTTCGGGGTGGTACTGGCGGTCGTCTTTGCGGTTCTGCTTGGCATACCGGTGCTGCGGCTCAAGGGCCACTACTTCGCCATCGCTACCCTGGCACTGTCGCAAGTCATGACGGCCATTGTTTCCAACGTGGGCATTGCCGGCCAGAACATCGGGCTGGTTCTGCCGCCACTCAACAACGATCCGCTGTTCTATGAATTGTCGCTGGGCTTGCTGAGCATCGCGACGCTGACGATCTGGGGCTTGACTCGCAGCCGCTTCGGCTTTGGCCTGATCGCGATTCGCGAAAACGAGGAGGGTGCTGCAGTGATGGGTGTCAACACCACGCTGTACAAGGTCATGGCGTTTGCGCTATCGGGGATATTCAGTGCCCTGGCTGGCGGTATTCATGCCTACTGGATCACCTTCCTTGACCCGGCGAGCGCTTTTGATATCAGCCTCAACGTCAAGATGATCATCATGGCAGTGTTCGGCGGTCCGGGCACGGTACTCGGCCCCATTGTTGGCGCACTTTCACTGTCAGCCATCTCCGAGTTTCTGTCGAGCGAAGTGACGAGCATTGCCGGGCTGTTCTTCGGTCTGGTCATCGTCGTTGCGGTAGTGCTCATGCCGCGCGGTCTGGCCGACATGCTGCGGCGGATGCGAAAACTGGGATGGGGCTATTTTATCGAAAATATCCGGGCGCACCGGCTATGAAAGCATTGCTTGAAGCACGAAATGTGACACGTAGTTTCGCCGGGCTGGTTGCCGTCGACAATGTCAGCTTCACGCTGGAGCCGGGCGAGATTCTCGGCCTGATCGGCCCCAATGGTGCCGGCAAGACCACGCTGATCAGCCTGATCAGCGGCACCCAGCCCCCAAGCTCGGGCGAGATATTGTTTCAGGGCGAATCCATCAACCACCTGCCGGCGTTTCGTCGTGCCCGGCTTGGCATAGGCCGCACCTTCCAGATCATGCGGCCGTTTCCAGGTTTGTCGGTGCTGGATAACGTGGCCGTCGGCGCCCTGTTCGGACGCGGCGACGGTGAGGCAAAATTGGCCAAGGCGCGCGAATATGCGCGCGAATGTCTTGAGTTCGTGGGGCTGGGCAAAATCATCGACAAGCGCGCCGACGAACTCGGCGGCCCGGACCGCAAACGCCTGGAGCTGGCCAAGGCGCTGGCGATGCAACCGCAGGTGCTGCTGTGCGATGAAGTCATGGCCGGCTTGAACCACTCCGAGATCGATGAGGTTATCGAGGTCATTCGCAAGGTGCGCGACCGGGGTATCAGCATTCTGGTGATCGAACATGTCATCAAGGCCATCAAAAGCCTGTCCGACCGCCTGCTGGTATTGCACCACGGAGAAATGATCGCCGAAGGCACGCCCGACGACGTGCTTGCAGACCCGATCGTGATCGAGGCTTATCTGGGAAAGAAACGCGCATGAGCAGCCGGACTCCCTTGCTGAAAATCGAAAATCTGAGTGCCGGTTACGGCGGCATGCACGTGCTGCACGACATCACACTGGAAGTTTACCCGGCCGAAATGGTGGCCCTGGTTGGCAGCAATGGCGCCGGCAAGACGACCCTGCTGCGGGCGCTGTCGCGTATCCTGCCCTGTACCGGCAGCATCGTCATGAACGGCCATGATCTGACCGGCATGACGCCGGACCAGGCGTTCGGCCTGGGCCTGGTGCAAGTGCCGGAAGGGCGCCAGCTGTTTGACCGGATGACCGTGCAGGACAACCTGCTGATGGGCAGTTACCGGCGCACTGACAAGGCAGCTGTCGCCCGCGACCTGGACAAGATTTACACCATGTTTCCGCGCCTGACGGAACGGCGGCGTCAACTGGCAGGCAGCATGTCGGGCGGCGAACAGCAGATGTGCGCGATGGCACGTGCCCTGATGGCTGCACCGGTGCTGATGATGGTCGATGAAATGAGCCTGGGGCTGGCGCCCGTCGTGGTCGAGCAGTTGATGGAGGTGCTCGCCGAAATTCAGCGTGACGGCGTGACCGTGCTGCTGGTCGAGCAGGATGTGCAGCTGGCATTGTCCGGTGCAGACCGTGCTTACGTGATGGAAACCGGTCGTATCGTGCACCAGGGATTGGCCAATGTCCTGATCGATGATCCGGCTGTCCAGCAAGCCTATATGGGGCTTTAGACTGACGCGCTTGAATGCAGGTCAAAATGATCCGGCGCAGCGCTGCTTGAAAATCGGCAATCACGCTTGGCCGGACTGAGAGCGCGGCAACCGTCCCAAAATTTCAATACGCATGATCGGTTACTTGGTCACACATTGACCGTCAACTATCGGATTGTCCCGGGTAGTCTGCATTACCTTGCATGCAAAAAAAAAAGGGTTGGGCTTGCGCCCAACCCCATCTGTTACGCGATGTTGAAATTAGTTAAGCGTATGGACAAAATCGTCTCTACGATTTTCTTTCCAGCATTTCTCTTCATGGCATGTAAGGCGTGGTTTCTCCATACCAAAGCTTACTGTCTTGATCTGTGAAGCCGGCACGCCCAGCAATTCCAGGCTATGTTGGGCAGCGATCGCACGCCTGTCTCCCAATGCAAGGTTGTATTCCGAACTGCCACGCTCGTCGCAATTGCCTTGTATTGTGACGACGTCGTTTTTGTTGGCCTTGAGGAAATCAGCCTGCTTCTGCAGCACATCCTGATACTCGGCTTTGATCACGGACCGGTCCAGGTCAAAGTAGACGCTCTGTTGCTCAAGCGATTGTATGTCGGCAGCCAGTTTTTTCGATGCCAATTCGGTGTTGGAAACAGTGGATGTTGAAACGGTTGGTGTTTGTGACGCGTTGGTGTTTTCGTTTGCTTGGGTAGCGGGCTTTGGCGTGCTTGCACACGCCGCAAAAAGAAGTGAAACCAGAACAATTGCAATTTTTTTCATGTTTATTATCCTTAGTGAAATGTTTAAACTCGTTGAAGCAGTATATCAACGTCTTCATTGATTTTAAGTTGACATCAATAAACGTTAAATAAATGTGACAGTCAAATTACTCGCTGCACTTGTCAAAACCTGCGGAAATATTTCGCAACAAACTGATCAGGGATAGCGATCTGCAACCAAGGTCAACCCCATCAAAACCCCAGCCTGATAGGGCTTTGACGATATTCGATTATCTCAGTGTTCAGCCAAATCCATCTTGAAAAAGTAACCGGATTAATGTCACCCGGAGCATGCTGTTTTACAGGTGAATGTGTATCAAAATGTAATCCGGTGACTTTACATCATACAGGTTGAGCTGCTTGCTGCTTCTGGTCGGCTGATGCGAAGTGAAGAGATTGAGAACACATTTGTCATGATCGGAAAATGACTAATCGAAATTAAGCAAAAATCAAACTTATGACCGATGACATACAAATAATAGGCAGGGATATCAGGGAATATTGATTCGGGGTTTTGGCAAGGAAGGTATTGAGCGTCTTCTAGCACAAACCTGCCCGAAAGGAGATGCTCCATGAAGGTCGGTACTTCGGCCTGAGCGGACATTTCGAGCGGATAAGAATTTGTTCCGCAACCTGATAATTACCGGACATTCAACGTTTGAGCTCAGGGCCGTGCCGCTAAAAGCGCAAGTTTGGAATTCCAACCTAACACCAACTACTCTTCCCCGCCGCCAACATCAAGGGAGTTTGATTGCGTATCAGAAAAGTAGCTTGCTTCGGCAGCATCAGTAATTTCAATGATCCGATTGTTGTTCGCATCTCTAGCTCTCGTAACGAGGCCTCGCTCTTCCAAGCGAACAGATCGTTTACCAATAAGTTGATATGAACAATCTAACTCAGCAGCGATATCTGATGGTCGTTGCGGCTCACTTTCTGAATGAAGTGTTTGGAGTATCCCAAGCTCTGTCTTCGGAAGAAGCAACTCCGCCTGAATACTCTTAAGCATCGGTTCATACTTCTTAGAAAGGTTTATCAACTCGCATGTGCCAACCTGACATGCTGGACATTTCATTCCATATATCTTCAATGCCTCGAGCTTGTCGAGGCCGTGTCTCGTCCCACAGTTCCCACACACTATTTCTTGATTGCTTTCCACGAACGCAGAGATTATTGGCCCGTAGTCGAACACGCGCTCAACGAAATACAATCGAAACTCACGCTCGCCTGTTGGACGCCCAAAAGATATCGAGTATCGCCTACAGAGGCCGTAGTTCAGTGCGTAGATGGAAACCTTTCGCCCATCTCTGTCACTCATCTCGAAGTATTTCGTTAAAAAGAAATTCAGTTCTAGCGTAGAAAGTAGCCCGTCATAACCAGGGGTAACGTGAAAATGGCTTGTCGGTGTGCGAATTCCGGAGCAAACTGGACAGCCATTCCACGGCAAACTGGACACTGATTCCACGGCAAACTGGACACTGATTCCACGGCAAACTGGACACTGATTCCACGGCAAACTGGACAGTAAA
>Ga0307375_10000348_pt1 | contig 60296 bp, 55 predicted proteins | sample TR1MG_FD_202531 | JGI IMG/M metagenome (GOLD analysis project Ga0307375, IMG submission 202531) | Soil microbial communities from Risofladan, Vaasa, Finland - TR-1 | ecosystem: Environmental > Terrestrial > Soil > Coastal area > Acid sulfate soil | place: Finland: Risofladan, Vaasa | collected... | reverse complement strand
CGGGCTTCAGCGAGAGCAACCTCTTCGACGCACTCTACGACACGCTGGACAGGCTGGATCGCATCCAGGGGCGGAAGGAAATCGTCGTGGTGGGCAGCGGACTCGATACGTTCAGCCGCATCACGTACGACAAGGTGCTGAAGAAGATTAAAGACACGCCGAACGTGACGATCTTTACGGTGAGCACGGGACGGGCGTTCCTGGAAGCGGTGGACGCGCAATATGGGCAATACCAGGGCGTGCAGGAACAGTTGATGAACTACCTGCAGGCGGACAACGAGATGAACACGTTCGCGCGGATGACGGGCGGACGTTGGTATAACCCGCGCTTCGAAGCGGAATTTCCGGATATTTTCCGCGACATAGGGCAGTCGGTGCGGAACCAGTACACGCTGACCTACCGTCCGACGGACGCGAAGCAGGACGGAACCTACCGGAAGCTGAACGTGCAACTGGTGGCTCCGGGAACAGACAAGCCGCTGATTATCCGCGATCAGAAAAATAAAATTCTGAAGTATCAACTGATTTACCGCGCCGGCTATACGGCGAAACACGAAGTGGAATAAGTACACTTTCCGGCTACAAGGCGGCCTTCGGGTCGCCTTTTTCTTTTGCTACGTGCACAGACGAAGTGCTGGCAGAAGTGCCCACTCTTGTTAGTATGGATGGCCACATCCGGAGGAGGCCCATTTGATGCTTCGTCGAAAAGCTGGACTTGTATTCCTGATTTGCCTCGCCCTGGCCGCAATTTCCGCGGCGCAAAGAACAGCTTCCACGCAGGAACGTTACGACGTTCGGGAACACTACACGAAGTACGAGTACCGCATCCCGATGCGCGATGGCGTACATCTGTTTACCGCCGTCTACGTGCCGAAAGATACGTCGCAGAAATATCCGTTCCTGATGACGCGGACACCGTACAGCGTGGGACCGTATGGGGAGGATCAATATCCGAGGATGCTGGGAACACCGGAACTGGAACGCGCCGGGTACATCTTCGTCTACCAGGACGTGCGCGGACGTTACATGTCGGGCGGGACGTTCATGGAGATGCGTCCGCACATCGACGTGAAGAAGACGAAGGACGACGTGGACGATAGTTCGGACACGTACGACACGATCGAGTGGCTGCTGAAGCATGTGCCGAACAACAACGGCAAGGTGGGGATCTGGGGAATTTCGTACCCGGGGTTCTACACGTCAGCGAGCATTATCGATTCGCACCCGGCGATCAAGGCGGCTTCGCCGGAAGCTCCAATGACAAACCTGTTCATGGGCGACGACGCATACCACGGCGGAGCGTTCATACTGGCGGCGAACTTCGGCTTCTACACGTTCTTTGGGCCGCAGAATAATCCGACACTTCCGCCGAAGACGTATCACCGGTTCGACTACGGAACGACGGACGGATACGACTTCTATCTGCACGTGGGAGACCTGGCGAACCTGGACAAGAAATATCTGAAGGGCAGCAATCCGCTGTGGAACGACCAGGTGAACCACTGGAAGTACGACGATTACTGGAAGGGACGAGACCTGACTCCGCACTTGAAGAACATTCACTGCGCGGTGCTGACGGTGGGCGGATGGTTCGACGCCGAAGATCTGCAAGGGCCGTTTACGGTGTATCACACGATCAAGAAGGACGATCCGGGAATCTTCAACGGCCTGGTAGTGGGGCCGTGGGTGCACGGCGGATGGGCGCATTACGCGGGTCGCAGCCTGGGCAATGTGAACTTCGCGTCGAACACGGGAGAGTTCTTCCGCAAGGACATCCTGTTTCCGTTCTTCGAGTACTACCTGAAGGGCAAAGGCGACCCAAAGTTGCCGGAGGCTTACGTCTTCGAGACGGGGACAAACCGGTGGAGAAAATACTCGGAGTGGCCTCCGAAGGAAGCGCAGAAAGAGGCGATCTACTTCCACGCAGGAGACGCTCTGTCGTTCGAGAAGCCGGAGACGGCGGGAACGAGTTTTGACGAGTACGTAAGCGATCCGAACCACCCGGTTCCGTTCATCGATTACACCTCAAACGACGTGCCACAAACGTACATGGACGCGGATCAGCGCTTCGCGACGAAGCGGCCGGACGTGCTGGTGTACGAGACGGCGCCGCTCGACCATGATGTGACGATCGTGGGGCCGATCTCGCCGCGACTGTTTGTATCGACGAGCGGAACGGATTCGGACTTCATCGTTAAATTGATCGATGTCTATCCAATGGATTACCCGCAGCCGCAAGCCGCGGACCAGGGACCGCGAACGGATGTTCCTCCTCCGCAGGTGGTGATGGGAGGCTATGAACAGCTGGTGCGCGGAGAACCATTCAGAGGAAAGTTCCGGCATAGCTTCGAAAACCCGGAGCCGTTCGTTCCGGGGAAAGTTTCCGAAGTGAACTTTACGATGCAGGACATCAACCACACGTTCCGCAAGGGGCACAGGATCATGGTGCAGGTGCAGAGCTCGTGGTTCCCGCTGATCGACCGGAATCCGCAGACGTTTGTCGATATACCGAATGCGAAGCCTTCGGATTTCCAGAAGGCAACGGAGCGGTTGTACCACTCGGCGAGCGATCCATCGCGGATCGATGTGCTGGTGATGCCGCAGGAATAAGTCGCAAAGTAAAAAGTGGAAAGCAAAAAGTCAAATGGCTCCGGCGCGAGGTCGGAGCCTTTTTTGTTTTTGGAAAAGTTCCAGAGCAGGTGTACCCCAGGGGCTGAAGCCCCGCGTTTCTTACAGCCGGTGACGCCGGGCTGAAGCCCGGCTCTACCATTGCGTTTACCCGCACTAGTGCATGTGGAAGAAGTGGTCGAGGACAAAGAGCATGGCGACGCCGACGAAGACGAGCAGAGGCATCCGCACACCGGGCTCACGATTGACCTCGGGGATGATGTCCGAGGCGGCGACGTAAATGGTGACACCGGCGGAGAGCGGCAGGCCGATGGTCACCGCCGTACGCGTCATGACCATGACAAGCACACCGGCGAAGGTGGCGGCGCCAAGCATGACGGACGCTCCCCAGGAGCGGAAACGGCTGCGTCCGCTGGCAAGCATAACGGAAGTGATGGTGAAGCCTTCGGGGATCTTGTGCATGAAGATGGCGATGAAGATGATCCAGCCAAGCCACCGCGAGACAAGAAACCCAGAGGCGATGGCGATGCCATCGAAGAAGGTGTGAATCAGCAATCCAACGAGCACGGAAATGCTGCGGTGGCCGTGCTCAAACTCGTGGCGGTGCGTTTCTTCTCCGAAGTGAAAGTGCGGCGTGACGGCGTGCTCAAAGAAGTGAATGAGCAGATAGCCGAGGAGGATAAGAAACGCTCCGTTCTTTCCGCGGAGTTCGATGCTCTCCGGCACCATCTCGACAATTGCCGTGGCGAGCATGAAGCCCGCGCCGAGAGCCATGAAGTACTTGAGGAAACGCGGTTCCCACTGCCGCTGGACAAGCAGCGATCCGCCGATGACATTGGCGGCCGCGGCAGTGAGACCAAGAAGAAGGCTGAGCGCTATGACATTCATGAGACTTACAGCAGGATAGCAGACGGCGGCTAACCGCTGTGGCGGATGTGCAGGATATCGCCGTCCTGCACGATGTACTCCTTGCCTTCAAGACGGAGTTTGCCGGCAGCGCGCGCGGCAGCTTCCGAGCCGAGTTCGAGCAACACATCCCAATGAATGGTCTCGGCGCGGATGAAATGCTTTTCGAGATCGGTGTGAATTGCTCCGGCGGCACTGGCTGCGCGCGTGTTCTTCTCGATGGTCCAGGCGCGACACTCGTCTTCGCCAACGGTGAAGAACGAGATGAGGCCGAGCAGTTCGTAACTCTTGCGGATGAGACGCGTGAGGCCGCTCTCCACGAGCCCGTAGCTGCCGAGGAATTCGGCGGCGTCTTCGTCGCTCATGTCGGCAAGTTCGGCTTCGACCTTGCCGCAGATGGCGGTGGCTCCGGTGTTGATGCGACCGAGAAATTCATCCACCTTGAACTTCGCGACGGCAGCTTCGAGGTCGTTGCCAAGAGTGGTGCTCTCGGTGATGTTGAGGACGTAGAGGATGGGCTTCTCGCTGAGGAACATGAAGCCGCGAACGATCTTCTTCTCCTCTTTCGTCATCTCCATCTCTCGCAAGGGGCGCTCGGTTTCGAGATGAGCCTTGGCGCGATGGAGCAGTTCGTTTTCCTTTTCCAGCTCGGGCGTCTTGCGCTTGAGCAGATCCTTCTTCATGCGCTCGAGGCGAGTTTCCACCTGTTCAAGATCGCTGACCATAAGATCGAACTCGACGTTCTTGATGTCACGCAAAGGATCGATGGGGCCGACGTGCGGGATGGAATCGTCTTCAAAGGCGCGGACGACATGGATGAGTGCATCGACGCCGCGCAGGCTGGCGAGGTAGGCGGATTCCTTCAGCGCCTCCTGCCCGATGGCGGCAACGTCGGCGAACTCGACCTGTGCGTGGACGAGTTTCCGCGGATTGCACTGCTTTGCCAGGCGGTCGAGGCGGTCGTCGGGAACGGTGGCGACGCCGATGTGAGCTTCGCGCGGATTTCCGTGGGAACGGCTGGAGATATCCGCCTTGGTGAGAATCTTGAACAGAGATGTTTTGCCTACCTGCGGCAGGCCAATGATTCCAGTTTTCATGATGTTTTCGATCGCTCCTGGCAGGCGTTCTCGGGGCGGGTGAACGCCACGCCGTGGGGCCGGACTACCGGAGATGAATCTCTATGATAACCGCCGCGAGGTGAGATAGAGCACCGCAAGTCCAAAAACAAATACGGTTTCTTCCAAACCGGTGGCCCAGACATGAAGGCGGTCGAACTCGACGCGGCGCGCATCGGTGAGCGAGATGGAGTCGATGTCGCCCATCTGGATGCGCAGGGTATTCATGCGGCGCGTGAGGCCGAACTCGGAATAGAAGGTGAGAGCGAGCATGAGCACAACGAGTACCTGGCTGGCTCCGCGAAGACGGCGCGAGCGGGTAATGCGCTCGGAGGGCGAGAGGCGAGCATCGGCGGCGGAAGGCGTGGTGTCGAGGCCGCCTTCGGCGAGAGCGCGCGCCATGTTACGACGCAGCAGGCGCGGGTAGAGAAAACTGGCGACGAGGAAGACGATGCCGGAGACGATTCCCATGATGTGCAGCAAGTGAATGGAACGGCTGACGACCATGCCGGCGAGGGTGTGCGTGGGCAACACCATGAACACGGTGGGCGCGAGAACGGCTCCAAAGAAGAGGATTCCGCCAAGCCAGACGACGAGCGAAAGGAACATGAGGAAGCGCAGGAAATTCATGACTTATACCGGAACCGGGACACTTTCAATGATGTCGCGCAAGATCTGCTCGGACTGTTCGGATTTCTTGACGGTGGAAGAATAACGGGCGTTGACGACGACGCGGTGCGCGAAGGTGGGGACGGCGAGCTGCTTGAAGTCGTCGGGCGTGCTGAAAGTGCGGCCTTCCAGAAACGCCATGGCCTGCGCGGCACGATAGAGCATGAGCGATCCGCGGGGCGAAACACCGAGCGAGAGATGATCGTTCTCACGCGTACGATTGACGATCTGAAGGGCATAGTCGACGAGAGAATCATCGACCTGCACTTTGGAAACTTCATGCTGCAACAGAAGCACGTCCTCAGCCTTGAGGACAGCGCTTAGATCCTCGAGACGCGCGGCGCCGGCGGTTCCGCGGAGAATTTCACGTTCGCTGTCGTTGGCCGGGTAGCCCATCTGAATGCGGAGCAGGAAGCGATCCATCTGCGATTCCGGCAGGGGATAAGTGCCGTGATGTTCGATGGGATTCTGCGTGGCGATGACGAGAAACGGATTGGGCAAAGGGTGCGAGTGGCCATCGACGGTGACCTGGCGCTCGTTCATCGCCTCCAGCAGCGCCGATTGCGTCTTGGGCGTGGTGCGATTGATTTCGTCAGCCAACAGAATGTTGGTGAAGATGGGGCCGCGCTTGAATTCGAATTGCTGCTCGACGGTGGAGTAAATGGAGATGCCAAGAACGTCGCTGGGCAGCATGTCGCTGGTGAACTGCACGCGCTGGAACTCGCAATCAATACAGCGCGCAAGCGCCTGGGCGAGCGTGGTCTTGCCGACGCCGGGAACGCCCTCAATGAGGAGGTGTCCGCGGGAGAGGATGCAGACCAGGGCAAGACGGATTACTTCATCCTTGCCGCGAATGATGGTGCGCAGGGCGCTCTCGAGTTGGGTTGCGCGTTCAACGGATGCAGGAACAAGTTGCGACATTATTGTGATTGTAGCCGCAGGTGCGACGGTTCCGAAAGCTGACATGCGTGGGTCAGGGAGGGAATTTCATTACGGTGGTGCATGAATCGCGTAGGCCAACGGAGTGGCGGTGGCAGGGGGGGAGATGGCGGGAAGGGAGGACTACCGAAAAAGTGTCACAATTGAGGTTAAAATTAAAATAATCAATTTATATATTGACATAATCAATTTATATAGTAATTTATATTACGTTAGTTGAGAAGGAACCGTGAATATCTCAAATGCAAATTGTCCGGAGTGCAAGCAGCCGCTGAAGGTGGTTCGGATGGAGTGTCCTTCGTGCAAGGTGGCGGTGTCGGGCGACTTTGAAGTCTCGCCGCTGGGACAGCTATCGCCGGAGGACCAGGCGTTCGTCATCGCCTTTGTTCGGCATCACGGCTCGATCAAGAAGATGGAAAGCCTGTTTGGGATCAGCTATCCGACGGTGAAGAACCGTCTTAACGCGATCGGCGCCGCGCTCGACAAGACGTTCGAGGCGCCATCGCCCAACGTGTTCGTTCTGGAGCAACTCGCGCGGGGAGAGATTTCCGTGGAAGAGGCGCTAGAGAAGTTGAACTGAGCGAGAGGGAGGAGCCTATGTCGCTGGAGACGAGAAAAGTGCTGGAGATGGTGGCGGAAGGGAAGATCTCCGCCGAGGATGGAGAGAGGCTGCTGGGAAAACTGAACGCTTCCGAGGCGGAGAACGTGCAGTCCGAGGAAGCCGCGCCGGGCGACGAGAACGCAGCGAAGGGTGCGAAAGCCAAGAAGCACCTGAGGATCGTGGTGCAGAAGCCGGGGCACGATCCAATCAACGTACGCCTGCCGATCTCGTTCCTGCGCGCGCAGTCTTCGATGGCGTTCGTGATGCTGCCGAACGGAGTGCGGGAGCAACTGGCGGAGAAGGGGATTGACCTGAACGGCCTGGGCAAGATGAAGGGCGCCGAGCTGGATCAGTACCTGGAGAATCTCAACGTGGATGTCGACCGGGGAGCAAGGGGAACAGTGAAGATTTTCTGCGAGTAGAACAAGAGGGGAAATGCGAAAGGCCCGGAGAGCGCTCCGGGCCTTTGCCATGAGAGTGACGCCGCGTTAGAAGCTGCCGGGAGGCATGCCGGTGAGGCGGGCGATGCGATCGGCGGTGGGCGGATGCGTTGAGAACAGGTTGCCGAAGTTCATGCCGAGCAACGGCTGAATAATAAAAAGGTGTGCGGTGGTCGGACTGCCCTGCATGGGGATGCGATGCGACCACTCCTCGATTTTGCGCAAGGCGCTGGCGAGGGCATAAGGGTTTCCGGTGAAGTGCGCGCCAGTGGCGTCAGCCTGATATTCGCGCGAACGCGAGACGGCCATCTGGATGAGCATGGCAGCCATGGGCGCGAGAATCATCATGGCCAGTGCGACCAATGGCCCGCCGTCACGATCACGGTCGCCGCCGCGGCCTCCGCCGAAGAGTTCGGCAAACCATGCCATGCGGGCGAGCAATGTGATGGCGCCGGCAATGGTGGCAGCGACGGAACTGATGAGGATGTCGCGATTGCGGACGTGGCCGAGTTCGTGCGCCAACACACCTTCAAGCTCTTCGTCGTCGAGCAAGCCGAGGATTCCATGGGTGACGGCGACGGAGGAGTGCTGGGGATTGCGTCCGGTGGCGAAGGCGTTCGGCGATTCGGTGGGCATGACGTAGATCTTCGGCATCGGGAGACCGGTCTTGCCGCAGAGCCGTTCGACGATCTGATAGACGCGGGGCTCCTCTTCGCGCGTGACCGCCTTCGCGCCGGAGCTCATGAGCGCGATCTTGTCGGAGAAGAAGTAAGTGCCGAAGTTCATGATCACGGCGAACGCAAAGGCCATGATCATACCGCTGCGTCCGCCCAGTGCCTGACCGACAAGAACCAGGAAGACCGTCATCGCGGTAAGCAAGAAGGCAGTTTTGAGGTTGTTTCCCATACGTGAATAGATGCTACAGCAGGCTGGTTGGTAGCGCTAGTGAGCGGCCTGAAGGTGTCAGTTTGGAATTGGAAAAACAAAGGGCCGCCGGTTGGCAGCCCCTGGTTTTCCCCAGATGCAAATGGCGGGACTAACTGCGCTGATTACGCGCGAGGGCGCGAGCAAGCGTCTGGTCGAGCGCAGCCTTGGCCTTCTCGTACTCCTCGGGAGAGAGCTGACCCTGCTGGCGTTCGATTTCAAGTTGGAAGAGTTCTTCCTTCATTGCCTGCAACAGGGCATTCCCGGTACCGGCGGAAGCGGCGCTGGCGGAGATGGCCGCGGAGGCTTCTGGCGAGATGGCAGCGGGAGCACCGGCCGAAGCGACAGCGGGAGCGTTCTGACGTCCGCGAGAAGTGAGGAGATAGGCAACTCCGGCGAGGATAAAGGCGAGGATGCCCATGATCCACCAGCGGTACTTGGCAGGGATGGCATCGGGCGCCTGAATGGGAACTCCGAGCCCGCCGCCGGGACGGTTTTCATTGGTTCCACCCATGGTGCTGGTGCCGCCCTGATCGCCGCCCTGCGCCTGCTGGTCGTCCTGAACGGCGCCGGTCCCCGAGACTCCGAAGGCAAGGTTATTGCCGGGCTTGGCGTTGGTGGCGACCTGAACAATCTCTCCCGGCTGATTGTTCATTGGCTGCCATGCGCTCGCCTGTTGCGGCGAGAAGGTCATGGTCTGCGGCAGAACAACGACGAAGTGCTGGAAGGGCTGAAGAATGTGGGGCGTGATGGTCGCCTGACCGGAGTAGGGCAGGTGATAGGCGACCTGGATGCGAGTTTCGCCGGGCTTGAGCGGGAAGCTGAAGGCGTAATGATTGGGCTTTGAAGTGGGCTGGGGAGCGACCTGAATGGGCTGCCCGCCAGGACCCTGCGCGTCGGCACCGTCGATCTGGGCGCCGTTGGGAAGCTGAACTTCAAAGGTGTTATCGGCGTTATACGTGCGCGCCGGCTTGGAGTTGTTCTGCACGGCGTAGAGTTCGAGAATCTGCAGGGTGGAGGAATCGGCCTGCGTGCGCATGACGTAGACGGTTCCGGCGATACCGGCGACGTTCTTCGCGGCATCATACACATTCACATTTGCCGATGTTGTGCCGGGAGTGATCATCTGGAAATAGTTGACGCCGTCCCTGGTGGCGCGGACGAGATGCGGTCCGGTGGCCGGAGGCTGTGGCAGGGAGTACCTGCCCTGGGCGTCAGTCGTCGTCTTGTTGAGATCAGCCATGCCCTGCATGGGGTCGACGACGGCAACTTCGACACCGGCGGCAGGCTTGCCGGTGGTGAGATTGGTGACCGTTCCGGTAAGGTTCTGCGCGGCGGCAAAGGCGCTGATGCCAAGGAAAGCGATCAGCAGCGCGAGAATGCGCATGCGGCTTACGGTGGTGCGCAGACTGGCTGCGCGACGTTCAGAATGACAAACGGAGAAACTGCTGGCGATTGCGCTCAAGCGCGAGCTCCTTTGTTCTGGCTACCACGGAGTGGGTTGAGTCCGTTTTGCAACTTCTCCAACTGATCGATTTCAGCGAGCATGGCGGCGGCTTCCTGCTCCATGGAGTCGCGCATGCTGTTGAAGTCGCTATCACTGAGCTTGCCGGCCTTGTACTCGAAGTTCAGATCGCGCAGGTTCTCGTAGATCTGGTCCTTGCGTTCGTAAAGGAAAGAGAGGCGCGACTTCTCCTCGGAGACTTCCACGCGAGAAGGGCTGAAGATGTAGACGAACAGCGCAATAGCGAAGAGGACGCAGCCGAAGAAGATCAACGAGGAGTTGCCGGCGTCAGGCTGGCCACTGTTCATTTGAAGGATAAGAAGCAAGTTCATAATTCAGTGTCCTTCCGGGCACGATCGCGGAACTCGCCGAGTTTCTCGGGAGGCGCTTCGGTTATGCCGGCGACGGGTCGCGGCGCAATGCGGCGCTTCCAGGTGCGAACGACGAAGACAACGATGGCAAGGCCGGCGCCAAAGACAACGAAAGGCATGATCCAGGCTACGATATTGAATCCGGTGGTGGTGGGCGCGGCGAGCACGGTGGGACCGTACTCTTTTACGAAGGCAGCGTAGATGACCTTGTCGCTGTCTCCATGGGCGACCATCTGTTTCAACTCATCGATTTCGCGACTGCTATATGTGCAGCCAACGTGATTGCATTCAAGCAGGATCTCATTGCAGCCGCACACGCACATCATCTGATGGCCGAGGTAGTCGACGCGAGCTTCCTGCGATTCCCCGGCTCCCATGAGAAGAGCCAGCGAAGCGGCGGCGAGCAGAAGCACGCCAACACGACGAACGATGGCATATCGAGTGTGCTTCATCAGTCGGCCCCTGCAGTGGAACCGGTTCGACCGGCTGCGGCAAGCGCACGGGCGCGCTCCTTCTCCGACAAAGCCTGCTTGGAGGCCTGCATGTTGGGGAAGAGGGCGATGATGGTTCCGATGACCAGGATGTGCGCACCGGCCCAGATCCACCAGACAAGCGGGTTGAGATGCGCCCTGATGATGGGATTGCCGGTGTCGGGATTCACGCCGGTGTAGACGAGGTAGAGATCTTCCTCAATCGTGGAGCGATTGGCGACGATGGTTGCGGGTTGCTCGCTCGCTTTATAGACACGGCGCTGAGGATACATGGTGTCGATCTTCTTACCGTTTTTATAGATGTCGAGCATTGCCGTTTCGCTGCGGTAATTCGGATTGTCATCCTGGGTGTAGGAACGGCAGACAAGTGTGTAAGGGCCGATCTGCATCTTGTCGCCGAATCCCATTTCCTTCTCCTTGCTCTGGTAGAAGGCTGAGCCGGCGAACCCGATGATGACGATGATGACGCCGATGTGGACGATGTATCCACCGTAGCGACGAGTGTTGCGACGGGTGAGCTGCACCATTCCGGCAAATACGTTGGTGTTGTTGTGGCGCGCAATAACGCGTCCGCCGCGCCAGAACTCACTGAAGACGGTGGCGGCGACAAGCACGGAGAGCGAGATGGCGACGAGAGCGTAGAAGTTCGCGATATCCGCCCAGGGCTTCATGCCGCCAAAAGTGAGAACCACAGCGGTGACCAGGGCAAGAATTGCGGGAATGAGGAAGTTGCGCTTCAGGCTCTCGGTGGAGGTGCGACGCCAGGCGAGCAGCGGGCCAACGGCAGTCAGCAACAAAAGGCAGAGCGCGATGGGAATGTTGACCTTATTAAAGAAAGGCGGGCCAACCGTGATCTTGTGTCCCTGCACCCACTCGGAGAGAACGGGGAAGAGCGTTCCCCAGAGAATGGCAAAGGCCGAAACGAGCAGGAGCACGTTGTTGAAAAGGAAACTGGATTCGCGCGAGATGAGCGACTCAAGCTGGTGCTCGCTGCGCAGGTGGTCCTTGTTTTTCACGTAGAAGAAGACGCAGGTGGCGAAGGTGATCGCCAGGAACCAGACGAACCAGACGCCAATGCCGGATTGCGCGAAGGCATGGACGGAGCTGACGACGCCGGAGCGCGTGAGGAAGGTTCCGAGAATGGAGAGCAGGAACGTGGAGAAAATCAGCCACATGTTCCAGGTCTTCATCATGCCGCGCTTCTCCTGCATCATGACCGAATGCAGGAAGGCGGTGCCGGTGAGCCATGGCAGCAGCGATGCGTTCTCAACGGGGTCCCAACCCCACCAACCGCCCCAGCCGAGCACCTTGTAAGCCCAATAGGATCCGAGGAAAATGCCGCAGGTTAAAAATGCCCAGCCGACCATGGTCCAACGCCGCGTGATGTGAATCCATTTTTCGCCGGGATACTTCATGATGAGAGCGGCGAGCGCGAAGGCGAATGGAACGGTCATGCCGACGTAGCCGAGGTAAAGCATCGGCGGGTGGATAACCATCTCGGGATACTGGAGCAGCGGGTTGAGGCCGTTGCCGTCCGGAGGAATCGCCCCGACCGTCATGGCGAACGGATGGGCGGCGAAGTTCACGAGCAGAAGGAAAAAGATCTGCACGCCGGACATGATGACGGAAGCATGCGCGACGAGGCGCGTGTCCACCTTGTGGCGGAGACGCAGTATGAATCCGTAGGTCGCCAGCAGCCAGCACCAGAAGAGCAGCGAGCCTTCCTGTCCGGACCAGAGCGCCGCAAATTTATAGGGAAGCGGCAGGGCCCGGTTGGAGTGCTCGAGGATGTAGGCGAGCGAAAAGTCGTTGCGAAAAGCCGAGATAACAAGCGCAGTGGCCGAGGCGGTTACGGCGATCCACACCGCAATGCCGGCGCGACGGGCCGTCTCTCCCAGGCGATCATCCTTGCGGACAATCGCAATGATGCCTACCAAGAACGCATAAGCGCTCAAGACAAGCGCAAGCAACAGAGTAAAGCTTCCAATTTGCGGCATTGGGAATCCCAGACTGTTGAATATTGTTTCAGAAACGAATCGTGCTAGCAACCACGGAACCGAGATGGCACGGAGAAGACATGCCTAGAAAGCGTCACGGAGACGTGCCACAAAGGGGGCGTAACAGGCCGCTGACAAGGCGAGACGGAGCAGGCGTTTTGCGGCTTGACATGCTACGCAAGAGCCTTACGCACCGCCGCGATCAGTTGCTCCGGCGGCAAAGGTTTCATGCAGAACTCAGCGGAAAGACCTTCGTATTCGTCCTCAATTTGAGGCATGCCGCTGACGACGATGATGGGCAATGTGTACTTGAGCGCACGCAATTCGCGGACAAGATCGGCGCCGGAACGGCCCGGCAGTAGGTGGTCGGTAACGACCACGCCAATCGTGTCGCCTGAGGTGTTCATCAGGGCGAGAGCGCTATCGACATCGGCGGCGGTCGACACTTCGAGCCCCGCATTGCGCAAAACGGTTTCACGGACGCGCAACTGGACTGGACTGTCGTCGACCAGCAGAACCTGCTTCATGCGTGCGCTATGCGCTGCGCTTGGTGCGGATTTCCGCTTCGGCGCGCAGCCAGTCTCCTTCGGGACTGCCATTGGAACCGCCGCGCGCAAGGTATAGCTCGTAGGCGCGGACGCGAATCTTCTGCTCAAGGCTTTCGAAAATCAACGCGGGCCGAGGCGTCGAAACCGAGGAGACGTCAGCGGTGACTCCCGGGTTCTTCGCGGGAGATGTCTTTTTCGCGGAGGAAGTCGTTTCAGTACCTCTTCTTGCCTTTGACATGGGGACGAAAACTCCTTGATATGAACTGAGAGATCCAGGGAAGGCAGACTACGGCCTTCGCCCGGTCCCTGCTCTTGCATATACAAAGTTAGATGCGCGGCAGCCGCGTTTGAGTCAGGAAAATTGCGTCATGAAACACACGTGGGAAATATGCTCTCCACGCGGGGTTTCACCCTTGTAAGAATTCAATAAAACTCGTGAAACGATACTCCCGAGCGTGCGAGGAGGGCCTGTGCGAGGAGCGAGGCTAAGTTGGCGAAAGTGAAAGGGTTTGTTATATTTGAAGACGCTGCAGATGTGCGTGGCGCTATCGTCTAGGGGTTAGGACGTGAGATTCTCAATCTTAAAACCCGGGTTCGATTCCCGGTAGCGCTACCAAAATGCAAGTTTCCCAAAGCCGCTGATAAGGCGGCTTTTGTGTTTAGGAGCTCTGGGCCGGATTCCAAAGGAAGTTCCCCCTTCGGCTTCTTGTCGCGGGATACCTAACGGATCGCCAAACGGCAACAAAAAATGGGATGTGTGTGTTTTTGCACAGAGCAACCACGTTAAACTTGCTACAAAGATATTTGGCATGCGTTAACGCTCCTCAGGCAATAAGTGCGTGCCTGTATGCAACTCACCGGTCTGGACAAGCAACCATACAAGAGGTAAGAGGGGAAAACATTGCGACGAAAGAAGGGGTACTACCTTTTCATTTTGCTATTTCTGTTCAGCGGCGGTGCGGTTCTTCATGCGCAGATGGACCCGTATTTCACGGCGATCACTCATCCTGTCCCGCGAGACTCGGCGATGGTGATGGCGCTCTCGGATTTCCAGGTAGCGCGCTACACCCCCAATTTCTTTACTGGCATGGCGATGGCGGAATACGGTGTCACGTCGCGCTGGACAGTGGGAGCGATGGCGGAAGGGCAAAAGATTTCCGGCTTGCCCACGACCTATGGTGGGCTGCGGTTCAACAGCTATGTTCGGGTCTTTCCGCACGATCACCTGCTGAACTTCACGCTCTATGGCGAGTACGAGTATTTGAATGAGGCATCGTTGTACAAGATGGAGGTTTCCGGGTTCGGGGGAGAGGACCTGACTGGCCCGCTGCCGGTAGCGCGACGTACGGCGGCACACACCTTCGAGCAGCGGGCGATTGTCTACCACGACTGGGGACGGACGAACCTGGCGTTTAACTTCATCAATGAGACGAGCACGAACAGCGGTGCGAATAACTTTGGTTATACGTGGGGAGTGTTCCGGCAGCCTGAGTACATGGCAATGGATATGGGCACTGGCACGGCCGGAATGGCGGACATGCCGGGCATGCAGAAGCAGAAAGCACCTCCGGCGTTTTCGTTGCAGCGGGTGGGCTATGGGCTTGAGATGATGGGCGCACTGGGCAACACGGATCAGTTCGGCTTCGACTGGCATCGGCAACAGCAGTATTTGGGGCCACTGTTCAATTACGCCGTGTCGAAGCACTGGAGCGTCCAGGTGGAGCCGGCGTTCGGGCTCTCGGACGTGAGCGATCCATTTGTGTTGCGAATGGGCATCGGATATTCAATCGATCATCTTCTACATCGGGGAGTGCGCTGAGTAGCTGGTTCAGGACAGAATACGGATGGAGTGCCATAATACGTTCGCCCCGAAGCCTCTGATGAAGGGGCTTTTGTGTTGGAAGCGGGGGAACTTGAAGTCGGGAATTGCTATGGATCTTCATGGCGGCGACGAATAGACCGGCTTACAATTCCTCCATGCGTCGTCTCTTCCTATTGGTGTTCGCCTTCGGTTTGCTGGTTTCTGGCGCTGGTCATGGTCAAACGAGACCGTGCACAAAAGCGGAACACCTTCGGATGGAGAACGAGGCCGACACCTTGCGCAGTTGGGATGCGTTGTACAAGTCGTATCGGCTCTATGGCAGGTGTGACGATGTTGACGCGGCAGAAGGCTATAGCGAGTCCATTGCGCGAATCCTCGTCGACCATTGGGATACTCTTCCGAGACTTTCGCAGTTAATCAAAAAGGACAAGGGATTCCAGAGGTTCGTTGGGTTGGACGCCACCATGGATACTCAAGATCTGGAGAAGGTCAGAGAAAACGCGATGCGACGCTGCCCGGCGGGACTCGCCGGACTCTGCAAACAACTGCGCGAAAAAGCAGATGCGGCCATTCAGGAAAGCGTTTCGCTCACGAAGGACAGTAAAAACCAAAAATAACCCCGACCAATTTCTTGATCATCGGTTGCTTCCCGGCACGTCCGAATCAGGTACGCGCCCTCTGACCCGTTCTGCGCGACAATACTCGCAGCATGAAAGTCCAAGTCGAGTGCTATGCCGGACGCAAGGCGGAGGAGAGGCCGGTGCGGCTTCGTCTCGAAGGCCATTCGTACGTGGTCGAGGACGTCCTCGACCAGTGGTATGGGCCGGAGCATGTCTTCTTCAAGGTTCGCGCGGACGACGACGGCGTGTACATCCTCCGCCACCAGACGTCGGTTCCCGACGGCGAGTGGGATCTGGTGTCGTTCCGCAATGCCGGACGGTGAGTCTGCGCGCGGCCCAGACTACAGGTACTGCCAAAGGCAAAGTTCGTTGCCATCCGGGTCCTTAAAATAGGAGAGCAGGCCTCCGGGCTCTTCGCGAACCGGAGTTGTCGTGACGCCGCGAGCCTGCAACTCACGCGTGGCCTGCCGGATATCGGAAACCAGAAGGCTAATGCGCGCATTGCCGCTGCCCTGCAGCGCGTTGCCTGGAGGATTCGGCACCAACTCAAAGAGCACGCCGTCGAGTTTGAAGCGGGCGACGTAGTCTCGCGAGGTGAGCGTGAATCCCAGAACGTCGCGATAGAAGGCAATGGACTTTTCCATGTCGTTGACGTGGTAGTAGACGGCATCAAAGCCGAGCTTGAGCGCTGTGGTCGCCATCGCAAAGCCTCCTTTGGCCGCATGGGCGGTCAACTATGGATTGTTCCCCGAGATACGTTCAGCGTGCGCCAGGCGATGGCCGGTTGTCAGTGATGGCAGGCACGGGCAAAGGTGAATGGCGGGGCGAGGGCGATTATTGAAAGAACCTCGTCATCAGTGGACGGAGAGTTCACGAAGGGTGAAGTGCAGCCCAGAATTGATTGGCTCTTTTGTGCCATATTTTCTTGCCCCGCACGTTTCCTCTGCCGTAGGATTCTCTGCACAGCGGAGGCAATCATGAGCGACTCGTTTGATCCCAAGCTGCTTTCCAATTCACGTCGTGACTTCCTGAAAACAACCGGCGCGGTAACGGCCGGGTTGGTGGCGCAGAGCCTGGTGCCGGTGCAGGCCGGGGCGTTGCCGGCGCTGCCCTCGAACCCGTTGACGGCCGATGCCATGCCGACGCGCAACCTGGGCAAGACTGGGTATCGCGTCGGGATATTCAGTCTCGGCGGACAGGCTTCCGTGGAGAAGCCGAACAACGATGACGTGGCGGTGCCGATCGTCGAGCGGGCACTCGATCTCGGCATCAACTACATTGACACGGCGGCGCAGTATGGCGGCACGGAGCGCTGGAGCCAGCGGTACATCGGACAGGTGATGAAGCGGCGTCGCAGCGAGGCGTACCTGGCGAGCAAGACGCACGACCGCACACGCGACGGTTCGCTCAAGCTGCTGGAAGAATCGCTGAAGCTGCTGAACACGGATCACTTGGACGCGTGGCAGTTGCACCACGTGACGACGATGGACGACGTGGAGCGCATTTTCGCCAAGGGCGGAGCGATTGAGGCGATGCACGAGGCGCGCGAGCAGAAGATGGTGCGCTTCCTGGGAGTGACGGGCCACACCGATCCGGAGGTGCTGATGGAGTGCCTGCGGCGGTCGCCCTTCGACCAGATTCTGATGGCGGTGAATGCCGCCGATCCGCATCACCTGAGCTTCCAGGAGAAGCTGCTGCCGATGGCGCTGGAGAAGCAGATGGGAATCATCGGGATGAAGATTCCCGCGCGCGGGCGCATCCTGTCGACGTGGACGCCGCCTTCCGATGGTCGCGGCGGTTGGGAGGGAAGCGCGAAAGGGCCGGGCACACTGGTGATGAAAGAAGCCATGTACTACGTGCTTTCGCTGCCGGTGAGTACGGTGATTATTGGGTGCGATACGATCGCGCAACTGGAAGAGAACGTAAAGTTGGCGCGCGAGTTTACGCCGCTCAACGGAGAGCAAATGGCGGCGCTGGCGCAAAAGACCCAGCCAGTCGCACAGCAGGCACTGTTTTTCCGGAGATGGTCGTAAGGATTACATTTATTATTGCAAATGTAATCGTGCATTGTGATTGCAAAAGGCTGCCGGGTCCCGGCGGCCTTTTCTTGTTTTGCGCGCGGCCGCGTCTCCGGGCACGGCGTCGTGGAGTACAATGCCGCCACTATGTTCTACCTATTGAAAACAGAGCCAACCGTATATTCCTTTGCTCATCTGCAAAAAGATAAGCAGACCGTGTGGGACGGTGTGACGAATCCGCAAGCGGTGAAATATCTGCGCGAGATGAAGAAGGGTGATGCGCTGGTGATCTATCACACGGGCGGCGAACGGCGAGCCGTGGGGACGGCGACGGTCGTGTCCGTGGATGCGAGCGACCCAAAGGTGCCCGCAGTGACGATTGCGGCGGGCAAGCCGCTTGCAACTTCCGTGACCCTCGACGAGTTGAAGACGCGGAAGGAGTTTGCGGAGTCGCCGCTGCTTCGTCAGGGGCGGCTCTCGGTTGTTCCGCTGACGGATGTTCAATATCGCGTGCTGACGGGGAAGTGAGATGGACAGCCGTTTAGTTTCCCGAACCATCTAATACGCAGGAGTCTCACAGGAGAAGATGAACCATGAAACGTGTTTTGCTTGTGGGGATGTTCATAGCGTGTTTTAGCTTCACTTCCGCAGCATTTGCGGGAACGACTGCGAAACAGGAAACCGGAACCAAGACAACTGCCTCCAAGACTGCAAAGAAAGCGGTTGGGATATACGCGAATACGACAGAGGCTGACGGTAAGACGATGATGATGAGAGCGACGAAAGTCGTTCATCTCAAGACGGCGAAAGGCAAGGATGCCGGAACCGTCTCGCTGACACAGGACCAGAATGGCGTGATGATGGTGATGAATTTGCGCAACCTGCCTCCGGGGGAGCACGCAATTCACTTCCACCAGAATGCCAGTTGCGTTCCGCCCGACTTCACGTCCGCGGGCGGGCACTTCAATCCGCTGCACATGCATCACGGAATGGAGAATCCGCAGGGACCGCATGCGGGCGACATGCCGAACATCAAGGTAGGCAAGAGCGGCCGGTATTACGGCAGATACACCGATCCGCGGGTGTCGCTGGTTCCGGTTGAATCGTTCAACTCGCTGTTTGCCAATGGCGGGACGTCGATTGTGATCCATGCATCGGCGGACGATCAGAGGACAGACCCGGCAGGGAACGCCGGTGCGCGCATTGCGTGCGGCGTGATCACAAAGTAAGAGGTGAGATTCACCGAAGAGCGGGGGTGAGAGCTCCCGCTTTTCTGTTCCCGGCACCCAACTGCCGATTTTTCCCGTAATAACAAAGCAGGCTATTTCACAGGTCGCGAAAGATTCCGCGTATCTCTCCGCGGGCTTACCATGGCTGCGCAGTCGCGATGAGGATTCTGGTCACAGGAGAGATTCGATGCGCCACGCAACCCCCACGTTCGCAGTCATACTATTCTTATTGTTGGCGGCGGTGATTGTGCAGCCGCTTGTTGCGCAGGAGAAACAGATGAGCAATGGCAAGGAAGAGGCAACGGTGCCAGCCTGGATGAAGGCGAGCTGCGCGAGCCTCGAACAGGAACTGGCTGCGAAGTATGGCGAAGGACAACGGCCGCGGCTTCAGCGAGGGTTGCAACAGGCTGGCGAGTACTGGCGTGCGGAAGATGGCGATGCAACGATGTTCGCCGGATTCGTTCGCGAAAACTTTGCCGGCGACCAGGCCACGCTGGATACGATGTTCACGCGCTTCGAGCGGTTGATGGAACAACTCGACGGGCACATGCTGGAGATCAACAAGGAATTCCGCATGCAGGCCGATCTCGACGCCGGGCCGATCCTTCCCTTCGATGAAGTCTTTGCCGGATACGATCCTTCGGCGCATGTGAACGACGATTTCTTCGGTAACAAACTTGCGTTCGTCGTGCTGCTTAACTTTCCGCTGACAACGCTGGACGAGCGGCTGACGGATGGCGAGCACTGGACGCGTCGCCAATGGGCTGAAGCGCGGCTGGCTGAACGCTTCTCCAAGCGCGTTCCCGCCGATGTGAACCTGGCGATTGCGCAGGCCAGCGCAGAGGCCGAGCGCTATGTGGCGGAGTACAACGTCTGGATGTATCACCTCGTCAACGGCAGCGGCGAACGGTTGTTCCCGCCAAAGATGCGGCTGCTTTCGCATTGGAACCTTCGAGATGAGATCAAGGCAGACTACGCCGATTCGCAGAACGGTCTCGCGAAGCAACAAATGATTCAACTGGTGATGGAGCGCATTGCCACGCAGACGATTCCGGCGGTGGTCATCAATAATCCCGGTGTCGACTGGAATCCGGTGACGAATGAAGTGAAGCCCGCGACGGTTGCCGATGCCGATGCTCCGCCGACGCCGACAGAGCTGGCGGTAAACAAGCCGGAGGCGGATGCTCGCTACGCGACTCTACTGAAGACGTATCGCGCGGCACGCATGGCAGATCCGTATTCGCCGACGGCTCCGACGCTGATCGCGCGCAGGTTCGACGAAGACCGCGAAATTCCTGAGCAGCGCGTGAAGGCGATGCTGGAACAAGTGGTTTCGTCGCCGCAGGTGCCGCGTGTTGCCAAGCTGATTGAGCAGCGGTTGGGGCGACCGCTCCAGCCGTTCGACATCTGGTACAACGGCTTCCGCGCCAAGAGCCGCTACAGCGAAGCTCAACTCGATGAGATTGTCGCGAAGCGCTATCCCACGCCCGAGGCGTATCAGAAAGATATTCCGAACATGCTGGTGAAGCTGGGCTTTCCAAAGGCCGATGCGGAGAGGATCGCGGCGAACATCGTCGTTGATCCCGCGCGCGGGTCTGGTCACGCGATGCCGTCGTCGATGCGTCAGGCCAAGGTCCGGCTGCGTACGCGCGTCGACAAGACGGGCATGAACTACAAGGGATTCAACATCGCGGTGCATGAGATGGGACACAACGTGGAGCAGACACTGTCGCTCAATGACGTTGACCACTACATGCTGCACGGCGTGCCGAACACGGCATTCACGGAGGCGCTTGCGTTCGTTTTCCAGGGCAACGATCTCAAACTGCTGGGACTGGAACAGGACGATCCGCAAGCCGAAGCGCTGAAGACGCTGAACGATTTCTGGGGAACCTATGAAATCGCGGGCGTGGCGCTGGTCGACATGAGTGTGTGGCACTGGATGTACGACCACCCCGATGCCTCGCCGACCGAGCTTAAGGAAGCGACGCTGCAGATTGCACGCGGCATCTGGAACAAGTATTACGCGCCGGTCTTCCACCAGAAGGACGTGGTTCTGCTGGCGGTCTATTCGCACATGGTTGATTCGTTCCTCTATCTTCCGGATTATCCGATGGGACATCTGATCGCCCTGCAAGTGGAGGAGCAGATGCGTAAGGCGGGGAATGTGGGGCCGGAGTTCGAGCGGATGGCAAAGTTCGGCAGTCTTGCGCCGGACCTCTGGATGAAGAACGCAGCCGGCGCCCCAGTGGGTGCGGAAGCAATGCTGAACGCGACGGAGCGGGCCTTGAAACAAATGGGTTCGTAGGAGCTTTGGATATCTTATGCGGCGGATTCAATGGAATTCGCCGCATTTTGCGCGGGGAACTCGCATCTCCGCCGAGGAAGCACTACAATCTCCGGTTGCCCATAATTCCCTGACATCATCTTAAGGAAGCCCCGCAATGCCGACTCATACGATCATTGAGCCTTTTCGCATTAAAAGTGTCGAACCGATTCGATGGACGACGCGTGAAGAGCGCGAATCCTTACTCAAGCAAGCGCACTACAACCTGTTTCTACTTCCGGCGGACGACGTTCTTATCGATCTGCTGACCGACTCCGGCACCGGCGCCATGTCCACCTACCAGTGGGGCGCGATCATGGAAGGCGACGAGAGCTACGCGGGAAGCCGCAGCTACAATCGGTTCCGCGATTCCATCCAGGACATCTTCGGCTACAAGCACGTCATTCCGACGCACCAGGGCCGCGCCGCCGAGCGCATTCTCTTCAGTTGCATGGTGAAGAAAGGCGACGTTGTTCCGAACAACACGCACTTCGATACCACGCGCGCCAACCTTGAGCACGCGGGTGGAGAAGCCGTTGACCTGGTGATCCCGGAAGGAAAGCAGCCGAGTACGGTGCATCCCTTCAAGGGAAACATGGACGTTGCGGCGCTGGAAGAGTTGATCAAGCGCGTGGGCAAGGAGCGAATTCCGCTCATCATGCTGACGGTGACGAACAATTCCGGCGGAGGTCAGCCGGTATCGATGGAAAATGCGCGCGCGGTGAGCGCGGTGTGCAAGAAACATGGCATCCCGCTCTACTTCGACGCATGCCGGTTCGCGGAGAATGCTTATTTCATCAAGATCCGTGAAAAAGGATACGAGAACAAAACGCCGAAGGAGATCGCGCAGGAGATGTTCGCGCTCGGCGATGGTTGCACGATGTCCGCCAAGAAAGACGGCATGGCGAACATCGGCGGATTCCTCTGCACCAATGACGACCTGCTGGCGCAACAGGAGAAGGATCTGCTGATTCTGACCGAGGGCTACCCGACATACGGCGGACTGGCCGGTCGCGATCTGGAGGCGATTGCGGTTGGGTTGCAGGAGGCAGTGCAGACGGACTACCTGCGGTATCGCATCGCATCGACGGCGTACCTGGGGAATCACATCCACGAGCAAGGCGTCCCCATCGTGATGCCTCCGGGGGGACATGCAATTTACCTGGATGCGCGTGCGTTCGTTCCACACATTCCGCTGGAGCAGTTCCCGGGCGTGGCGCTTGCAGCGGAACTCTATCTCGAAGGCGGCATCCGCACGGTGGAGATCGGAACCCTGATGTTTGGAGCGGCGGCAAAGATGGACCTGGTGCGGCTGGCGATCCCCCGGCGCACATACACCCAGAGCCACGTGGATTATGTGATCGAAGTGATTCTGGAAGTCTGGCGTAAGCGCGACCAGATTCGCGGGCTCAAACTTACATACGAGCCGCCGTTCCTGCGTCACTTCACGGCGCGGTTTGAAGTGGTATAGAACGAATTGTTTTTCCCACGGAGGGCCGGTTGACGCCGGCCCTTTCGTTTTGTGCGGAGGATTTGCGAGACGTTTTCACCGCCAGCAGGTCTAATGGTCGGCAGGCATGGAAGTGCCTGTTTTGTGGAACTTTTGCGATCAAGGTGGCGTAGATAGTTACATGAGGCTGCTGCTGGATACGTTCGTGCAGATCTTCCGGACGCTGTGGGCTCACAAGCTCCGGTCTTTCCTGACCATGTTCGGGATCGCATGGGGTGTCGGATCGCTGCTTCTGCTGGTGGGCCTGGGAGAAGGATTCCGCAGCGGCAACCAGCGCGAGATGGCATCGATCGGCGAGAACATCATGTTTCTATTCCCAGGACGCGTGCCAGCCGTGGCGGGGAACCTCAATTCCGGTCGTTACTACAAACTTACTTATCAGGACGTCGCGGACATCCGACGCGAGGCGCCGCACGTGCGTTTGGTGTCACCTGTGTTGTCCCGGCAGGACATTCGAGCGGTAAGCGAATTTGCCACGGCAAACGGACAGGTAGTCGGCATAGAACCGCAATTTAACCAGATGCGATATCTGCCGCAGGACCAGGGACGCTGGATGAACCGGGCCGATCTCGATCAGCGTCGCAACGTGGCGGTGCTTGGCTTCGAGATGAAGAAAACTTTGTTCCCCGGCCGTCCGGTGCTGGGCAGCACCATCCTGCTCAACGGAGTCCCATTCGAAGTGATTGGAACGATTCAGACGGTCGGACGCGGCGACAACAATGCGACCAACCAGAGGATTTACGTCCCTTACAGCACCATGGCCATCTATTTTCCGACCAAGGGCGAATCACAGCAGGACGCGCTCTCGTTCATTAACTATCAACCGACGCGTCGAGAAGACCACGACCTCGCGAGCGAAGAGGTGCATCGCGTCGTTGCGCGGAATCACGGTTTCGATTACCGGGCGAAAGATGCCTTTGAAGAGTGGGACACGATTCGATCCGCTGAGATGGTGGGAAAAATTTTCGATGCGATGAACATGTTCCTGGGAGCGGTAGGACTGGTCACGCTGGCGCTCGGAGCCATCGGAGTCGTCAACATCATGCTGGTTTCCGTGGCTGAGCGCACGAAAGAGATTGGACTTTGCAAGGCGCTGGGCGCCACGAATCGCAACATCCTTTTCCAATTTTTCATGGAGGGCGTGATTATCACGGCGGTCAGTGGAGCGATAGGGATGGGAGCAGCGGCGGGATTCATGGCCGCGCTCGGAACGCTGCCTTCTCCGCAGGGATTTGATACCCCGAAGCTTGTGCCGTCCACGGCGGCGCTGGCGATTGCCTGTCTGACCGTGGCCGGCGTAGTCGCCGGACTTTATCCCGCACGCAAGGCCGCCATGTTGACTCCGGTGGACGCGCTGAGGCAGGAGTAAGCCATGCTGGTGATGCGAGACGTGTTGCGGGAATCGAAGGCGTCGCTGCTGCATAACCGCCGCCGAACCATGCTCACAATGTTCGGCATGGCGTGGGGCATTGCGACGGTGGTATTGCTGCTCGCATACGGCAACGGTTTCGGCCAGGCCATTCAGAATATCTTCTCCAGTTTTGGCGTGCGAGTGATGGGCGTTTTTCCGGGACGTACCTCGATGCAGGCAGGCGGCAACAAGGCGGGATCGCAGATACGATTTACTCTCGATGATGTCGACCGCCTGACGACGAACGTTCCGCTGATCACGCATATCACGCCCGAGGTCGACAAGCAGGCTACGGTTTCCTATGAGAACCGCACACTGAGTCTCCACGTGGAAGGGAACTATCCCTCCGCACAGCGGATCAAGGTGATGGAGATCGCCGAAGGGCGCTTCTTTAACGCGGAAGACATGATGCAAAAGGCGCGCGTTGTCGTTATCGGCGCCGAAGCTAAGGAGAAACTGTTTTCCGGCAAGTACGCCGTGGGCGAAAGAATTCGCATCGACGGCATGAGCTTCGAAGTGATCGGTGTGCAGAAGCCGCGAATGCAGGAAGGGGATAGCGACATCAACCGGCAGCTGACAATTCCGTTTACCACGATGAGCGACTTGCGCGACACGCATTACATCGACGGAATGTGGCTCGATTACGAAGGCGACCAGTACGAGGAAATCGAGAGATCCATTCGCAACACGCTGGCATCCCATTTCAACTTCAAGCCCGAGGATCGTCGCGCGGTTTTCGTCTTCAGTTCAATGAAGCAACTTGCACAGTTCAACATCATCGCCATGGGGCTGAAGATTCTGCTGGCCTTCATCGGTACTCTCACGCTGGGAATCGGTGGCGTGGGGTTGATGAATATCATGCTGGTTTCCGTCTCGCAGCGGACGCGCGAGATCGGGCTTGAAAAAGCGGTAGGTGCCACGCGCTCGGACATCCTCTGGCAGTTCCTGGCGGAAGCACTGGCGATCACCTTTGTCGGCGGCATCATTGGGATTGTGCTTGCCTATGGCGTTTCGTTCTCGGTCGGGACCATTACGCTTTACAGCGCGCTGGCTAAGCACGGCGAAGCGGGGGACATTCGTCTGCTTATTTCGTTTTCTTCGGTAGTGATTGCCACCTTGATTCTTACGGCTGTCGGCCTCATCAGCGGCATGGTGCCAGCGATTCGAGCGTCCCGTCTCGATCCGATCGAAGCGCTGCGCTACGAATGAGCGTTCGTTGCCGGCCTTGAGTTGTAAACGGGTTAAACGCTATCGCGCGCGAGCGAGTACAAGCGTAATGTCATCCGGTTGCTCATCCCCGCCAATCCAGTCGGTGACGGCGGCGATGATGATATCTGAAATTCGCGAGAGCGAAAGATCGCGATTCTCCCGGACGAGTTCAGCAAGACGCTCTGCTCCAAATTCTCCAAACTCGTTTTCAGGTTCAGTCACGCCGTCGCTGTAAGCCACGAAGATATCGCCCGGGTTCATCTGCGCGCAGCAGTCGGGGTAAGTCATGTCGCCGAACAGTCCGACTACGGTTCCACCAGTCTCCAGTTCGCGAACCTGACCATCGGACCCGACCAGCATTGGCGGCAGATGCCCGGCGTTCGAGTATGTGAATTCGCGCGTTGACTGATCGTAGAATCCCAGGAACATGGTTGCGTATTTCTCCGTGGGAGTACTGCGATAGAGCTGCTGGTTGAGCATCGACAGCAGGAGTCCGGGCGGCAGCGTGCCGTCGCGCAGCGCGATACTGGCAGATGCGATGCTACGGCCGGCGGGCGTTGTGGCAATCAACTCCGGTACCTGTTCCACAAGCGTGTAAGCGCGGACAAACGCGTGGACCGTGGCCATCAACAGGGCGGCCGAAATTCCCTTGCCGGAGATGTCGCCCACGGCGATTCCCAGCCGCGTCGGACCAACCGGAAGAAAGTCGTAGTAGTCGCCGCTGACGGTTCGCGCCGGCCGGCAGATACCGTGGACTTCGAGCGTCTCCAGTTCCGTGATGTCGCGTGGAAAAAGCAACGACTGCACTTCCTTGGCGATGGCTAGTTCGCTCTCGATCCGCTGCTTCTCCTTCTGTTCCACGATCAGCTTTTCGAGCGATTCCGTCATGGAATTGAATGAGGTTTCGAGCGCTGCCAACTGGTCTCGGCTCTTGACGCTGATGCGGTGGGTCAAGTCGCCCTTGTTCACACGCTGCGTGGCGTCATAAAGCGATGCGACGGACTTCGTCATCGTGCGGGTCAGGCGGACGCCGACGACGAGTGCGCCGAGTTCGATGAGGGCGAAGAAAACGCCGACCGCGATCAGTGCTCCAACGATCACGCTGGTCATTTCGCCGAGCGTGCGGAACAGCCGCGCGTAGAGCAACGATGGCCTGGTCCGCAGTGTCATGAAGATTTGCGTGGTCGTGGCGCTGTTCCAGTCGGAAGCGCCAATGAGAGCGCCTGGCGGGAGAAACTCTACGTCCCAGCGCGACTTGGGTGGCGGCAATGTTCCCGCGCTCACCTTGGGAGTCGGGTCGAGATAGGTGTCTCCGATCTTGATGTGCCCCGGCGATTCCACGAGATTTTTGGCGGTTGACTGTGACCGGCAGTACAGGGCGATGACGCCCATGTCCGAGGCGATTCGAGAAGCGCGTTCCGTATCGAGGGGAACACTGGAGACAACCGTCATCACGTCTTTTGGAGCGATCGGCACACGTGAGACAGCACGCAGATAGAGGGCGTCCCCATCCAGGACAATCGCCGATTCGCCGTTCGCGGGCGGAGGCGTCATTCTCACATCCTGCTTGCTGCCGTGTTGCAGCACGTAGGGCTTCCCATGCAGGAAAACAATGACATCGCGGTTGGCGAATTCGCTGGAGGTAAGCGTCACCATGCTGTCCGCACTCTTGGGCGGTGCGCCGGTACGCCTGACGATCGGCAGAATTTCCGACGCGATATTCGTATTCAGGTCGGAAAGGCGCTTCAGTTCCGATTGCAGATCGCTGGTGACAACGAACGATGAAAACTGGCCTGCAAAAAGATATGCTCCCAGAAGCGCCATCGTTCCGAGCAGAACTAGAGGGATGACTCCGATAAAGATGTAGGTGATGATGAGGCGGTTGCGCAGACGCCACATGAACTTGCGTGTCAGCCAACGATAGGCAAGCACAACCAGGGTCGTGGCAAGCAGGAACTTGACGAACCATGCGCTAAACGCAATGCTGCCCGGCGTCAGCGAAGGAAATGCTTTTTGCAATCCTGCGAGGAATGCCCAGATCACGAGGAGCAGCAGGGCAAGCCGCGCAAGCAGCGTCTTTGGCACAAGCCGCTTTCTCGATAACGTTTCCCGTAGACTTCGGAAGGGTTGCAGCATTGGAGTCGCTCGAAATTATAGCTGGAGATGTTTCCAGGCAGTCGCGAATTCGGGTGAATATCTATAAGTTCAGTGTCAAGCAACCGTTATGGAAAAGTACGCCGTCCGGCGGTCAAAGGTTCCAAAAGAGTATGGCCGCGCCTAAATTTCAGGGTAGAGATCGAAGAACGCTTCGATGCTCTGTCGCAGTTGCGCTTCGATTTCTTCCTTACTGCCCTCCAATATATGAAGAGTGACGCGGGCCGGGTGTCCATTCTTGAGCCTGATGCTGCCATCCCCGACGCTATCGAGTTCTTCGGCTGGCAGTAACCGCATGCCGTAGACGAGGGCGAGATTTGCCATACAAGGATTTTACCAGTCTGGCGCGGCCTTTTCGGGCGATGGTGCCATCCTTGGTTGCGTCATTTACAATTCTTTCGTGCGTAATTTTGCCATCCTTTTCCTGTTCACCGTCGCGACAGCCGTGGCGCCGATATGGGCGCAGCAAACCGAGCCTTCGAAAACTCCGCAAGTGCGAGTGAATTACCTGAACGTGTGTACGCCGTCCGCGGACGAACAGAAGGAACTCCGGCTGGTCCTGGACCGAATTCCCCGCGATCCACACTTTGGCGTTGACATGGAGGTTTCGCGCGGCATATCCACTCTGTCGAATTCAGACCTGCTTGCCACGGGCGGCGTTGTGAAGGTTCCGGGTCCGCACCCGGTATCGCAGTGGGTTCGCATCCGGCACGAGTTTCCGGACGGGTCGCCGGTGGAGAATTCGCAGTATTCCTTCAGCGTGGCCCAGGGACAGGTTTCTGAAACGCTGGTCTTCCATTTCCGCGACGAGAAGAATGTCATGCAGGTGTCGCTCTCGGAGAGCGTGGACGCGGCGTCAAATCCGGCGCAGGTGGCCGCTCTCGACACGCCCGCCGCCCGCATACGCATTGAAAGATTTGGCAAGCCGTCGATCGTGCTGGCACGCTGTCCTAGCGTCAACCAAGCGATTTACGAGCCGTTATTTCGGATGGCCTCCGATCGCTTTTCAACATATCGGCACGCGCTTGGTGTGAAGAACACCATCCCAGCGGAATTGTCCCGCTTACCCCGGATTGGCGATACGAAGAGTTCTGCGCACGGCAAAGACGACGCCCCAGAGGGCGCGCGGCGCTAGTGTCATGAACCGATTTTGCCCATTACACATCACTTAAGACAGAGCTGATCGATAACAATGGAAAACGAAATTCGTAATACCGTCATCATGGGTTCCGGATGCTCGGGACTCACCGCCGCGATCTACACGGGTCGCGCAAACCTGAAGCCGCTCGTCCTGGAGGGACACGAACCGGGAGGCCAACTGTCGATGACGACGCTGGTCGAGAACTTTCCCGGATTCCCCGAGGGCATCCAGGGCCCGGAACTGATCGACAACATGCGCAAGCAGGCAGCACGCTTTGGCGCGGAATACAAGACCGCACACGTGGTCACAGCTGACCTCTCCAAGCGTCCATTTACGCTAAATCTGGGCAGGGAAGAGATCAAGACTCGCACACTGATCATTGCCAGTGGCGCCAGCGCGCGTTGGCTGGGGCTTCCCAGCGAACAGGCTCTGATCGGACACGGAGTTTCTTCCTGCGCCACATGCGACGGATTCTTCTTCAGCGGCAAGGAAATTGTCGTGATTGGCGGCGGAGATTCCGCCATGGAAGAAGCGCTGTTCCTGACCCGGTTTGCGACCAAGGTCACACTCATTCACCGGCGCGAACAGTTCCGCGCTTCCAAGATCATGCTGGATCGCGCACGACAGCACGACCGGATCGAATTCCTCACTGACACCGTCATCGACGAGGTATACGACGTCACGAAGAAAGAAGTGACTGGCCTGAAGCTGCGCAACCTCAAGACCGGCAGGGTCTGGGACTTTCCAACCAGCGCCATGTTCCTTGGAATCGGACACATTCCCAACGCTGCCATGTTCAAGGGTGTGCTTGAGGCCGATGATGATGGCTACCTCAAGACGCGGGACTACGTGCATACGGGCGTCCCCGGCGTGTATGCCTGCGGAGATGTGGCCGACCGGCGTTATCGGCAGGCGATCACGGCATCCGGTACGGGTTGCATGGCGGCCATAGAAGTGGAGCGTTTCCTCGAGGACGAAGGCCGCTGAGATTTTTCTTTCACGGAGGAGCACGGCTGCGGCCGTGCTTTTTCCATGGGCGACAAGTTGCCGCGCTTTCTGTGACCGGCGTCATAGGCTGGAACCGGCCCGGATGTGATAAAACCTTAGGTCGCGCTATTGCGACTAGAGCCCATATACCTCATAGATTTCAGGTCAGCACCTGCATATGGACCTGGTGTTGATCTGAAGGAGCAGCATGCTTAGAGCACTGTTCATCGGTCTTTCTGAAAGCCGTTCGATTCGGGCCTTTGCCGAGCGATCCTCCCTGGGACAGAAGATGTCGCGCCGTTTCGTGGCAGGCACGACCGTTAGCGAACTCCTGGATGCCACCGTTGCCATGAACAAGCTCGGGATCCGCGTTACCGTGGACAACCTGGGTGAAAACGTCACCAACCGCGAAGAGGCACTGCACAGCAGAGACCTCTATCACGAGTTGTTCAGCGAAATTGACAAGCGAAAGCTTGATGCGAATGTGAGCCTGAAGCTTACGCATATGGGACTCGACGTTGACGAGAAACTCTCGCGCGACATCGTGTCAGAGCTGCTTGATCACGCTATTCAGCTCAACAGTTTTATCCGCGTCGATATGGAAGGCTCGCCGTATACACAGCGCACGCTGGATTTCGTGCGCGAGTTGCATCGCCGTCCGGGCGCGTCTGGCCGGATCGGGACGGTGTTGCAGGCTTACCTCTATCGTACCGAGCAGGACGCGAAAGAACTTTGCGCGGAGGGAATTCGCATCCGTCTCTGCAAAGGTGCGTATCGCGAACCTGCGACGATCGCGTTCAAGGAAAAGTCAGATGTCGACGCGAATTATGTGAAAGTCGCCAAGCAGATCATCAAGAGCGGGGTTTTTCACGGTATCGCGACGCACGACGAACGGATCATCGAAGAAATCAAGACGTGGTGCAGGAACGAAAACATACCTGCGAGCGCGTTCGAATTCCAGATGCTGCATGGCATCCGGCGGGACTTGCAGGAGAACCTGGTGCGCGAAGGCTGGGGAGTGCGAGTCTACATTCCATTTGGGACGGAATGGTATCCGTATTTCATGCGCCGTCTTGCCGAACGTCCTGCGAACGCCATCTTCATTGCGAAGAATCTTTTTCGTAGATAGAGACGCAGTACAACTTCCGCCCCGCATCCGTGCGGGGCTTTTCCATTGGAGAAAAGGTTCTGCAAACAACAGAAAGGGCACGCCGTGGCGTGCCCGGAAATTCGCCTGCGTTCGGTACTTACGGATTCGGGTCGTTGGGGCCGTGTTCCACCAGGCCCAGATTGTTCAAGCCCTTCATCAATTGACGCTCCTGCTCGGAGTAGGAGTTCTTAAATTCGTCCGAGTCCAAGGTTTTGTCGCGATCCTCGGGAGACATGTCGCTCATCTTCCAGAGTTCCTGCATCACGGCCTTGCGACGTTCCTTGTCCAATGCGCGGAACTGACCATAAAGATCCTGTGCCCGCTTCTGCTGCGCCGGAGTCAAGTGCTCAAACACTTCCATCCGGTTGAGCACTCTATCCTTCTCGTCGGGAGACATGCTGTTGAACTTATTCAGGCGATTGCGTAAAAGCTGCTGCCGTTCGGGCGAAAGCTCCTGGAACTGCTTGTCCTGTTCAAGCTTTTTTTCCTGCTGCTCGGGAGAGAGCTGGATGTAGCGGCGCAGCCAGTCTCCATTGTGCGGTCCGGGGCCCCGGTAATGAAACTTGAAGGGGCGTGTATTTTCGGCCGGAGGATTTTCCGAAGGTCGCGGAGTTATGCGCGGCATCGACTGGCGCATATTTCCTTGCCGGCCAACTGCGCGCCCATGGCCGCGCTGGGCCAACGCCGGAAGCGAGACACACGCCCCCAACGTGACAATAGCGATCAGCCTGAAGGGTTTCATGATTCGTACCCGCCTTAGTTCGACTGCGGTGTGTCGTCGTCAGCTACATCCAGTGCGTCGAATCCCTGCAGCAGGTCCATATGCTTGTCAAGGTACTGCAAGTCGCCGACCGCAGTTCCCGTCTTTGCGACAACCTTCTGTTGTTGAATCTCTGCAGGTTGTTTCTTGGCCGTCTCGGTTGGAGTTCGACCGCCCTCGAACAATCCAACTCCCGCGGCCAGCACCAGCGTTGCGGCAATACCGAACGCCGGCTTACGCAGCCACGCAAACCAATTTGCCGAGCGTTTCTCTCGTTCTTCCCGTAACAGCGCCTGTATCCGGACATCAAAGAAAGGCGAAGGTTCTGGAGTTTGCCACTCATCCAGCAACGCCATTGTCTGTTGCAATGCCTTCCATGCCCCGGCGCAGTCGCTGCAATTGGCGAGATGCTCCTGTACTTCCGGTGGTGCTTCCATAGCGCCACTGGCAACGTCCGGCAGTTGCTCGCGGAAATCGGTGCAGTTCATAACAGCCTCTAGATAAAGTCCTTCAGTTTTTCCCGCAAACTTTCGTATGCGCGGAAGAGCAGCGACTTGGTAGCCGACTCGCTCAGTTGTAAAACACCAGCAATTTGGCGGTAGTCCATGTTCTGGTACTTATGCATGATTACCGCCATCCTCTGCCGTTCCGGAAGAGTCTCGATTTGCTTGCGTATCGCAGCCAGCCTTTCACGCCGCAGAATTTGCTGCTCGACGTTCAACGTTCCGTCGGCGACGTCGATTACAAGGCCGGTATTCTCGTCCGGTTCGTCCAGGCTCAGCTTCACTTCGGGCCGATCGTGCTTTGAGTCACGCGCATGATTGACCGCAAGATTAGTCGCGATCCGGTAAAGCCATGTCGTGAACTTTGCCTCCGCCGAATAACCCGCTCGCGAACGGTACACACGCAAGAATACTTCCTGTGCGAGTTCCTCCGCGATCGCGGAATTATGCACCATGCGGTACATAAAACTTACGATTGGCCGCCGGTACTTTTCTATCAAGTAGTTGAAGGCGGCGTCATCGCCATCCTTCACTTTCAACATGATCTCGGCGTCGGTAAGTGGCTCGCTACGCTCGCCCGCAGTCGTTTCCGGCAGTCTCGCCGTACCCTTGGCGGAGTCTTTCGTACCCTTCTCAACAGCAGGGAAAGGACCATTGAGTACGACGCTGCTCATGTCCGTGCAAACCCCCTGATTCGACGAAAGTTGCGCCGGAAGATTTGAGTCTTTTCGGACCCATTCTTCGGCGTCGTCCGGGGAATTCGGATTGGGATTTGGGTTCATCAAAGTCGGTCAGCGGACCCACCTAATTATGCCTGATTGAGCGGCATTGGTCATGCCCCATTCCTCGGTGGCGCGACTCGCAAGAGTCCGAGGTCTCTGCTATTATGTCGGTGCACTTCTCTAGGGCGCTTAACTCAGCGGTAGAGTGCCATCTTCACACGGTGGAAGTCGTAGGTTCGAATCCTACAGCGCCCACCATTCCTACGCCTCGGTGGAATGGCGGTGAGCCAGGCAGCATATCCGGTCATCAGTAGCGTATGGCGGAAACGGGGATAGATTCCGCCCAGGTGGCATCCTAAGCCATTGAATGCAAAGACCGCTACGGATTTGATCCAGGTATGGGACCGTAATCAAATTGGCCGATTCCCACAGCTTAGGTTGCAGTTTCGGCTTGCGCTCGGGGAACGCCACAGGTAACATCGGCTCAACTTCCGAAGCCGCAATTCCGGATGCGGCAATTGCTCGCGCTTTCCAAGCGCAAGCGGATAAGAGCTTTAAAGAATTCAGTCGCCCCCCCAAAGCCCACGTCGGTGTGGGGCGCCAGACAGAATAAGATTCACAAGTAGGGTAGAGAAACCTAACCATATGAAGAGCGGACCTAACCATCCCTCCCCAGGCGGAGGGAGAGGGCGCAGGCGGCGTCGCGGACGCCGGGGCCAAGGTGTGAACCCCGAACAGGGGAATCAAGAGTCCAGGTTCCGGAGCGCACCCAAGGCTGGCGGCAAACGGCCTAATCGCGGCGTAAACCAGAAAGTTCCGGATGCCGGAATATACACGGCACCTATGGACCACAACTACCGCAACGGCCGTGAAAATACCGGCGAAGGCCGAGGCGGACGGCAGGGATTCGTCCGTCATTTCGTTCCGTCGGAGATCGAAGCTATTCCAGCCAATCAGAACGGAGCGAAGCTGATCTACGCATTCGTGGACGACCTGTTTTTCCTGGCCAAGATACAGGAGACAGCGCGCAAGCTGAATATCAAGGTCGACTTCGTCAAGAGCGACAAGGAAGTTGTTGATGCCATCGTCAGCTCCGAGGTGAAGCCTTCGTTGATCATCTTCGACCTCAACAACACATCGGCCAAACCGTTGACGGCCATTCCAAAGCTGAAGTCGAAGCTGAAGAAGGGCACCAACATTATCGGCTTCCTGTCGCACCTTCAGGGAGATCTGAAAATGAAGGCGCTGGAGGCGGGGTGCGACATGGTACTGCCCCGGTCGGCTTTCTCCCAGAACCTGCCCCAGTTGCTCCGTCGCCACGCGATCGACGACCTGATGGAGGAAGAGGCGTAAGCCAAGATACTCGCGATATGCCAGACGAATCAGGCCCAGACTCACTCATGAGTTTGGGCCTTTCTCTTTGGGGGCTCGCAGGTTAGCCCGGAGGCCAAGTCATGTCGCGTCCACCGATGAGGTGAAGGTGCAGGTGGAAGACGGACTGGCCGGAGCGAGGTCCGACGTTGAGCACCGTTCGATATCCATCTTCAATGCCGCGTTCGCGGCCGATCTTTGCAGCCACCAGTTGCAGGTAGCCGAGAATCTCCGCGTCTTCGGGAACGGCTTTGTTCAGTCCCTCGAAGTGACGCTTGGGAACGAGGAGAATGTGCGTTGGCGCTTGTGGATTGACGTCTTCAAAGGCGAAGACTTTGTCGTCCTCGTAAACCTTCTTCGACGGAATCTTGCCCTCAACGATTTTGCAGAAGAGACAATCAGTCATGGTCACATTCTAATTCCGAGTGAAGCCCGACTTGAAGGTCAATCGAGGCGAACCATGAAGACTCCGCCTTCATCCGTATGGATGGAGCGGGCGATCTGCTGGGCGCGCTGCTTGTTGCCGTCGGGGACCTTGACGCGCACCCAGTACCCGGTGGGCCCGGGGAACTGGAGGACCTGGGCGTCCCGGTAGTGGCGCTGGATGTCCTGCTTCAGATAGATGGCATCGCTCTGATGCGGGAACGCTCCGACCTGTACGCACCAGCGTCCGCCGGAGGTGATGGGCGCGGGGGCCGAGAGGACATCAACCCTGACCATCGCGGTGCCGGGAAGATAGACATCGGCGGCTTTCGCGGCGGCCTCGGAGAGGTCGATGATGCGGTTGCCGTAGAACGGGCCGCGGTCGGTGATGCGGACGACGGCGAAGTGTCCGGTCTTGAGGTTCGTGACCCGAACCACGGAGCCAAATGGCAGGACGTTGTTGGCGGCCGTCATGGCGTTGGTGTTAAAGATGGAACCATCGGCGGCCTGGCGGTTGTGATACGGCGGGCCGTACCAACTGGCCATTCCGGTCTCGGACCAGAGGACCTTGGCGTTCGGGCTGACCTGTATCTCCGAGCCTTCGGGCGTGCGCGGCGGAGGCGTTCGGCCAGCATTCGTCTCAGGGGTTGAGATGGCTGGCGGCGGCGGAACATGGACGCGCGCGCGGTGCTTGTGTCCGCAGCCGGTCAAGGCGATCTCGACACAGAGCAGAGCAGCCAGGCCGATGATGGGAAAAGAGGACGCGGGACGGAGTTCACGTGCGGATTCATCGGAGACAGTTCTCCGGCGAAACGAGCCGAAACTGAGCAGCACGAATCTCACGTCAAAACAGCAGCGAAATACCAGAGCCCATCCATTTTCGATGGCACGTTCCGATGCGTCAATGTCACGGAACCGCTGGGGTTAACCGTTTGTGTAATACCCCCCCTCCCCCCTATTTACCGATACTTTGTTTTCAAATAGATACGAACTTTTCCCTCTAAATATTACATAACAAAGAGGTTAGAGATCAAATATTACAAAACAAAGGACTTAGCTGCTGGAGCTGCTGAGCTACTAAGCTGCTGAGCAAAACAACAGCAAAAGCAAAAGCCCGCACGTGGCGGGCTCTGAGTGTTTTATCTCTATATCTAGTGTGACACACGGGAGGGGGAAAAGGTGACATCGAATTGGAAACTCTATTTCCTCTGTTTTGAGATAGCTGGGGGAAATGTGTGACCAAGAACATCTTGACAAGTGATGAAGCAAGTTTCGGAAGTTTCGGATGTTGCGGAGGTTTCGAAAGAAGAAGGATCACCACAGGGGTTAGAGAGGAAAGTACGAAGTACGAATTACGAATGAAATGCAAAGGCAAACACGCCACGGATTGGCACGGATTGCCATGAAATTGTCGATTTCTGATCGCTGATTGACGATTGAACAACAAAGGACGGAACGCAGAGGTGGCAGAGGAAAGACAGTTCGCCACGGATGAGCGCGGATGGAAGAAGAAAAGAACCTCAGCCCTTCAGCCGATGCGGTTGTAGAGTGGGCGGCGCGGTTCTCCCACGTTATCGCCCAACAGCGGGGCGCGAACGTGGGGCACCCGGCATGGCGTTGTCGAAATTCTCGAACTCTGGATTCGACTTTGCGTTAGACTTCATGCGCCCAATGATACACCTACCAGCGAGCGTCTATGCCATGTGACTTTAATAGCGTCCTAGCAAAATACAATTGGGCCAAGAAGCACGTTGACCATTTTGAAGCCGCTGTCGGCGAATTTCGGCGCTCCAATCCACACACCATCGGGCGAGAGGATAACATCCAGTCCGGCCAAGTACGTTTTTACGTCCAGGATGTCCCCGCCATCGACGATGACTTGGCCTTCATGCTGGGGGACGCTCTCCACAATCTGCGAAGCGCGCTCGATCATTTGGCTTACGCGCTGGTCACTATTGCGGGCGGGAAGCCCAAAAATGACACGTCCTTCCCAATCTTCGATGCTGCCGACAAGTACCGAGACTCCCTGAAGCGATATGTACCAAGCCTTCGGGAGCCTTGCTATAAAGCGTTCGACCGTATCCAGCCATACAAGGGAGGGATAGGTCATCGGCTCTGGCAATTGCATCGACTGGATATCATGGATAAGCATCGTTTGCTGTTGACCGTTGCTTCTGTAAATGTTGGCCGCACCATGACTCCAGGCGAGAAATCCGCGTTCGACACCGGAAAGACGATCATCGGACACATGGCTTTTGCCGCACAACAATACGCGCTCGCCGCTTCTAATCCACCCCAACTCCCGATGAAAGCAGGCGATGTACTCGCCACCTTTCAGGCTTCTGAGGTGGATGAGAAAATGGGATTTGCCTTCGATATAGCGATCAATGAACCTGACATCCTCGAAGGGCTTATGCCCACGTTCATTTTCTTGCGGAGCCTCAGTAACGAGGTGCTGCACATCATTAACGATTTCGGGCCTTACCTGTAGTTCCGCCCTGTCACAGTTTCTTAGTTTGGGCATGTTTGCCTTTGTGTGTTAAGTAAATTATTGCCCTTAAGAGAAGCGCTAGGTGCTGGGTACTAGGCGCTAGAACCCTTGGTCACGAGACGTAAGTCGCGAAAGGCAAGTAGTCAGCATTCAGCCGCAAGCAAAAGTCGTCGGTCGTTGGCCGTCAGTCGTCAGCAAAAGCAAAAGCCCGCGCAAGGCGGGCTCTGAGTGTTTTGTCTCTATATCTAGTGTGACATACAAGAGGGGGAAAAGGTGACATCGAAATGAAAACTCTATTTGCTGTGTTTTCAAATAGCTGGGGGAAATGTGTGACTTGGAACATCTTGACAAGTGATGAAGCAAGTTTCGGAAGTTTCGGATGTTGCGGAGGTTTCGAAAGCACGGATCAGCACAGGGGTCACAGAGGGACACGGAGGAAAGGCAAAAGATGAACGCAGAGGGCGGAGAGGAAGGACGAAATACGAATTACGAAGGACGAATGGGAACAGGATTTTTGAATTTTCGGAGTGCCGGATTGTCTACGAAAGACCCCTTGTATTCCTCGCTTTCAGCGGTTGGCTTGACCGTCGATGTAGCCCATGCAGTAGCCGTAGGCAAAGGCATCGGCCTTGAGTTGAGCCAAAATGTAGACGCACTCGTCGTCTTCCGGGAAGTCAGCAGGGAAAGTAAAAAGTAAGGAGTGAGCGATTCCCGCCTTCACTGCGCTTAGGATGGGGCGCCCGGCTATCGCGGGATCATCACAAGGTTTGCGTAATGTCCGTGATCGCTACCTTCAAAGCGGCTCTTGCCCAGGGAAACTTGCTTTTGATCAGGTCGAATTCTGTGCCCGCATATAAAAACTCAGCGGTCCCCGTAATGAGGAAACCAGCCCCCGGCCCACGCTTCCCCTCCACGTCGCGACTCCCCATTGAGAGCAGGACAGCGTTGTTCCGCGAAAGGTTTTTTTCGGTCGTGCACATGCCGCCGGCAGGTATTACAAGCTGCTCATCTGCCGTGATCTGGATGTAGCTGTTCCAGGTATTTACCAAGTGAGGAAGTCCGGTTGCTTCCTGGGTCACAATCGCCACGACCCCTTCATGTTCCAGCACGCGCAAAAATTTGTCAGGTAGCATCTCGATCCAATTCTACTATCAGGATTGCCCGCGTCACGCGCGCGCGAATACTCAAAGCCGAATCCGGTTAGCTCGCGTCGCACGAGACTTGCTGCCGCGTGACAGTGTCGGCGACGGTATAGGGATTCCATTGGTACAGGCAAATACTATTGTTGTTTACGCCAAGATGCCCCACTCAGCGACTTCCCCACGTTATCGCCCAACTACGGGGCGCGAACGTGGGGCACCCGCCAAAAAAGAAGTATATGGAAGGTTATCGACGGTAATTGCCGCGATAGCCTTGCTCGTAACCCTTGACGTATCCCTGACGGTAGTCGACCTTGTAGCGGTCACGGTCACCGAAGCGGGAGTTGTAACCGCTGTTGGCATCGTTATAAGCCTGGCTGTCCGTTGGCCGGAACGGCTTGTTTACGTTTCTGTCGTGCTGGCCGTAACGGAGACCGTCTTCGTAGCCGCGGCGTTCGGCAGCATTGCCTACAGGGCCGTTGCGGTTACCGCGCATGTCGTTCCGGTTGCGATCATTATTGTCCCTGCGATCGCGGTTCATGTTGTCGCGGTAATTGCCGCGATAGCCTTGCTCGTATCCATTGACGTATCCGCGACGGTACTCGACCTTGTAACGGTCTCGGCTGCCAAAGCGAGAGTTGTAGCCTCGATTGGCATCGTTATATGCCTGACTGTCGGTCGGCCGGGACGGCTTGTTTACGTTTCTGTCGTGCTGACCGTAGCGGAGACCATCTTCATAGCCGTTCCGTTCGGCGGCACTGGACGGCCGTTGGCCGTAGTCCATTCCGCGCTGGGGCTGAAACGCCAGCGCCAACGACGGAGTACACACGATGACCGCGACCGCAAAAGTCAACAACCAGATGGGATTTCGCAAACTGTGTTTCATGGGGACTCCGATCATGATGTTGAAAATATCCTACTCACGCCAGGGAAGGGGCGCCGGTGAATTCGCCGACGATCAGCGCAATGCGCAATAAGTATACGGCACCATCCGGGACGAGAAATCTGAAAACACAACAGGCGAATGATCAAGAGGAAAATCCGTCGTGTCCAGAATGTTCCCACTTCACGGATGGTACCGGTTTTGAGAACAAGGATTACAAGCGCCGGCATCTTTTACTGAGCAATATTGACCATCAAGAGAAACATTCCGGTTTTAGTGGCAAGCACAGGGTTTGCCACGGAGGGATTCGAAGCCTTCGCGGGTGATGAGGGGAACGAGAAGAAGAGACGCCACGGCATCGCTCCACCAGAGTCCGAAAAAGGCGTTGGCGAGGAGTCCGGTGAGGACGATGGCGGAGAGGTAGGCGCAGAAGTCGGTCTGGCGAGAGTCGGCCATCATGGCGTTGCTGGAGAGGGCGCGTCCGACGCGGCGCTTGGCGCGGCTGAGCAAGGGCATAACGACGACGGATAGAGCCGTGATGACAATGCCGGGAAGACTACGTTCGGCGGCATCGCGGGTGATGAGGTCGTGCACGGCTTCAAAGGTGACGTAAGCGGCGAGGACGAGGAAGCAGACGCCGACAATGCGCAGAGTAAAATTCTCGGCACGCTCGCGGCGCTCGGGGTCGTGATCGGCATGCATGCGCCAGAGAAGCGCGCCGCCGGAAGTCATTTCGATGAGGCTGTCAAAACCGAAGCCGACAAGCGAAACCGAACCGGCAAGAAATCCCGCAGTGATGGAGACGACGGCTTCAAGGGAATTCCAGGCGAGCGTGAAGTACTCGAGCGATTTGCCGCGTTGGACGATCGCGAGACGGTCGGAAGGAACCGAGAGGTCGGACATGCGATAAGGGTAGCAGGTTGGGAAAAAGCTACTAAGCTACTAAGCTGCTGAGCTACTGAGCAAAGGCAAAAACAACAACCCCATTGGAGCCAAAGAAGGATTGTATGAGGCACCCGTCGAACTACCCCACCCTGTCGCGAACTGCACGCGACAAGGGTAGGGCACGAAGCAAGAAGCTACTAAGCTGCTGAGCTACTGAGCAAAGGCAAAAACAACAACCCACGTCTGTCAACAACGGCAGAAATGGTGCACCTGAGAGAAGTTTCGAGTTTCCGGTTTCAAGTTTCGAGAAAAAACAACGACCCCACCCTGTCGCGAACTGCACGCGACAAGGGTAGGGCACGAAGATTAGGTGGCGCACCCGGCCGCTCCACAAAAGAATCGTTGCTAAACCTGCTGGACGGTCGATGCGGGCGAGTAGACACGCTCGGGTTCCATGGGCACGACGATCCAGAGGATGACGTAGATGAGGAAACCAGTGCCGCCAAGAATGACGCAGAGCAGCCAGAGCACGCGGACAAGCGTGACGTCGAGTTCGAAATAGTCGGCAACGCCGGCGCAGACACCCGCGATTTTTTTGTCATAACGCGAACGATAGAGACGCTTGGACGGTGCGATCACTTCCGGTGTGATGCGGGCGCCGCAACTCTGACAGAAGACAGCATCGGACTGGATTGGTTTGCCACAGTGATTGCAGAACATGGTTGCTCCTCCCCCGGGCTCGAAGCACGTCTACAGCCGGTCTGCCCGAAACCGTTTAAACGGGTTATACCACCGACAATAGAAGATACGATAGAGAGAGATGGAAGGTTCCGGGATTCGGGTGGATGGCGTTCCAAAGTGGCGAATGGAGAGTGGGGGGAGCGAGACCGGGTTGCGAAGCGGCGGTGGTTTGCGATGGGCAAAACGGCGGCGGAAAAGCGAGGGTGACGGGAGCGATTCCTCCCGTGGATTCAACACGTTAGCCCGTGATCTAGGTCACCATTTGATGTGATATCCTGCCAATGAACCCCTAAAAGCCGCCGTTCATGGTTTCTGCATTGGGTGGAGGAACCTGTGGCTTTAGGATGGCAATGCCACGAGTATGTGGGGAGAACTGTGTAATTTGTCCGCAATTTGCGGGCATGGAAAACGTACCCGGTCCGGAAACAGGGTGCGCGAATCCCCCAAGGACACCGAGCGAATTGGTCGCAGGTGTGGTGAGGAGATAGCGGTACATGCATAAGCCGATTAAGTATGTTGAAAAGGCATTTACGTATGGCGCGAAGGCTGCGTGGGCGGCGTTCGAAAAGCTGAACAGCATTCATCCCAACCCATCGTTCACTCCGAAGTGGAGCGACAAGCCGCTACTGAAGTCGTATCAGAAGACGAAGCCGCCACTGGGCTGGCCGCGTACGACGGACTCGCTGTGTCCGAAGTGCGTGCCGGAGATTCGTCAGCAGATTCTGGACGGCAAGCTGCCATATGAAATCCTGCTCAACGAAAAGGTCGGCGAGATCAAGGCGCAGATCATCGAGCGGGACGGCAAGATCCTGATGGTGAAGGATTGCCCGAAGCATGGGCACTTCGAAGACGTCATGGCGATTGACACGGCGTTCTTCCGCCACCTGGAAGAAGTGTTCCCGGGACGCGATATTCGCGCGCACAACGATGAAAAGCTGCACGACCACGGGACTTCCACGGTGAAGTATGGCCGCGGATCGGTGCTGACGATCGACCTGACGAACCGCTGCAACATGATGTGCGATCCGTGCTTCATGGACGCGAACCAGGTGGGATTTGTCCACGAGCTGACGTGGGACGAAATCAAGCAGATGCTGGACGACGCCATCACGATCAAGCCGAAGCGGCAGATGAGCGTGCAATTCTCGGGCGGCGAGCCGACACTGTCGCCGTACTTCCTGGACGCCGTGGCGTACTCGCGCAAGGTGGGATACAACTCGGTGCAGGCAGCAACGAACGGTATTGAGTTTGCGAAGAGTCCGGAGTTTGCGCGGCAGGCGGCGGAAGCCGGATTGCGTTATGCATACCTGCAGTTCGACGGAATCGGCAACGCGGCGAACAGCCACCGCGCGGTGGGTAACCTGTTCGACGTAAAGCTGAGAGCAATTGAAAACCTGCACAGCGCGGGCGTGGACATCGTGCCGGTAACGACAATCGTGAACGGCGTGAACAACGAGCAGGTGGGACGCATCATCCAGTTTGCGCTGGATAATCCGAAGACGATTTCGTTCCTGTCGTTCCAGCCGGTGTCGTTTACGGGCCGCGACGAGGAAATCACGGACGAACGGCGCACGGCGCAGCGCTACACGCTGAGCCACCTGGCGCACGATGTGAAGAACCAGACAGGACTGGGCGAACCGACTCGCGACTGGTTCCCAATCTCGTTCATGAGCACGTTCAGCGATTGGGCCGACGTGGTGCACGGGCCGGATAAGGATTGGGGGTCGCTGAGCTGCGGCTGCCATCCGAATTGCGGCGTGGGCATGGCGTTGATGATCGACAAGGAAACGAAAGAAGCAGTGCCGGTGACGGCTTTCCTGAACGGCGACCGGATTGCGAAAGACGTGGCGAAGGTGAACGACGCGGGACGCGGAAAGCTCCTGTCGATCATGGGAATGGCGCTGGCACTGGGCCGGAACTACGATCCGTTCAAGGCGCCGAAGCACTTCCATTTCATGGATCTGCTGAAGAAGTTCGACAAGACGTTTGGCGCGACGGACAAGGCTAACGAAAAATATGGCAAGTCGACGCCGGACCGCACGGTCGACGATATCAAGAGGCGGCGGCAGGATCGCTGGAACTTCCTGTTCATCGCAGGCATGTGGTTCCAGGATCTGTTCAACTACGACTTCCGGCGGACGGAGCAATGCATCATTCCGTACGCGACACAGGAAGGCGAAATCAGCTTCTGCGCGTATAACACGGGCGTGGGCTGGCGGAACATCATCGAGAAGATGCACATGACGGCGACGCTGACGAAGTGGTACGACGAGCACGGCCGGCATGAGATCTTCGCGGGCGGCAAGAAGGTTGCGATGGAAAGCTCGGAGCATTCACTGGCGCTGAACGAGGCGCACGTGCACGCCGACCGCAACCACACGCTGGACGACCTGGGAATCGCAAAGACGGCGCGCGAAGAGAAGATGCGCGCACGCGATGCGAAGCTGAAGGGTACGGACCTGAAGACCGAGGCGGAAAACGCCAAGATGATGGCCCTGTATCGTCAGCACGTGCTGGGCGAGAAGCCGAAGCCGGAAGGCTTCGTTCCGCTGGGACAATTGGGCGCGACTCCGGCACCGGAAAAGAAAGAAGAAGTGTTCGGCGACTAAAAAGCCGGCATCAGGGAAATGCGAAAGCCGCCAGAGATGGCGGCTTTCGTGCGTCTACAGATTTGATATTTCCCACCCTTCGCATTGCTCAGGGTGGGGGCACGTTCATTTCCCACGTTATCGGCCAAAAGAGGGCCGCGAACGTGGGGCACCCGAGGCTACAGCTTCTCGTCGAAGGTGAGCTGCTGGGCCATATTGTTGAGTTCGGCTGCGAGCTTGAGGCGATCAGAGGTGAGCGAGTTGATCTCCTTGTTCAACGAAGCGAGAGAATCCTCCTGCTGATTGAGTTCGGTGACGTAGCGCTGGAGCAGGGCTTTCTCCTCGGGGCTGCCCTTGAGGACCTTCATATTTTCGCGAAGGCGGGACTGCTCGCGGTTAATGCGATCGACCTCCTGACGGCGCGAGGCAATCTGAGAGTCGACGTTGGCGACCTCGGTTTTCTTGGCGAGGACTCGACGCAAAGCCTGCTCGATTGCGGGGTCGAGGTTGCGGCCGCGCGTGACGAGCACAATCTGATCGTCGGTGAGGTTGGTGAGGGCGTAGAGAGTCTCCTCGGGGTGGTACTCCTCGACGGAAAGCTTCGCGGTTTTGCCGGCGTCGACAGGGACGCGGAAGCGATAGTAAGAGGCGGAAGTGTCGTCTGGCTTGACGCCATCGGCGAGCTGCCAGCCGTCGCGCACAGGGTGCTCAATGATGACGGAACGCGCGGAGGTGTCGGCGTTGTGGATGGTGTAGGTTTCCTTTTCACGCTGCTCGCGGGTGAGCTTCATGAGGCCCTTGGCGATGCGAAGGTGCGTGTAAGGACGGATGTCGGAATCGTCCTCGGTGGTGATGCGGACAGCGGTGTCGGCGGCGTAGGAGAGCAGGCGCTTTTCGGCAGGCTTGATTTCGCCGAGGAGGCCTTCACCGGCAAACGAGTCGGCTTCGACGATGTTGAAGGTGCCGGCATCGAGAGTGAGGCCGCTGGTGTTGGTGATCCAGATAGCGCGGAGCGGAATGTTATCGGATTCATTCCATAGCGTGACCTTTTCGGCGTCGATGCGCGCCTGAACGATGGGCACGAGCGCGGACTGGTTTTTGAGGACGGTGATCTTCTGCTTGATGGCGTACTCGAAGAGATCGCCGAGCTGCGAGCCTTCGGCTTCAGGATTGAAACTGGCAGAGCGGCGTGCGATGGCGGCGTTGTCTACGTCGACCGTTTCGGCGACACTGCCGATGCGCGTTATGGCCTTCGGCGCAGCAAGGGGCGCGGAATTGACAATTCCGCCAATCACTCCACCCAATGTCCCGCCCGCAACGCCTCCCCCAATACCGGCAGACATGGTGGGACGAGAGTCCTGCTGCACTCCTTCCATTGTGCCCTCGTGCGTCTGCGGGGTGAGCATGGCGGTTTGCGGCAGGGCGATCGTGGGACGGCGCATGTAGAGAGGCTGGGAGAGATTTTCAATGAACGACTGGGGAGCCCCGGCGACGAGCGAGAGTTCGACGTTCTTCCAGTCTTCGCCGACGGTGTTGTCGATAATGGCCCATCCCTGAAGCAGCGCCTTCAGTTTCTCATCCTTCGGAAGAACGATGCGGTACGTGGACTTCCAGACGGGCACTTCGCTGATGTAGCTGACGTCTACCTGGCGGTCGCCCGTACCGCTGGTGGAGATGGTCATGATGCGCTGATCGCGGGCGCGGGCGGAGGCGACAAGATTGAGATAGCGACCAACTTCCTTGTTGAGGTCGGGGTCGGCGATGTGGACGGTGACGGCGGATGAGAGATCGAAGCTGCGGACGTCGCCGGAGTCGGTCACGAGAGTAATTCGCGTGAAGTTATCAGTAAGGCCGGTCTTGGGATCAACGCGCTGATCCTGCTCGACGGAGAGCAAGCGTCCGAGAACACTGGCGGCAGGTCCGCGGACTTCCACGCGCGAACCACGCAAGGCATTAAGAAAATCGGCGCGCGAGGCGTTCTCTCCGAGTTGCAGGCGCAAGCTGCCGAGGCGCTGCGAGAGGGGAGCGATGGAGTTGTAACGGATGCCGGTGACCTGACCGCCGCCGAGATCGACCACCGTCAGCGATTTGAGCACGTCATTGAGCTGTCCGGTGGTGAACTGGATGTTGAGTTCCTGGTTGCCGCGAACGAGGCCAGAGTGTTCAAAATAGCCGACGCCATTCTTATAGAGCACGACGCGGTGAACGGGAAGATCGATGGCCGACGGTGTGGCGGGCTCGGCGGGCCGGGAAGACGACTGTGCGACGGATGCGACGGAAAACAGGAGTACAGCTAGGAGAAGCTTGCGCATGATTATCCCCTGAGCAAAATTTCACGTGCGAGGCTCGCGCGAGATGGTACCGGATGCTCGACAGTCTGGCAAAGGAACTCGCGCACGTTTGCACAGACTCCGGCGAAGTGGGAATTGTTCCGGAATTCCCCGGAATTCCACGGAACGGCAAAAATACGCGGCGAGTGCGAGGAGCCGGATGGGAAAGTACGGGCGGTGGAGAGAGTGCGCAGTTCAATGACAGAAATTGCCGTTGAACGCGCGATTTGACCGGCGACTGAGAGGGTACATCACGGCCAGTCGTGACGGATAGCACATCCCGAAGTACATGGAAAGAACGACAATAAAAGCTGCCGATCCCCGGTAAACAGCGGACTTTGTGCGCTTTGCCACGTGCGAGCGCGACGCAACCGGGACATGCGGCGCGAACTTTTTATGGGGAGATGCGTGTGAGCACGACATTTGCGACGACCAAGCGGGTGGGCCTGAAGATCATCCAACCGGAAAAGACATTTACGGGAGCGCCGATTGAACCGGTGAAGCGAGGACTGCCGAAGCAGACGGAGTCGCTGTGTCCGGACTGCAGCAAGCTGATTTCCGCGCGGGTGTTCGAAGAGAACGGCAAGGTGATGATGGAGAAGACGTGCGCGGAACACGGGGATTTCAAGGACTGCGTGTTCAGCGACGTGAAGCTCTACATGAAGATGGAAGAGTGGGAGTTCGGCGACGGACGCGGACTGGAGAATCCGGCGATCAATACGGGCGCGATTGCGAAGTGTCCGGACGATTGCGGACTGTGTTCGCTGCACACGTCGCATTCGGCGCTGGCGAACGTGGACCTGACGAACCGCTGCAACCTGACGTGCCCGGTGTGCTTTGCGAACGCGAACGCGGCGGGATATCTCTACGAGCCGGACCTCGAACAGATAAGAGTGATGTTACAAGCGCTGCGCGATGAGCGTCCGGTGGCGGGGCGCGTGGTGCAGTTCTCGGGCGGGGAGCCGACGATCCATCCGCAGTTTTTTGAAATCCTTGCGATGGCGAGAGATATGGGCTTTACGCACATCCAGGCGGCGACGAACGGAATCATGCTGAACGACCTGGAGTTCGCGCGGAAGAGCAAGGAAGCGGGACTGGCGACGCTCTACCTGCAATTCGACGGCGTGAGCGACGAGACATACCGCAAGACGCGCGGCGAGCCGCTGATTGAAAAGAAAATGAAGTGCATCGAGAACTGCCGCAAGGTGGGGATCAAGATCGTGTTTGTGCCGACGATCGTGAAGGGCATCAACGATCACGAACTGGGCGACATCGTGCGGACGGCGATCGAGAACGTGGACACGGTGAGCGGCATCAGCTTCCAGCCGGTGGCATTCACGGGACGCATTTCGCGGCGCGAACTGGAGCAGAAGCGGTTCACGCAGGCGGACCTGGTGCATGAACTGGCGAAGCAGACGGGGATGTTCGATACGTATAACGACTGGTATCCGCTGAGCAGCGTAACGCCGTTCTCGAAACTGATGGCGGCGATCCGCGGCGAGGGCGTTCCGACGATTTCGGCACACCCGCACTGCTCGCTGGGCACGTATATGTTCGTGGACGAGAAATCGAAGAAGGCAGTGCCGGTGACGCGGTTTGTGGATTTGCCGGCGATGCTGCAGGACATTGAAGCGCTGGCGCAGAAGACGGAGAAGTCGTTCTTCAAGTTCTATCACCAGGTGAGCGCGTGGAATTCGCTGAAGAAACATTTCAAGGAAGAACTGGCGCCTCCGGGACTGACGTTCACGAAGTTCCTGCAAACTCTGCAAGGCATGACGAACAAGAAGCTGGGACGCGACGGGATGGACGGAACGTTTACGTACCGCACGCTGCTGGTGGCCGGCATGCACTTCATGGATCACTATAACTACGACGTGGAGCGCGTGAAGCGCTGCGTGATTCACTACGCGGCGCCGGACGGAAAGCTGTATCCGTTCTGCACGTACAACTCGGGTCCGACGTATCGCGAGAAGATCGAGAAGAAATATTCGATCCCGTTCGAGAAGCAGCTTGACCGGTTCAACTTCGACAAGGCGAATGGGTGTTGCGGAGGATGCTCGACGGACGCGAAGAAGACGGTCGCAATCGACAACGCATAATGGGAATCCAGTTTTGCACGAAGAGGTCGCCTAAGGGCGGCCTCTTTTGCTGTTGCCGGGCATGGAGTAGAATCCGGCGCATGAAGCGAACGACGATGGTGCTGCTGGCAGGGTTGACGATATGGTGCCTGGCGGGTTGTTCGATGTGGGGAGAGAAAAAGAACCCAGGCTGGAACCAGGCGACGAGCTCGGAACATTTGGAACGGCTGCTGTGGCGCGACATATCGAGCAAGAACTGGAGCGCGGTGGAGAAGCGCGTGGCTCCGATGGCGATGTGGAGCGATGAGGCTGGCGCGGCCAAGGGCCGCGATGCGGTCATGGAAAGATTGAAGGCGATGGACATGGGAGCAGTGCAGGTGGGCGAGGTGGAAACCGCTCCGGCAGGCACGGACATGGTGGTGACGCTGATGCTGTCCAGCCAAAGTGCAGGTCAGGTACGAGTTTTGGATGTTTGGCAGCCGGCGGGCGGGGAGTGGGTACTGATCGCGCACTCTGCCACAAGAGAGAAGTAGTCACCTTTGTAATGTTTTCCCAAAGATAAAAATTGTGTTGTGAAATCCGAGTTGGGATAGACTTACCGCACTTTATCCTCATTGGATCGCAATCGCCGTGGACGGCGAACCTGCCTGTGGGGGCGGGGTTCCGGGCGGCTGGTGAGCCCGACAGGCACGAATGTGGCGCCAGTGCAATGATTCCCGCGAACAACTGAGGATACGAAAACCTTAGTCAGCACGGTGGTTGTGTGATGTTAAGGAAAAGCGGGGAAACGGGATTCTCTCTTCTTGAAGTGCTGGTGGTTGCGGCGCTGAGCATCATCGTCACCGCAATTGCGGTCCCCAACGCACTGAACGCACTTGACGCGTACCGGGTGCGGTCGAGCGTCGAAAGCATTTACAGCCAGATTGGACTGGCGAGGATGCGCGCGGTCGGGGACTTTGCGCACTCGCGGCTGGTGTGTTCCACCTCTACGAATTCCTGTCACATCGAAGTGCAAAAAGAAGGCGGCAGCTATCAGCAAGAGGGCGGAGACGTGTACCTGAACCATGGAGTGAGCTTCGGTTACGGGAGCGCCTCGAGTGGAGCGGGAAACCAGAGCGGAAACTCTCCGACACAAGACCTTACGATTTACTTCAACTCGCGCGGAATGCCGATCGATACGAATACTCCTCCGGGCTTCGTATCCGACTATGTGCTTTACGTGCAATCGAGCGTGTACGCGCACTACTACGCGATAGGGATTTCAGGGAACGGGAAGCCATCGATTTATCGCTACGACACGAGCTCATGGACAACGGAGGTTAACTGAGGGTGAGCGGCAGAAGGCATAGAAGCGGCGGCCAGGGCGGATTCTCGCTGCTGGAGGTGCTGTTCGCGACAGTGATCCTGATGGTGATCGCGGTGGGAATAGCCGGGCTGCTGGCGATTGCGACATCGACGAGCTACAGCCAGGGAGACGAAGCGACGCGAACGGCGGGCTATGCGCAGAGCAAGATGGAGGAGTTGATGGCAGCGCCGTTTGACGACGCGATGCTCGGCGGTTCAAGCGTGACGTCGTTGGCGGGGAGCGTTACGACGCCAACGACGGGCTACTACGACTACGTGATGGATGATGGTTCGATTCCCGCATCCGTTCCGTCAACATCGGCGGGCGCGGCCTACCTGCGGATGTGGCGAATCGATATCCACAACGGCGATACGAATACGAAGTACATCACGGTAGTGGTGGAACCGCTATTGAGGTCGGCAACGAACATGAACGCTCCGGAGGCGACGTTGGTGAGCTTGAAGACACAATGATGAATCGACGCATGAATAAAAGCGATGTGGGCTTTACGCTGCTGGAGTTCATGATCAGCATGGCGCTCTTCCTGGTGGTGGCGGGAGCGATTCTTGGAGCGTTGCTTAGCTACCAGCAAAGATACAGGGGGCTGCAACTGAGTGCCGATCTGGACCAGAACATGACGGCGGCGCTGACGCAGATGTCCGAGGAAATCGGGCAGGCAGGAACGGTGAGCACGGCGATCCTGAAGGCGGATGCGGTGCCGCTGGAGGGAAGCTCGGGAGCCGTCGCCACACTGACCAGCGCAGTGAGCGGAACGGGAACGTCGCAGACGGCGTCGGTGAGCTCGACGGACAACCTGTTTGTGAACGAGAAGGTTTCCGTGGGGACGGGAACTACAGAAGAGGTTGTGCAAATTACGTCGGTGGGCAGTTCGTCGTTTGCAGCGACATTCACGGAACCGCATGCCACCAGTGATCCGGTGGTGCCGACCGGCGTGTTCCTGATGGGAGTGATTCCTCCCTACCTGCCGAGCGGTTCGGGGCTGAATTCCACGGCGGTGAGCACGTCGCAGACGCTGAAGATGTTTGGAGACTTCAACGGAGACGGCACGGATGAACTGGTGGTGTACGACTGCGCGGGAGCCTCGGCGACGAATCCGGTGAGCTTGACGCGCTCGGCCACGCCGCTGTCGCAAACGGGTGGACTAGACACGGCAGTGATCGTGATGCCAAAGGTAACGAGCTGCCAATTCACGTATGACTGCGGAGCGACGGGCACGAATGGAAGCGGAGCGTGCAGCGCGTCGAACGATACGGTGGTGAGCGGAGTGACGTTGTCAATCACGGCGGAGTCGCAGAACAACGACCCGCAAACGGGTGTGCCAGTGGAGTTGACACGCACGATGGTGAACATCCAGCCAAGGAACCTGCTGATGGGCTACGAGCGGTATGAGACGAACCCGAGCGACAACGATTTGCAGCCGACACCGAGCATGAATACAACCGCACTGGGCTCGCTGTGATGGCAGGCGAGAGGGAGTTTGAGAAATGAGGAGACGGAGAGGAAGACGGGAGCGGGAAAACGGAATCGCGCTGCTGATTGCAATCCTCACGGTGCTGCTGCTCTCGATGATGGTGGCGGGAATCATCACGGTCAGCGAAGTGGATACGTGGACGAGTTTGAGTTATCGCAGGACGATCCAAGCGCGCTACCTGGCGGAGGCCGGAGTGCAAGCGGCGCAAGGATGGCTGACGCACTCGTATGGCAGCGGTCCTTCAGGCGGATATGGCGCGGCGTACAACTTGACGACGTTTCCGGTGACGTATAACCCGGGAGCCTCGGCGGCGGCGGTAGTTTTGTCGTCGGACGACAGCCTGATGGATTCGAACTTCAGCGACAGCAGCCTGGTCACGAGTTTTACAAGTGCGATCAGCACGCTGAACCAGAACCTGGACGCGACGATTCCGAATGCGAGTGTATCGGTGGCGGCGCAGTTGTTGTCGGTGCAACCGGTGGGATCAAGCTATGTGCTGCGGTGGAAGATCATCTCGCAAGGAGATATAGCGGGCATAGGGGGATCGGACAGCCAGGGGCAGGCGCAGGCGCGAGTGGTGGAAGTGATCGCAAACACGATCCAGTCGAGCTCGATGTTTACCTATGGGCTGTTCTCCAACAGCACGGGCTGCAAGGCGCTTTACCTGACGGGGAACTCGCAGACGGAGAGCTATGATTCGACGGTGTCGGGAAGTACGCCGTCATACTCGGGCGGGGACGTGGGCTCGATGGGCAACATCTACCTGGGTGGAAGCGCGAACGTGAATGGAAACGCCGCATCGTCGCTGTCGGGAGTCAATTACAACAAGAACCCGGCGTGCAGTTCGTCCTCGCCAGTGGGGCTCTCGACGGACAACTCGGGATCGAAGGTGACGAACAACGGCACGCCGGCGACCGGGAACCAGTTGACCAAGATTTCGACTGCGCCACCGCAACCGCCAGTGACGATGCCATCGACGCCGCCGACAGGCAAGTGCTCGACCTATAACTGGTGCAGCGGAGGCTGGGCGACGGGGCCATACGTGATGGCGCCGGGAACGTATCCGGACGTGAAGTTCGGAGGAGGACTGACGATCTCGCTGCAACCGGGGACATATGTGTTCAACAGCCTGACTCTGGGCGGCGGCGCAAGCATTTCCTTGCCGACATCGGGGCAGGTGACCATCTATGTGCAGGGAACGAGTCAAAGTACGCCGATTGATCTATCGGGCGGATCGCTAACGAACGGATCGGGGCTCCCAGAGGACCTGCAATTCAACTACGGTGGAACGGGAACGTTGAAATTGTCGGGCGGCGCATCGGAGTTCATGACGGTGTACGCGCCAAATGCGGCGATCAACATGAGCGGCAACAACACGGTCTACGGCGCGATGATCGGAAGCTCGATTTCGATCACGGGCGGATCGCATTTTGTCTATGACCGTTCGCTGGCGCGGACGATGGCTACAACTTCCGTGAGCGGAACGTACGAGCCGGAAGGGTTCAGTTGGTCGGCGTACTGAGAAGAAGCGAGAGTAAGGGACAGGCCGGGCGGCGATGCCCGGCTTTGTCGTCTGCGGAGATTGCGGAATGCCGTAGAATCGCAGCACGGTTCAGAGCGGATGAGGGGAATGGCGAAGGAAAAGAGCGGGATGAAAGAGGTGCGAGCGGCGCTGCTGGCGTGGTATGACGCGCACCGGCGCGATTTGCCGTGGCGGCGAACGCACGATCCGTATCGCATATGGGTGTCGGAGATCATGCTGCAACAGACGCGGGTGGCGGCCGTGCTGGAGCACTATCGCGCGTTCCTGGAAAAGTTTCCGACGGTGAAGGCGCTGGCGGAGGCTCCCGAGGCGGATGTGCTGGCGGTGTGGAGCGGGCTGGGATACTACAGGCGAGCGCGGATGATGCATCGCGCGGCGAAGGAAATTGCGGAGGAGCGCGGCGGGAAATTTCCGCGGAGTGCGACGGAACTGCGCGCGCTGCCGGGAATTGGGCGATACACGAGCGCGGCGATTGCGAGCATCGCGTTCGGCGAAGCGGTGGCGGTGGTGGATGGAAATGTGGAGCGGGTGCTGGCGCGCTTCGACGGATCGGCACACGAAGGCGAAGCGGTGTGGACGCGGGCACAGGAGTTGATGGAGGAGGCGCGTCCGGGAGACTGGAACCAGGCGATGATGGAACTGGGTGCGACGGTGTGCACGCCGTCGGAGCCGAAGTGCCTGGTGTGTCCGCTGAATGCGTGGTGCAAGGCTCCGGGGGCGGACGTGAGCGTGCCTCAGGCGCAACGCAAGAAGAAAGAAACCGTCTACACACTGGCGCGGAGGAAAGACGCGGTGTACCTCGTGCAACGCGATCATGGGTCGAGCCTGATGGCCGGGATGTGGGAGTTGCCGCAGGGCGACACGGCGAATGGCGAGATTGTGTTGCGCAACGTCCGGCACTCGATCACAGACACGGATTACGCGATCACCGTGGTGAAGGGAGCGTCGAAAGATATGAGGGGCGGAAGGTGGGTGGCGTTGGAAGATGCGACGTCACTGCCGTTGACGGGGCTGACGAAGAAGATACTGAGGAAGGTGAAGGGGTGAGGGACACATGCGACCGTCATAAGTAGAGAACAAGACGGAATCAGCCCCAACGGCTATGATTCAGTCGCGCAACTGGAGCGGACAGGCAGGATGACCCAATTGCCGTGACGCTTCTCGAGGAGATAATCCGTGGAGCCTGCGCACAGGGGGCCGCACCGAAGAGCAACGGTCACGACAGCCTTGTTCCTGGACGGATTGAAACCCACACCAGAGAGCACGAAGTATCCGCCTGATTCAGGAAACCGCCGGTAGAACTCGTCCCACGAGAAGAGATTGATATTTCTCCCAGAACTCACTCTCATTCCCGCTAACTGCTGATCCGTGATGAAGTGGTAGTTGTGCGGCAATTGAAAGCGGCGCTGCAGTTGCCAGCTTTGCCGATTCACTTGCTGGAAGTTGGAGAAGGCGGCACGGAACTCGTGCCGGTATTTCCCGGGGAAGCATCCTGACGGGGACTTCGAGGCGAAGGTTGTCTCGACGATCACGAACTTGCGCGGGGTGCGCGGCAGTACATCGCGGCTGCGTAGGGGAATGACCGCGGAATAGACCGCGTAGGCATCGGCCGAAGGAAAAGGTTGGATGACGGGCGCGGTTTGCGACATCGCGAGCAATGCCAACACGGAGCATGTTCCCAGGAGGAGCAGAGGGCGCAATAAGTGGAGTGGGGTTCGTGGGGAGTCCATATATTTCACGCAGCACTTTACGCCAAAGCGAGACGGAGCGCCACAGTCATGCGATACTGGTCGGCACTCGGGAACGGTCTAGAATTGGACTGATGTTGGCGAGGTGACGATGGCCGAGTTGTCGCAGGGGCAGAGGGCTCCAGAGGTGAAGTTGCCGTTGATGGGTGGAGGTGAGTTTTCGCTGACGGAATCGCTCGCAAAGGGAGCGGTGGTGCTGGCGTTTTTCAAGATCAGTTGCCCGGTGTGCCAGTACGCGTTTCCGCTTTATCAGAAAATGTCGGATCGGCTGGCGAAGCATGGGGTGCGGGTGATTGGCGTGTCGCAGGATGACGAGAAGTCGACGGCGCAGTTTGCGCAGAAGCTGGGCGTGAAGTTTCCGATTGCGCTGGACAATCCAAAAGGATATGCGGTGTCGAACGCGTACGGACTGCGGACGGTGCCGATGGTGTTTGAGATCGGCCCGAGTGGATACGTCGAGAGCGCGGTCATCGGATGGTCGAGGGCGGAGATGGAGGAGATTTACCGGCGATACGCGGACGGTCGCGGCACGGTGGTTCCGGTTTTCGAAGAGGGAGAGGTCTGGGAGTACAAGATTGGTTGAGGATCGAAGAACTGATCCGCAGGTTGCGGGTCGATACGAAAGACGAGCCTCGGCGATGGCCGGGGCTTTCTTGCGTTTGGTGGGCGAAGCGGTGATGGAACTTCTGGACGGATTACACGTTGGTGGGGGTACAATGGCCGGTTCGTCTCATAATCCTATTCTCAGTAGGGAGTTTCGGATGCGTAAGACCCTAGTCGTTTTCGTATCGATGTTTCTGATCGCCAACATGGCGATGGCACAAGGCAAGCCGACGGAGCAGAAGGCCCAGACGGGGATCGTCGCTGGACTTCCCGCAGGCGCGGCCCAGGCTATGAATCACGTGGAAGCCAGCCGCATTGAAGCCGACATCCAGTTTCTCTCCAGCGACCTGCTGGAAGGACGCGGCACGGGCGCGCGGGGCAGCGATATTGCCGCGGAGTATATCGCGACGCAATTTGCGCTGGCAGGGCTGAAGCCGGCGGGCGACCACGGGACGTTTATGCAGAAGGTTCCGATGGTGGGCATCACGACCGAGCCGGGAACGTCGATGGCGGTGACGACGCCAAAGGAGACGATGAACCTGCGTCAACTGGAAGACACGGTGATCATGGACGAAAGCCAGCAACCGGTGAGCGACGTGAAGGGCGACGTGATCTTCATCGGCTACGGCATTACGGCGCCGGAGTTCCAGTGGGACGACTATGCGGGCGTGGACGTGAAGGGCAAGGTTCTGCTGATGCTGGTGAACGAGCCGCCATCGACCGATCCGAAATACTTCGGCGGCAAGGCACTGACGTATTACGGCCGGTGGACTTACAAGTACGAACAAGCGGCGCGAATGGGCGCGGCGGGCGTGATCCTGATTCACAAGACGGAGATGGCGAGCTACGGATGGCCAGTGGTGCAGAGTTCGTGGTCGGGCGAGCGGTCGAGTCTGGCGGAAGACAAGGACCCAAAGCTGCATCTGGAAGCCTGGGTGCAACTGGAAATTGCGCGCAAGATGCTGGCCGACTCGGGCATGGACCTGGACAAAATGATTGAAGCGGCAGGGCAGAAGGGCTTCAAGCCGGCGCCGCTGCCGATCACGGTGGATGCGCACGTAGTGAACAAGGTTCGACACTTCCAGTCGCAAAACGTGATTGGCATGATTCCGGGATCCGATGCGAAGCTGCGGCAGCAGGCCGTGTTCTATACGGCGCACTACGATCATCTCGGGATAAGGCCGGAGATGAAGGGCGACAACATTTATAACGGCGCGCTGGACAACGCGAGCGGCACGGCGATGGTGATCGAGATGGCGCGGGCGGTGGCGGCGTCTCCGGTGAAGCCGAAGCGCTCGCAGTATTTTGTGGCGGTGACGGCGGAGGAACAGGGTTTGTGGGGATCGGCGTACCTGGGACAGCATCCTCCAGTGCCGGCGAAAGACATTACGCTTGACCTGAACTACGACGCCGTCCCGTGGGTGGGAATTCCGAAGGAAGTCTCGGCGGGCGGATATGATCGCACGACGTTTGCGCCGGTATTCGAGAAGACGGCGATGGAATTTGGGATGAAGATCATGCCGCCGGAACATCCGGAGTCGGGCGGGTACTACCGTTCCGACCACTTCAGTTTTGCGAAGGTGGGAGTGCCGGCGTTTTCGGTGGGAACGGGAAACGCGTTCGAGGGACATTCGAAAGAATGGGTGGACGCCAAGCTGAAGCAGATGCGGGAGAGTTATCACCAGCCGACGGACCAGTTCGATCCGGAGGGTGACTATCGGACGGAAGCAACGATGGCGCGATTTGCCATCGCTCTGGGCTACAAGGCGGCGGATATGCCGACGCTGGTGGAGTGGAAACCGGGCGATGAATTCGAGGCGGCACGCAAGGCATCCGAGAGCGGTGACTAGAGAAACCGACAGAGGGCGCTTTGGTAATGACTGAAGCGCCCTTTAACTGTGTTTTAATAGCGGTTCGATAGAAAGATAGAGCGGTCACTGGTCCAGGTTCCGGCAGGCCGCTGGTCACGACGAGAGATGCGACGGATTCCATTCTTTGATCGAACCAGTCTCGCCGAACACGCGCGGCAACTGAAGCTCGTTACCTATGTGCCCGAGATCGGGCTGCATGGGATTGTGGCGGGCGTCGACAACGTGCGCTCGGACGTCTACCTGAGTTCGAAATTCACGCTACAGACGCGCGCGCACATTTCGGCGCTCATTGAGAAATACGGCAACGTGGAAGACCTGGCGCGCCAGGATCCGCTGCTGGGTGGTGGAGCGGGCGGAAGTTCGTTTGGCGGATTTACGCGGCCACCGGCGGCGAACTCTCCCAAGGCCGGCGACCGCGCGGCAGAGTTCAAGAAGAGCCTGGCGGAGTTGCAGGTGGTGAGCCTGAACTACGCGAAGTCCGAAGCCAACCAGTCGATTGACCTGCTGCTGCGGTTGGCGATCGTGAAGTTATTCCGCACGGAACTGGCGGCGCAGTTTGCGCATGTGCTGGAGCGCTGCCGGACAAAGCTGAAAAGTTTCGAGGGACCACGGCAGACGCAGGCGAACAAGGGGATCGAACTGCGGGACCGCTTCCTGCAACTCCAGGTAAACAAGAAGATCGTGTTGCGAAAGGCGGGGCAGGACCTGTTCGCGACGCTGCGCGAGGTGGAAAAGGAAACGGTCGCGCGCATGCGTCGGTCGCTGTTCGGCGAGCCGGAGAACTCGGCGTATGACCTGTTCATCAACCGGCTGATTTTTACCGAAGACGGGCGAGACGATTACCTGAACGCCGAGCACTACCTGATGCTCGGAAATTACGACCGCGATCCGGATCGCTACTCGACGCTGCTGGAGATTGTCCAGGACTTCATGGCGGAACTGGAGATCGGCAACGACTCGGGGGACGCGGACGCACACATCGATGCCGTTTTATGTTCGCCGGAAAATGCGCAGGAGCTGATCGGGGGCGGAACCCCGGAAGAGGGCACGGCGAAGGGCAGGGCGCAGAGAGCGCTGCTGGCGGCATGGACGAACGGCCTGGAACAGTCGGGCGTGATGCAGCACATCATCGACTCCTATGAAGTGATCCCGCTGCTGGGCGAGTACACACCGCTGATCAATCCGCAGCAATTGAAGAATGCGCTGATTTCCAAGACCGAGCGCCAGAGAGTGGAGCAACTGCTGGAAGAGCACGGGAAGATGTCGCCGGCGAACCTGCGGACGGCGGCGAAACGGGCGGAGGGATACGGAAACTCCGACAAGACGAAGATCTCCGCACGGTTCATGGTGGACTTCCTTCGCTATCACCGCGATATGCGACGGCTGGAAGCGATTAACTCGGCGCTGGACGCGGTGAACGTGATCGGCAACGAAAAGCTGCGCGAACTTTCGGCAATCAACAACACGCTGTATGAATTCCTGCTGCCGGAAGAGCAGAAGCCGACGGAAGACAAAGTGGTACACCACGCGGTGCTGAAGGCCGACATCCGTGACTCGACGACACTGACGCGAACGCTTTCAGAGCGCGGTCTGAATCCGGCGTCGTACTTCAGTCTGAATTTCTACGAGTCGGTGAACAAGCTGTTGGCGAAGTACGAAGCGACGAAGGTTTTCATCGAGGGCGACGCGGTCATCCTGGCGCTGTTTGAACACGAGGGGGAACCCGGGTTTGGAGTGGCGCGGACGTGCATGCTGGCACGCGAGATGATGGACATTGTGCGAGCGTACAACGAACTCTCGCAAAAGTCGGGGCTGCCGTCGCTGGAGTTGGGAATCGGAATCTGCTACCAGGATTCGGCGCCGATGTACCTGATGGACGGAACGGCGCGCATCATGATTTCAAAGGCGCTGAACGAGAGCGACCGGCTGTCATCGTGCAGCAAGGCCGCCCGGAAATACATGAATGGACGGAACGTGCCGTTCAACGTGTTCTCGTTCCAGACGGTGGAAGATGCGGATACGGGCGGCATTCCGGAAGAGTTTCTGCTGCGATATAACATCGGCGGTATCCACCTGAATGCCGAGGCGTTCGATAAACTTCGGCAGGAAATTTCGCTTCAGGAGCACATGATTGAGTGTCCGCTGCTCTGGGGACGCGAGCGCGTGAAACTCTATAGCGGGCTGGTTCCGGTGGCGGCGGGAGTATTCCGACACATCCTGGTGCGCGAGGCATTCGTGCCACACATCAACGCATCGGATTTCACAGTGAAGGAATGGACGACGCGGCGTTATTACGAAATTTGCACGAACCAGTCGCTGTATGACTGGGTGGAACAAACGAAGAACAACGGGTAGAGCCGGAAGAAAAATTGATTTCAGACGAGGGCTGGCACGCGCCGGTCCTTTTCATTTTCAGAAAGCTTTACGTAAACGGAAGGGCACACGCACGACGGCTTCGACGGAAATAGGCGTGCCATTTTGTGTTCCCGGACGGAAGTGCCATTGCGAGAAGGCGCGAACCGCAGCCTGGTCGAGCAATTTGTCGACACTGTTGAGAACCTTAACGTCCGCGACACTGCCGTCGGGGCGAATGATGGCGTAGAGGACGACGGTGCCCTCGATGCCGTCGCGCACGGCCTGCGGAGGATACGCGGGATCGCTCTTGCGAATCACGACTGGCGTGGAGATTTCAGACTGCACAGCGGGGTTCGGCGAGAGCTCCGCAAAGTGAACAACCCAGCTTCCTGTGGCGGAATTGAAGTTGGGCAGGTTCTGGGTGAGCGCGTAGACACGCTTGTTGCCGAAGACGGCGCGATCTTCGGGACTCTCCGGAGTGCGCTGCGGTGGAGCTTGCGTAGTCCGGGGAATCGAAGTCTTGGCGAGAGCAGCGGCCAGTTCGCGGAACGACGGATGGGAGCCAACTCCGAGAGTGCCAGCGACGGGGGAGACCGGCGCATTCGCGGGCGGAGGCGCGACGGTGATTCCGGCAAGCGGACTGTTGGCGGCGCTATTGCCGTTGCCCGCACCGTTTCCGCCGCCATGCGCACCGTTACCTTCAGGGGAGCCGGAAGAAGATCCGGGAGAGCCGGATGCTCCGGGCTTGCCTTCAGGACCTGCGGCAAACGAACCGCGTCGATTGCCAACAGGGATGTCGATAGGGCCGTGAACTTCCGCTGGGTTCGCGCTGAGTGCGATGATCTGTCCGGCTCCGTTCTTGTCGACAATGCCAGCAGTGCTGGGAGCTGCGGGAGCTCCGGAGGCGGCGGATTGACCGGATGCTCCTCCGGCGGGAGAGACGTTGCGCGAGCCTCGCGCCTCGGAGGCACGCTGCTCGGCCACGGGAAGACTCGGCGGGAGATCCTGCGGTCCGTAACGCGCGATGTTCAACGCACTGGGCCGACGCGCGAGCGCCGCAGTACTGACCGGAGGGGGTACGACGACAGACTGAATCAAGTCAGCGGGAATGGTGAGCTTGGAGTTGGTGTTGATTTCCGGAGCCGGTCCGACAACTTCCTGCGAGACGGCCGGCATGCGGAATTTGTTGGCGAAGTTTGCATGCGGCGCGGGACCAACGACGACAGGCTTGGCGTAGGGAAGTTTGTCGCGCGGGATGATCTTCGACACATCCGGCGCGGGACCGACGACCTCAGCGGACTCACGCGGAAGTTTTAACTTCGAGATGGATCGCTCGCTGGCCGCAATCGGCTGCATCGGCATGACCGGATTCCAAGCGACGATGTTGGGCAGACGAATGTCGTGGTTGAGCTTGATGTCGGGCGGCGTGATGATGGTCTGGTGATGATTGTCGGCGCCGGGAGGAACGGAGATGATTTTCTGGCGAGCCAGAACCGGCTCGGCCTTCTTCGGAGTGCGCGCCGGGGTCCCGGGGCCTTCGATGGGCGGAAGGTACTCGCTGATGGGATAGTAGGCGAGCGTGGCGTGATCGAACGGACTGCGCAAGGTTGGTGTGGGATGGCTTATTAATCCGGCCAGAAGTATGTAGACACTGGCGAGCTAGAACGCTGCGTACTGAGTATGAGGTGTAAGGAAGAACATGCGGACCATCCATG